>Ga0256834_1000421_pt1 | contig 30722 bp, 26 predicted proteins | sample 4281140metaG_FD_190536 | JGI IMG/M metagenome (GOLD analysis project Ga0256834, IMG submission 190536) | Hydrothermal vent microbial communities from East Pacific Rise, Pacific Ocean - 4281-140 | ecosystem: Environmental > Aquatic > Marine > Hydrothermal vents | place: Pacific Ocean: East...
AAAAATATAAGGATATAAGAGATAAAGCTATACTGTTTCATCATTACTAAACTCTGCATTAGGGCAGGGTAAAGCTCATCCCATCTAAAAATTTCTAGCTCTTTGTGTTTTTCTTGCATAACTTTTTGAAAAGCTACAATCTTGGTTTTATCTTTAAAAATCATAGAGATTTGCATAACTCCATCGATATTCAAAAATCTTTGAGCAACTTGCATAGGGATAAAAACAGCGATACCGTCAAGATGCATATTATTTGTTTTGATAATTCCAGTAACTTTAAGTGCTATGGAGTTGATCTCGTTGTCACTGTTTTGTGCAGAGAGGATAATTTTTTTGCCAACAGAGAGTTTGAGTTTTTTTGCCAAAGTAGCACCGATGATAGCACCTTTATCATTTTTACCAAAACTATAAGTTCCCTTTTTGATGTATCCACTTAAATTGGCTTGTTTTTGTTCACTTTCAAGGTCAATTCCATAAATTTTTATTCCTTTTGAGTATTTAGCAGTCGCTATAAGTCCATCACTAAGGACTCTTTGCACATGGCTTTTAATCTCTTGGTTTTGTTCTATCTCTTTTAAAATCTCTTTAGAGTTTTGGATATATAGTTTGATATCATTGTCACTTCTAAAATTTTTACTATAAATCGTAACATCACCACAATCACTCCGAAGAGCATTGTCAACCATTTGTTTCATCATACCATCATAAATTCCCAGCATAAACATCAACCCCCACAATGAAGATGCAATCATAAAAATCGCCAAGAAAGTACGCATCTTTCGTCTAAGAAGTGATAATATAGCCGTTTTATATATAAGTTTAAACATGACGCATAGCCTCTGAAGGAGTAAGAGAATTTATTTTTAAAATTGGATAAAGTGTACTCAAAACACCTAAAATAAACATAATAATCATATCTCTTGCGATTGTTACAAGGTTAAAATCAGTCGGTAATGCTGTACTCATTATTCCATACTGTTTAAACTGCTCTTGATACTCGGCTCCTAGTTCAATAGGATTGATATGAAAATAGTATGCTAAATACGCCCCTATCGCTCCACCAATAACAACACTGATAAATGATAAAATAGCACTCTCAAATACAAGCATAGTTAAAACCTCTTTTGAAGTAGTACCAATAGCTCTTAAAACTCCAATCTCCTTTACTCTTGAAAAAACAACAAGCAGTGTATAAATCAAAATAACAAAAAAGATAACGATAAAAAAGATACCAAGCGTAAAATATCCAAATATCGAATCAAGCTCCATCGCCTTTACCAAAGAGTCCATAAACTCTTCCCAACTCTCACTTACAAGTGATTTATCCAACTCTTTTTGAATATTTTGACTAATGGAGAGTGAATTGCTGGTATCTTTTGGTAGGACGATGATATGAGTAGCAAAATTTTCGCTTGTGAAAACTTCATCAAAATAACTTTTATTTAAAAATGCACTATTTGCATCAAACTCATAAAGCCCAGTCTCAAAAATCCCTTTAACGATGACATTGTCTGCACAAAAAGAGTAATCAGCTCCACTAGAGATAAAAGAGAGTTTATCTCCAAGTCTAACTTTGAGTCTCTTAGCTAACTCTTTGCCAATATAGAGTGCATTAGTATCATTTGCATCCAGATATGAGCCTTCCACCAAAGCAGTTTTAAGTTTTGAAACCTGACTCTCTGATTTTGGCTCAACTCCTGTAATCATTGCACCGATTGTTTTAGTGTCTGAAGAAAAAAGAGCGGAAGTTTCAAACCGTGAAGTGATAACAGCGATATCACTGTGAAGTTTTAATTTGTCAATTGTAGATTTTTCATCAAAAATAAGATTATCATAACTTGGATGATTTCTAAACTCTCTATTTGTGATTTGGATATATCCAGGATAAACTTCAACGGCATTTTTTAACATAGTTTTATGTTCACCATCCATCAGTGTTGATGCAAAAATCAAAACTACCGTGCTAAATGTTGTAAGAAATATAGTGACAATTGAACGGCTTAAGTTTGCTCTGATACTTTTAAGTGCAATTGCTAAATATGGTTTCATGATATCTACTTTGAATACCTCTTTAATGCTCTTTTGCTAAAATATGAAGAATCAATCTCTTTATCAAACTCAGCCTCTTCTACAATAACAATAGTTTGATGGTCTTTTTTATCTTTAGTTTGTGGCTTCATCTCCCAATAAGTAGGATAAATACGGTCTGATAATTTTTTAAACTTTTTATATTTGAGTGTTCTAATCAACAAATCATCTTCATCATAATAGAGAGTATTTAATGGCAATAAATACTCTTTGCTAACTTGCATCACAACTTTACCCCAAACAACAGCTGCATCCTCTTTAGGCAGCAGTTCTATACTAAAAACAGTATTGTTTTGCTCAACCAATTTATGATTATAATCATCTAAGATAGAACTCTCTTTAGCCAAATCATCATTTGTAAAATCACTCCCCATCCAGCTTTGAAGCATCATAGAAGAGGGGATTTTGATAGTTCTTTCAATCTTAGGTACATATTGCCACATCTGACCATCTATCTTTAAAAAAGTAATCCCCTCATCTTTTTTGGGATAAGTAATCTTGATAAAGCTCTTATCATTTCCCTCACTCCAACTTTGCATCTGCATCTTTCGTTCATATCGAGAAGTTTTTACAATCATGGTAAATTTCATATAAGCAGTTTTACCGTTTAGGTTTTCTTCTACTTTTTTGATGATTTCAGATGAAGTTTGGGCTGTTAGAGTTATAGTTAATATTGAAAATAGGATAATTAGTTTTTTTACCATAGTAAATCCTTCAAGGTCATTATACTCTTTTTAGATAGTAAAATTACATAAAATATCATACTCTTTTACTCTTATAAGATTTAAATTTCATTGTTTGTATATGTAGTTTTGAATTTAGAATGTTTATCTTGAGTCTGTTAAAATAGTGTATAAAATATGAAGTGCTTTAGAAAAATAAACTTGATGGATAATGTGTCTTAATATTTAGTAGCAGTTTACCTTTTAGTATACTTTATAATATAGAAATTATTAAAGAGTATAATTCCAAAAAAGGCTAAGAAAATGATCAAAAATATCAGACATCTTTTTCAAAGTAAAGATCATAAAGAGATTATGCTTGGAGGTCTTTTAATCTCTTCTATTGCCATATATGTGATGTTGGCATTGTCCGCACTTTATTTTGGACTATATGATATTTTTTGGGTAAAACTCAGTGTTGGTATGATGATTACTGTTTTGTTAGGACTTTGTCTAAAATTTCGAAATACATCATTAACCGCGATACTCTTATTTATCATCTTAGAGATAGATACTTCTCTTGCTGTGATTAGTAAAAATTTTTATGAGTTTGTGAGTATTTATCCTTTTTTGATTATTTTAGGGTTTTTTTTCTTTTTTCGTCTAAAAACTGCATTGTGGATGACAGTTGCACATTTTGTCTATTGGACTTTAGCAACTATTTTCAGATATAAAGAAATAGCCAATCATCCTAGTTTTGAAACTGTTATTCCTGATATTAACATGTTTACAACATCAGTAGTCGTTGTACTTTTGGGTATTATTTATAATGTTTCTACAGAAGTTACTTATGAAAAACTTGAGGTTGCAAACGAAAAAAATGTAATGCTTCTTAAAGAGATACATCACCGCATTAAAAATAATCTCAATGTCATCGCCTCTATCTTTGGTCTTCAGATACTAAATCTACAAAAAGGTGTCTCAAAAAGTGCCGAAGAAGTTTTAAAAGATAACAAGATGCGTATAGAAGCGATAGCCATGATTCATGAGTCCTTGTATCAAAGCTATGATATAGGTAAAGTTTCTTTTGAAGAGTATGGACAAAATTTAACAGATCTAATCAATAAAACCTACAATCGAAATATATCTGTGGATATTGATAGTGACCATATTACTTTACCGATTGAAACTATGTTTCGTTTAGGAATTATCCTAAATGAACTTTTTACTAACTCTATTAAGCATGCTTTTGAACCTGAGGATGAAGAACAAGTTTGGATAACACTCTCTAAAAAAGAGGATTATTTTCATTTTGTTTACCATGAGAGTCGCAATGTAAATATGGATATTGAGAAGATTTTAAATAGCAAGACGCTCGGTATGCGACTCATTCAGTTAACGGTCAAGCAGATGGGAGGAGAGTTGGATATCATACATAATAGGGGTCTTATATTTACGATAAACTTTAAATCTTAGAGGTATTTATCTTTGATAAATAATGGGACACAACTACTTTTTCCACTAAATTTTTACAACTTTTATATCGATTATAATTTTTATCATAAAAAAATTAGTAGGAGTGTCAAACCCTTGTATGACTTTATTTGTATTTTTCTTAACTTTGCTTTTCACAGAGAGACTTAATTTGCAATATTATTTTCAAAAGTTTAAGCTATCTTATAACCTAACCCATTAATATTTTGGATAAAATCAGAATTTATTGTAGATCTGATGCGATGAATAAGAGAGCGTAAGGTTTTGCCATTTTTTTGTTCTCCCCAAATATAAGTACAAATTTGTTCATTAGAGACACTAACATTTTTATTTTTGACTAAAATCTCTATCAGTTTTAATGTTTTTTTAGTCAAAAAAATCTCTTTATCTTCTTTGAATAGTCGATGAAGCTTTAAGTTAAATCTATAACCATCTTTGAGTATAACATTTTCTAAATTTTTAGCTTTAGGTTCTTGCGAATGTGCAAATAATAGTTTTATCGTTGCTAGGATTTCATTATTACGGTAGGGTTTAAGAAGATATGCCGTAGCTTCAGCGTCTATCGCAAAATCGATCATTTCATTTTCAGAATATGCTGTTAAAAAAATGGTTTTAATTTTAGGATTATTTTGATGAATTTGTACAGCAGCCTCAGCACCACTCATGCTATCTCTAAGCATAATATCTATCAAAATAAGATCAGGTTTGAGTGTTTTGGCTAACTTAATTGCAGCTTGTCCTGTGTCTACAACTTCAGCAACATTATATCCTTCAGATATTAAAAGTTCTTTAAGATATTCGGCAGAGATAAGGTCATCTTCTACAATAAGAATTTTCTTCTGATTTGTCAACATAACTAACCTTTTAATAAAAAATAATAATACAATACTGAATAAACAAACTAATTATTATATGTCAATTAAATATTATCATTTAAATAATTAAATTAGTTTTAAAAAATAAGTATTTTTGATAAAATATTGCTTATTATTAAACTTTTTACTCATTTTTAAAAAAAATATACTTTATAGGACTCAATAAAAAATACCGTTTGTATCAAAATGAAACAATTATAAAACTATTCTCAATTACAATATCAATAGTAAGTAGATTAGGTGTACATGTATAAATTTTAAAGAAAAAAGGAGAAAAAGAGATGAAAGAAAACTTATTGACGGCACTAGTATCTTTGTTGTTAGGTTCGTTTTTGACAGTTATTTTGTTGTATGACACTAAGTGTAATGTAGATTTGAAATTGACTATAAAAGGTCTTATTGATGAGATAAAACTTGTTAGTAAATCTGTAAAATTAAATGATTTAGATGAAAATGAAAAGATAATTTTAATAGAAGATATAAGAAAATTGAAACCAGATGATATGTTTTCAATTAAACTTTTAAAAATGAAAGGTGAATATGAGGGACCATTTGAATATGTAGATTTAAATGTTACTTTAAAAGTAGCTAAGGACAATGACTACCTAAAAACAGGTACAGTATGTGAAAACAGTAAACTAAAAAATCAAAGATTTGTTCTGCGTATTCGCTCAAAGGCAAAGAGTATGGTTGATATGAATATTGGGAATAAATATATCAGTGATTGCACTAAAGAAGATATGGACTCTACTATTTGGGTTAATAAAGAGGTGTTTAAATCATTGTTAAGCAATAATGTGCAAATTCCTAAAACATTGCAAGTTATCGCAAGACGAATAGATTATATTTAATAGGAGGTAACAAAATGAAAAAATTAACGATAGCAGTAGCACTGCTTATGGTAACAGCTATCTTATCTTATGCTGATTGTACCTATAATGGATTTTTATATCCTACAGATACAATAATCAATGGATTAGTATGTCAATCAGATGGTACATGGAAATAAATTCTAGGGGGAGGTGTAGTAAATCACTCTCCTTCTTTTGTCTCGGCTTATTTACAATCAAATCTAATTGTAAAAATCAATCCGCCATCTTGAATGATATGCATGTGTGCTTTCATCTGTTTGAGTGTCAATATAATAAGTCTCATACCCAATGCTTTGCTTTGTTCTATTTTTGCTATATCTACTAACTTATCGCTTTTCTCAAAATAAGTCAATAGACAATTGTCTTCATCTTTTTTAAGTGTAATTAAAATCTTTTTCTCATTTTCCTTATAAAAAAATGCATATTTTAAAGAATTTATCAAAAGTTCATTGATAATCATTCCAACTTTGAGCATCGTATCCAATTCGATATCAATTTGATTAGCTTCTATCTCTACTCTTATATCTGAACTATAGGCACTATTAATTAAGTTACATAACTGTTCAACATATTTCTTAAAATCTACATTTTTAAGATTATTACTTTTATTGGACGCATCATGCACTATTGCAAGTGTATCGATTCGTAATTTACTCTTTTTTAAAATATCTGTAGTCTGGTAAATTGAACCATCTTGCAAACTAGATATTTGTAATCCTAAAATAGATGAAATGATATTTAAATTATTCTTGATTCTATGGTCTATTTCTTTTTGTACATTTGTATCTTTTCGTTTTTTTTTCATTGCTTTTTATTATTTGTAAACACAAATAATCCTCCTTTTTATGATGCTATAATTTCAAGTTTTTCTGTTTTTAAATTACTACAAGTTAATGGATTTGGATTTACCATATCCCAGCATCCTGCACCTATTAAATTGCTACAGTAATGTGTACCATCTATAACAGAATTAAAACTGATTGTTACACTTGCTTCACCAACAACAGAATCATATGCCGTAAATGGTATTTCGGCAATTTCTGTAGTATTTGCACTGATATTTTTTAGGTTAAACGATGTAACCCCCGATAGAAACATATCACAATTTTTAGTATTTGTTACCGTTAGTTTACATTCACTTATAACCCAAGAGTTGCTATTTCTAATCTTAACTTTTGCTCTAAAACTTTGTCTTTGATTGACTACTGTCCCCGTCTCTGGGATAATTGTGATACTTTGAATTCCACAGGGCATAATCTCTCCTCATATAATATTTCTGCTCCTTAATTATTCATATAGTATAGGAAAATAGTTTTATAACTGTTCTATTTTATCTCAGACTTATCATTTGTTAAAATAGGAAATCTAAAATCGGGAAATATATAAAAGGAATGGATTTATTTTGAAAATAGAGTAAAACTTTAGGAGGGTAAAGCCCTCCTAAAAATAGAGATAAGATTGCAAATTTTACCTATTCTGGATGAATTTCAACAATCTGAGTAAAATTACCACCAGTTGGATCTAATGGAAAGACTCCTTGTACACCTACTGGAAAAATAAATGGTGCACCGCTTGCAACTGTTAACCACTCTGGACCACCTAAATAACCACTGACTTTAAAATCAATAGTACACGGACCTACTGCGATACCTGGGATAGTTTCAAAAACAACCAAAACATCTTTATTAGCTCCTGAAGCCATAGCCGGTATAGGGATTTTTACATTAAGTCCTACTCCTACCGTTACACCAGTGGTTGATATAGCTGTAACTTCAACCACTCCATCAACTAATTCAATTAGTGAATTGTTTTCTACATTCACCTTCATCACAAAACCTTGATTTTGATTGACTACATTACCTACATTTGGTACAATTGAACTTACTACTACCATAATATCCTCCTATTTAGATATATTTTTTTTAGAAGTCTGGTGGCTTCTAAACCTCTCTCCTGTTAAGAAATCACTTTCTTAACTTATCCATATGAAATAACTTAATTTCATATATGAAGAAATTATAATGCTAAAATGTTTTATAAGTGTTCTATTTTTAAAAATTTTGTTAAAAAATGATGAAATTTTTTGTAAGCTCAAAGGGTAGAAATTAGTATTATTTTTCTCTGATTCTATATCCTGCCACAACCCTCACCATATCTACAAGTCTAGATGCATACCCATACTCATTATCTTGCCATGCACAAATTCTTAAAAGGTCACCATCTAAAAGCTCTGTGAAATTTAAATCAATTGTAGCAGAGTAGGGGTTTTTGATAAAATCTTTTGAAACAAGCGGGGTAAGTGTTGAGTCTAAAATAGTAGATAATTCTATCTCATTTTGTAAAATTTCTAACATTTTTTTATTGGAACTTTTGTCTGCTAGTTTGATACTTAAATCATAAAGAGTAGTAGCTGAAACAGGGACTCTTATGCTTTTTGCATAAAGTTTATCTTTTAGATGTGGAAAAAACTTACTTGTTGCATCTGCTGCTGAACTCTCTAGAGGAATGATGTTTTGAGTTGCCGATCTTGCTCTTCTTATATCTTTTGAGTAGTGTTTGACATCTAAAAGTTTTTGGTATGCTGTGTAGCTGTGATACATGCTTAGGTTTGCACATTTTATACCAAAATGTTTTTGGATGATATCAAAAATTGGTACGATGGCATTTGCTGAGCAGCTAGAGTTTGAAATGATATTTTCATTTTTATAGTTTTTGTGATTTACTCCATGGATGTAAGTTGGGACTTCGCAAGATGCAGGGGCTGAGATGATTATCTTTTTTGCTCCACTTTTTATAAATGGTAGATTTGCTTCATAACTTAGATGCTCACCACTACACTGTAACAATACATCAGATTCAATAATAGGTGGATTTTTTTGATTAAAAAGTTTTACATTTTTCAGTGTGGATGTTGCTTTACCGTAGATTGAGTCGTTCAAAAAAAGTTGTTTCATCTGTTTTGTATCATAGATATCGTTTATACCGACAAGTTCAAATCTCTTATCTTCTAGTATTATTCTAGTAGCACATCTTCCGATTCTTCCAAATCCATTTACAAAAACTTTTATCATTGTTTCTTTGAAATCTGAAATTTTTGAGGCTCTAAGGTGATATCAGTTATTACAGTTCCTTCTCTTTTATTTAATGCATCTTCTATAACATTTGCGATATCAGCTGGGTCTATGTAGGTCTGTGAGTCATTTGTTGGCTTAAAATTTAGATTATCAAAAAAAGCTGTATTTGTGATATCTGGATTGATATTTATAACTTTTAAGCCTGATTTTCTGGCCTCTTTAAATAGTGATATTCCAAAGTGCCTAAGTCCAGCTTTACTAGCACCATAAGTAGCTCCATAAAGGGCTGGTTGGATTCCTGATATGGAGTTTATGTTAAATATATATCCACAATTTTCTTTTAAATCTCTTAGATATAGTTTACAAAGAAGCAGTGGAGCTGTGAGGTTTAGGGTTATCATTTCCTCTATCTGTTTGAAGCTGAGTTCTTCGTGAGGTGCAAAATGTCCAACTCCTGCACTATTTATGAGTATATGTGGTTTATCTTTTATTTGATTTTTTAAATTCTTAAATTTATCTGTTTTTGTTAAATCTTGTGAAATATGTATAAAGTTTTTATTCTCAAAATCGGACTCTCTTGAAACTCCATAGACTCTGTATCCTAAATTTAAAAGTTTCTTAGTACACGCTTTTCCTATGCCACTTGACGCTCCTGTTACGATTGCACTTTTCAAAAAAGTTTCTCTTTGATTGATTTTAGATGAATAAATATCAACTCATATACCTCATTTTTTGTTAAAATATTATCTGAGATATTATCTGAAACTACCTTTATCAGGTATATATTCTCATCTTTTACAAACTTTTTAGCACTTTTATAGAAACCAAAACTCTCCATATCAACAAGGGTATTTTTGAAATTTACCTTATCATTTTGTGAAGTATCACAGCAAGTTATACTTTGAGTATTGAAGATATTTTTACTTTTTAGATGCACAACTTTTGCACTGCTTTTGTCTATAATCTTTTTGATCTGAAAAAGTTCACCCTTTTTATGCTTTGGTGAGCCACATATTCCTATATTTATCAAGATGCAATCAGGTTTGGGTGAAAGATAGGTAGTTGCTATTGCACTCTCTATCTTTCCTATACCGCTTATTATGAGAGTAATTTTCTCATTTTTAAAAATTTGAAACTTTTTATCATCAATCTTTTTAAGATGAAAAAAATCTATAATTGGTTCTGCTTCGCTTTTTAGTGCTATTACGATGTATCTCATTCATATTAGACTTTGTCTGTTACTTTAAGATAATTGTCCAAAATAAGTTTGAGATAGACTTTATCGGCAGAATTTATAAGAACTTCATCAAAATCTTTTCTTGTCTGATCATCAACTATTGAGTCAAAACTTCTAAATAGTAATAGCGTGGTCTGGCTTCTATCTTCTATCGCATCAAAAAGGTGCTTCATGTCAAGATCAATAATCTCTTTATCTACCATTATGACTTTATAGTTATTTTCTTTTACTTTTTTTAGAAAATCATAACTATTTTCTGTGATATTTACTTTTTTATAGAGTTGACTCAATACTTTTTCAAATATCTTTGTCTCAACGGTACTTTTTTTATAGATAAGAATATTTTCTCGTTCGCTATCTTTTAAAAGTTCATTTTCACTTAGAGTAGCCTCTTGCTTTACTGCCTCTTCTTGAATTAAAATATTCTCTTTTTCACTGTTTGGTGTATGTATTTTATTGATTTTTTTCTTTTTAGTATCTACCTTTTCATTGTAGATATCATATTTTATTGCTAGCTCTTTGATTTCAGATTCTTTTGTTGGTTTTGGAAGATAGTCATCTAATCCATCATTGAGGAATTTTTCGCGATCACCTTTTAGTGCATTTGCAGTTAGTGCAACAATAGGAATATGATCCAAGTTATTTTCTTTTTCGTATGCTAAAATCTCTTTTGTTGCACTTACTCCATCCATAACAGGCATTGCAATATCCATAAGGATTAAATCAAACTCTTCACTTTTTCTAGCCTTTAGAGCCTCTTGCCCATTTTCAACAGTTGTTACATCAAAGTTTAAATTTTCAAGAATTTTCATCATCAATTTTTGGTTGATTTCATTATCTTCTGCAACCAAAACAGAATATCTCTCTTTTCGTTTTGCTTTTTCTACACCTTCAATCTCAATATCTTTAAAATCTGTTTTAAGTTCAATAGATTGTAAAGATTTTACTAACCTTGTGATACTTAATGGCTCATATGTACTAAAAATTCCCTCAAGTTTTAGATCTCTACCTTGTACTCTATCTTTAGTTTTGGAGATATTTAGTATAGGGATATTTAAGCTCTCTAGAAGCTCAAAATCTTTTTCACTTATTTGATCTTTTTGAACTATAAGGAGATTAATATCTTTAAGTATATTTTCAGAGCTTAATTTTTTTACTGTGGTTAGTTTTGAGCTACCACATAAATAACTCATATGTTTTTTTAGATATACACTAAGTTTATCCTCTTTGTTACCTGCAATAATAAGTGGAGAGAAGTTTTTGAATCTATGTTGATATCTCTTTTTAAGTGGTTTCTCTTTTTTGAGGGTTAAAATAAAATAAAATTTACTTCCCAAACCAGCTTGGCTAGCAACTTCTAACTTACCACCCATAAGTGATACATAATTTGATGATATAGTAAGACCTAGTCCAGTTCCTCCAAATTTTCTTGTGATTGTAGAATCAGCTTGGGAAAATGCGTCAAAAATATCATCCATATCTTTTGCATCTATTCCAATACCAGAATCACTAACTTCAAAATAGATTTTTTCAATATTTGCATCCGATACACTCTGTTTTGTTATGCGAACTGATACTTCGCCATACTCTGGTGTAAACTTTATAGCATTTGAGATAAGATTTAAAAGAACCTCTTTTATCTTTGTTGGATCACCTAAAAGATAGTGATCAAAACCAGGATCCATTAGTAGTGATAGATTTATATTTTTACTCTCTGCTTTTGCCATATAAACATCAACAGCATTTTCAAATTCTTCAGTAGGAGAGAATAGAATTTCATCAATCTCGATTTTTTGACTCTCAATTTTAGAGAGATCTAATATATGATTAATGATTTCTAATAGATTATCTGTGCTCTTTTGAATGATATCAACATACTCTTTCTCTTCTTCTTGAAGATTGCTGTTTTTCAAAAGATCGGTGAAGCCTATGATTCCATTTATCGGTGTTCTTATCTCGTGTGACATATTGGCTAAAAATATACTTTTTGCAGCATTTGCTCTCTCTGCTTTTTTCTTTTCTATTGCTATTTTATCTACACTGCTCTCTATTACTGAGTAAGTTCTTTCAATCCCTGTCGTAGTTCCTAAATCGATTGCTTCTTCAATAAGACCATATTTAATAATCTTACTTAGTAAATTTTCAAGTCCTTCTGTATTGTGTAAAAATCTATAAAGCTTTTTGTAAAGATAGAGCATATAGAAAGAAAAAGCCAATAAAAATCCTAAAAGAAACATTTTGATAAGTAAAATACTCTCTTGCCGTTGTATCTCTTCTGCCATCTCTCTTTGGAGAGTGTTAGAAAATTTATTTATATAAACTAGCTTATCAGTCTCCATAGTAAACCATTGAACAGGGTTGATTTGATTAAGTGCTGAAGGGGAATTAAGCAGAGTTCTTTTTATCTGATCACTCTTTTTTATAGCTAGAGAGAATCCTTCCTCTGTTAATATTTTATTTAGAACATTTTTAGAAGCTGGTAAGAGTGTAGCAAATGTTGATCTGATTGTATTGTTTTTAAATATATCCAATAAAAACAGTCTATTAACTTCTTTTTTAGAATTTAATATATCAGTTACAAGATCTCGCTCATTTGCTATTGATTTCATCAATGACATTGCATTTATGAAGTTACTAGATAGGTTATCTACCTTATAGTTAATTGAACTTGATAAATAGCCTTGAACTTTTTGCAAAATGTTTGTATTAATGCCATCATAATATGAAAAAAGAGTGTCAAATTTAACTGTACCGTTATCTATACCATTTCTATGCTTTTGTATCTTTTTTATACTTTCAACGATTTTATGTCCATAGATATCATTAACTTTAGAACTATTGAAGTTTAATATACTGTTAATTGCTGTATTTGTTGCAACTCTTTGCTCTTGAAGCAAGTTTTTAACTTTATCATTTTGATCAATCAAAAAAAGAGCACTAAGCCCTCTCTCTCTGGAAATATTGATAGAGAGAGTTTTGAGGGCTTTTACACTGTGAGTTTTAATTTTTAAATCTTTTGTATCTTGATACTTTAAATAAGAATCAACTAAAAAATAACCTGATATAAGTGCAAGAAGCACAATCGGTACTATTGTTATTAACCTCAAGTTCCATTTAATTTTCATAACTTATACTTATCCTAACCTTAAATTTATACTGCAGTCTCTTCTAAATGTTTCTCTAGTAGTTTAATCTGCTCTTTAAGTCTACTTGTATCTGCAGTAACGCTTTTGTCATCTTCAGTTATACAGTGTTTTCTCATGCTATTTGAGATTTCAATTATAGCATCAAGATTTAAAATCTCAGCAGAGCTTTTTATTTTTACTAATGAGTAGTTTATTTTATCAAAATCATCTGTATGTAAGTATTGTTCAATTGAATAAATACTCTCTTTTGCATCTATAACAAAGTCAGCAACTAAATCAAACTCTTCTTCTTTACTTAACCCCAAAGCACTAAGCGATGGAAATACATCAGATGTTTTGGACAGAGTTTGTGGCTCAAGATTTTTTGAATCTATCTGTTTTTCAGGTAGAGTTGTCTCTGGTATGAAATTATCAGTTTCAATCTTCTTATCTGTTTGGTTACTTAGAATTTCAACTTCTTCTTCGTCACCATAAAGTTTAAATTCAAACGGCTTTTCATCAGATTGTACTGGTTTATCAGAATCTTCATCAAATAGATTTTTAAGAGTATTTGTAAATGAGTTATTGCTTTGAACCTCTTTGCTCTCTTGGATTTCAAAATTGGATATCTCTTCATCTATTTTTATAGATTCATTTGATTCAATATTTAACTCTTGTTCAACTTTTGGTTCATCTGGAATATTTAGTATAAACTTTGAAGATAAATCTTCTGTTTTTTTAACTTCACTTTTAACTGTATCTATCTCTTTTATATCTTTTTTAATTTTTTTAATAATTTTAGCTTTTTCATCAGAGTGTTTTATTTTAATTTCATTTACAGATTCAGAAGTTTCTGGTTGAACGATATTATCATTCTCTTCTTGTTCTTGTTTTAAAAAGTTTAATTTAAATTCACTAGGAGTAGTTTGTACTTCTTCTTCACTCTCTTTTGTTGTAACTTCATCTTTTTTTAGAAAATCTAACTCAAATTTGGCAGGAGATTCTATAGTTTCCTTACTATCCTCATCTTCTTCATTTTCATTGTCATTTTTTAAATTAAAGTTAAGGTTTCCTCCTGTTTGTTTTTGTTCTTGAACAACTTCAGAAACTTTTGATTGAGTTTTATTTTCACTATCTTGTTTATCTAATTTTAAAAAATCTAACTTAAATTCATCAGAATTCTGAGTGACTTCTTCACTCTCTTTTGTTGTAACTTCATCTTTTTTTAAAAAATCTAATTTAAAATCACCAGAAGTTTCTATAGGAGTTTCTATAGTTTCTTCATTTTTTACAACGCTTTGTTCATCTTCTTTTAAAAGAAAATCAAAACTTGGCTCAGTTTTAGGTTTAGTCTCTTTTGGCTCATCTTTTAGTAAATTAAAATCTAATAAATTTTCTTTATCTTTTTCAAACTCCAAAGTATTTATCTTTTCTTCCGTTTTTGTCTCAAGAATTGGTTTTATATCTTCTTTTGGTGGAGTGACTGTATTGTCCATATCTTGTTTAAAAAGGTCTAATTTAAAATCATCATTTGGTACAGGATTAGGAACTTTTTCTTCTTCTTTATTAGCAAATTCATCTTCAGTTATATTTAGTACAAAATCTCCACTATCTTTCTCTCTAGTTTCATTAATTAAATTTTGAAAATTTGCTTTTTCATTTCCAACCTCTTTTTTTTCTTCTTGTATTGGCTCATCTTTCATAAGTCCACTAAGCGTAAAACCACCAGATGTACTTTTAGTATGAGAAGGTTCTTTGGGAATTGATGAGATTTCACTAAAATTATCGCTTAATATTTTGACACTATAAAACTTTTTTGAATCACCAATATTTTGAGATAAAAATACCTCTTTTATAGAGACATCTATTCCAGTTTCTTGTCCATTTTTAAGTGTGATAATAGCACTCTTATTAGCAGACCCACTATAAAGTACAAAGTCAATCCAAGAAAAATTATCAAACTTATATATAAACCCCTCTTTTTGTACAAAAAGATTGGCAAAATCATTATTAATTGAGATAAATTCGTAAATATCTTCATATCCTAAAAATGCTAAAGTATCTGTACTCATTCCTAAAAAGTTGTATTTGTCATCGTATAATATCACGGTTTTTCCTCTTGTGTTTAAATATTTTTAATACTTTGAGCAATTTTTGTTCCAACAACTTCTTCTATCTCTTTAAAAGAGGCATTTTGAATATTCTCAAAGGTTTCAAAATATTGCAAAAGTTTTCTCACCTTTGCTTCTCCCACCCCTCTTTTATTTAACAAAGAGATTTCACGATCAGCTTTAAGTTTCTGTTTTTTAAAAAAAGATATCGCAAATCTATGTGATTCATCTCTGATATTTTGGATAAACTGCAATCTTTTATCAGAAGGGGAGAGTTTAAACTCTCCATCTTTTGTATAAATGATATCAGCGGCTTTTCCTTTTGCTCTCATAGTTTTTGCATCTTTTTTCTCTTTTGCAATTGCTATAACATCGACAAATATTCCATTTTGTTTAATTATCTTAATAGCTAATTTCATAAGTGTCTCTCCACCGTCAATGACAAAAAGATCAGGTGGAGGATTTTTTGAAAAACTCTCTACTCTTCTTGTCAAAAGCTCTCTCATTTGTGCATATTCATCTTTTGCATCTAAGTTATAGTGTCTATAACTCTTTTTGATAAATTTCTCATTCCATTTAACCATCGCTCCTACTGTTGCTTGTCCCATCATATGAGAGTTATCAAAACCTTCAATCTCAAATGGTGTTTTATTGAGGTTGAAAAATGATTTCAATTGACCTAAAATTACGGTAGAGTTTTTGCTTGTCTCAATTCTTAAAATTTCAAGAGCATTTTTGTAAGCAAGATGTGTTAAATTTTTTAAATCTCCAATTTTTGGAACTTTTATCTGAGTTTTTTTCTTTTGTTTGTCTCGTAAAATCTCTTCTATTAAATTTCTATCTTTAAAATCTTCATATATTAAAATATTTTTAGGAGTGTAAAAAGAAGAGTGTTGATAATATTCTAAAAGTAAAACTTTATAGAGTTCATTTATATCAAATCCATTATCAGATTTAAAATGTGCATTTGAACTTGAAGTTACTTTTCCCTCTCGGATAAATAGACGAATACCAACGGCTCTTATATCGTCTATTGCAATTGCAAAGATATCAAAATCTTCCATTTTTGCAAGATCAACATGTGAAAGGATATTTGCTTTTTCTATTTTTTGGATGTTGTCTCTTATTTTTAATGCCTCTTCAAAAAGTAATTTTTGGCTATAAAACTCCATCTTCTCTTTTAATAGATTTATCATTTTTCTTCTATCTTTGATTGAAAGAAAAGCATCTTCTACAATTTTCATATAGGATTCGGAGTCAATCTTCCCCTCGCATGGAGCTTTACATTTTTCTATCTGATGAAATAGACAAGCTTTTTTCCCTTTGAGACAGTTTTTCTTTTGTACTAGTGGAAATATATCATAGATGCTTTTTAAAATTTCATTTGCAGATGTTGAAAATGGACCAAAATATTTGATATTTTTTCCCTTTATAACTTTTCTAGTTATCTCAAATCTAGGAAACTCTTCATTTAAGTTTATAAATATATAGGGATAAGTTTTATCATCACGAAGCAATATATTGTATTTTGGTTTGAGCTGTTTTATGAGTGAATTTTCAAGTATTAGTGCGTCGTGTTCACTTTCAACCACTATATAATCCAAAAACAGTGTTTCAGAGATCATCTTATAAATTCTAGCTCCAAGATTATTTTTTGGAGTTGTATCTGATTTAAAATAGCTTGAAACTCTCTTTTTTAAGTTTTTTGCCTTTCCAATGTAGAGTAATCGTTTATTGTTATCAAAGTATTGGTAAATTCCAGGACTTTGAGGGAGGTTTGTAATTTTATCTTTTAGATTCATTAGTTTTATTTATCGTTTTTCTTATCTTTTCAAAGAGTTCATTTAACTCTTTTGTTGTTGACGAATTTTTAAATTCTCCTGTTGCTCTCTCTTTGTATGTAAGGTTTTGCTTTTTTATCTCTTTTGTGGGAATCTTATTGCTAACAAAAGACTTGATTTCATCTACTTCAATAATTTTACATTTTACATCAATAGTTTTAATTTTGTTTAATAAGCTTTTTATTAAATTAAGTTTATAATTAAATTCCATTTTAAGTCCAGGGTGATTTAAAACGAAAAAAAGAGTACGATTTTTGATATAAGTAAACATTACCGCCTTAGCTAGATGAGGCGGAAGTAAAGAAATGAGCTTATCAATACATCCCCTTTTTATAATATTACTATTTTGAGGTTTATTTATAAGATGCGAAATAATTTCTTGCGATGTCTTCATGTTGTTATTATACCACTTTTGATTATATTTTTATCTGGATGCGGATACAAAAACGCACCTGTTTATGTAGAACAAGAGCAAGTTGTATGATAAAAGTTTATGATGCGATTATTATAGGTGCTGGAATAGCTGGTTTAAATGCTGCAGCTCTTTTTCCAAAAGATAAAAAAGTTTTGGTGATTTGTAAAGAGAACTCTTGGGATTGCAATACCTTTTATGCACAAGGAGGAGTAGCCGTCCCTTATGATCGAGATGACATAGATGTGCATATAAAAGATACAATGGCTGCGGGGGCAGGACTTTGTGATAGAGAAGCTGTAGAGATTTTATGTCGTGATGGGAGAGCTTCGATTGATGATTTTATCAATCGTGGATTTCTTTTTGATTCAGATGAAGAAAGAAATCTACACTATACAAAAGAGGCGGGACACAGTAGGGCTCGTATTTTACACGCTGGTGGTGATGCAACGGGAAGGCATATGCACCATTTTTTGATGAAAGAGAATTCTCATTTACTTTTATATAATTCAGTTGTAACAGATTTGTTAATTGATAATGATATTTGTCATGGTGTACGGGTTCATCATAAAGGTATATTTAGAAACTATTATGCAAAAACTACCATTATCGCTAGTGGAGGTTTAGGTTCAATCTATAAATACCATACAAATGCAAGAACTATCAGTGGTGAGATGCAAGGATTAGCGTTAGAGAAGGGTTGTCTTCTTCAAGATATGGAAATGATGCAATTTCATCCTACAGTTTTTATACACAACAAAGGTGCAAGAAAACAACTCTTAACAGAAGCACTAAGAGGCGAGGGTGCTTGGATTATTGATGATAATAAAAAGAGATTTTTGTTTGAATATGATGATAGAGGTGCTATGAGTCCTAGAAATATTGTTAGTCGTTCTATCTTTGATTGGAGAAAAAAAACAGGTTTAAATACCTATCTTGATCTTCACAATTTTGATAAAGACTTTTTCAAAAAGCGTTTTCCGACAATTTATTTTAATCTCAAAGATTTAGGATTTAATCTTCCAGAAGATAATGTCCCAATATCTCCAGCATTTCATTATGCAATGGGTGGTATCAAAACAGATTTAAATGGTAAAGTCCCAGGTTTTAAAAATCTTTATGCGATTGGTGAAGTAGCTTCAACTAGAGTACACGGAGCTAATAGACTAGCGTCTAACTCTCTTCTTGAAGGGTTTGTTTTTTCTAAAAGAGCAGTCTGTGATATAGAAAAGAATAGTTTTAATTTTAAAATAAAACAGTTTATTGAAGATGAGGAAGTATTAATCAAAGAGGATGATAAAGAGCTTAAAAATAGACTTCGAGAGTTGATGTGGGAAAATGCAGGGATTGTAAGAGAATACAATAATCTAAAAAAGACTTTAATAGAGATTGATAAAATGTTAAAAAGTGATGTTGGTAAACTGCTAAGACTTAGATTAAAAACTTCAAAAAGTATAGTTCAAAGTGCAATCAATAGAAGAGAGAGCCTTGGGGCTCATTATATAATAAAAGAGGGAGATAAATGAAACAGTTATTATTGTTGATGTTTTTAACATCAATTGGTTTTGCACAAGATGCAGGGGGAGCGACACAAACGCTTGATTTAACATGGACTTGGGTAGGAATTTTATGTCTGATTGTATTTGTTATAGGTTACTATTTTATAGCAACCGAAGAGAGATATGAAATAAATAAGGCAAAACCAGCACTTTTTACAGGTACTTTTATGTTTATGCTTATTGGTATCTATTTTGCACTTAATGATTTAAATGTAGATTTGCTTCATACTGAAATGAAACATTTGATTTTAGAGATTGCTGAAATTTTCTTCTTCCTTTTTGTAGCAATGACTTTTATAGAGACTTTGATAGAGAGAAATGTTTTTGATGTTTTAAGATATAAGCTAGTTTCAAAAGGTTATACATATAAAAAACTTTTTTGGCTAACTGGTGGATTGGCATTTGTATTATCACCTGTTGCGGATAACTTAACAACGGCATTGATACTCTCAACAGTTCTTTTTACCATCGATAAAACTAATAAAGCATTTTTAGTTGCAGGAGCTATAAATATTGTTGTAGCTGCAAATGCAGGTGGTGCTTGGAGTCCATTTGGTGATATTACAACCTTGATGGCATGGACCGCAGGTAAAGGAACTTTTATTCAGTTTATCTCACTTTTTCCAGCTTCAATTGCAGGGTGGGTTGTAACTGCTTGGCTTTTAGCTAAAGTTGTACCTGAGGGAAAACCAGATTTTGATTTAGCATTAGAGACAGAAGAGAAGATGAAACCAGGAGCCAAAATAGTAATTTTCCTTGGAATTGCAACTATAGCTACGGCAGTTTTAGGGCATCAATTTTTTCATTTTCCAGCTATGTGGGGTATGATGTTTGGTCTTGCTGTTTTGAATCTATACTCTTACAGACTCAAAACTACACATAATGAATCATTTGATGTATTTATCAATATGAGAAAAGTAGAAAATGATACATTGTTATTTTTCTTTGGTATTTTAGCGGCAGTTGGTGCCTTGCACTTTTTGGGCTTTTTAGAGTATGTTACTAAACTTTATGATGTTATAGGACCAACAGCTGGAAACATGGGTGTTGGATTTATCTCTGCAATTGTTGATAATGTACCTGTTATGTCTGCAATTTTAAAAGCAAATCCTGTAATGGGCTTAGATCAATGGCTACTTGTAACTTTGGCTGCTGGTATTGGTGGTAGTTTGATTAGTTTTGGTTCAGCTGCTGGTGTTGGTGTCATGGGAAGACTTAGAGGTATTTATACTTTTGGTTCTCATATGAAATATGCTTGGATGATTCTTGTTGGATATATAGTTTCAATGATAGTATGGTATATTCAATTTGAAGTTCTTGGATTATATTTTAAATAATTCAAGAATTAAAGAAAAAGGTTTTTAAATGAAAAATGTACCCATTATCGTGTTAGATTTTGGCTCACAATATACACAGTTGATTGCGAGAAAATTAAGAGAGAGTGGGGTTTATTGTGAAATTGTACCCTACAATGAAAAGATAGAAGATATAAAAGCAAAAGAGCCTAAAGGTATCATTTTAAGTGGCGGACCAGCTTCTGTGTATGCAAAAGATGCTTATCACCCTGATAGTGGAATTTTTGAGTTAAATATTCCACTTTTAGGAATTTGTTATGGGATGCAACTTATTACTCAACACTTTGGTGGTGTAGTTGTACCATCAGACCACCACGAATATGGTAAATCAGAGTTAGAATTTGTTGATGAGTGTGAATGTAAAATCTTTGAAAATAGTCCAAATGGACAAATCGTATGGATGAGTCATGGTGATAAAGTTGATATGCTACCTGATAGTTTTATGAGAATTGCTAGAAGTGCAAACTCTCCATATGCTGGTATTGCAGATATAGATAGAGATATTTATGCTTTTCAATTTCATCCTGAGGTTTATCATAGTGAACATGGAACAACACTTTTGAAAAACTTTGCAAAATATATTTGTAGAGTTGAAAGCACTTGGAATATGGGGTCATTTGCAAAAGAGCAAATCTCTAAAATAAAAGAGAGTGTTGGAGATAAAAAAGTTCTCTGCGGAGTTAGTGGAGGAGTTGATAGCTCAGTTGTAGCAACTCTTTTAAATGAAGCAATAGGGGATAAACTTGTCTCTATCTTTGTAGATAATGGACTTTTAAGAGCAGGTGAAAGAGAACAAGTTGAAGCAATGTTTAAACGACTCGGCATTGATTTAATCACTGTAGATGCAGGGGGAGAATTTTTAATTAAATTAAAAGGTATAACTGACCCTGAGCAAAAGAGAAAGATTATAGGTGAAACTTTTATAGAGATATTTGATAAAGAGGCTAAAAAACAAGAAAATATTGAATTTTTAGCACAAGGAACACTTTATACGGATGTTATTGAGTCAGTTTCTGTAAAAGGACCTTCAAAGACTATAAAATCTCATCATAATGTTGGTGGACTTCCTGAATGGATGACATTTGAACTCATTGAGCCTCTTCGTGAAATTTTTAAAGATGAGGTAAGAAAACTTGGACTTGAACTTGGACTTCCTAAAGATATGATAGGTCGTCATCCGTTTCCAGGACCTGGGCTTGCTATTCGTATTATGGGGGAAGTTACACAAAATGAACTCCGTCTTTTGAGGGAGTCAGATACGATTATGCAAGAAGAGTTAAAAGCTAGTGGGTATTATGATAAAGTCTGGCAAGCTTTTACTGTAGTTTTAAATGTAAAAAGTGTTGGTGTTATGGGTGATAATAGAACTTATGATAATACCGTATGTGTAAGAATGGTTGAATCAGTAGATGGAATGACCGCTACATTTGCTCATATGCCACACGAAATTTTAGAGCGAATAAGTGGCAGAATCATAAATGAAGTAGATGGAATTAACCGTGTGGTTTATGATATCACTTCAAAACCTCCTGGAACTATTGAGTGGGAGTAAAATCCTCTATCTTCATACTTAGCGAAAAAGAGTATGAAGGTGCCTTAAATCTTTCATGTATAAAAATTAATTTTTTAAAAAAAGAGATAAATCTCTCAAAATATGATGCACTTATCTTCTCTTCAAAAAATGGTGTATTAGCAATTGATAAACTAACGAAAAGTTGGAAAAATATTCCTTCGTATTCAATTGGTGGAGCAACTTCAAAAGTCATTAATTCTCTAGGAGGAAAAGTCATATATGAAGCAAAAAGTTCTTATGGAGATAATTTTGCAAAAGAGATAAAGGATAGATTAAAAGGGAAAAAAATACTTTTTTTAAGAGCCAAAGTTGTAACTTCAAACTTAAATGAAATACTTTTAAAAGCTGGAGTTAAGTTGTATGAATTAGTTGTTTATGAGACTAGATGCAATGATTGCAAAGAGTTAAAAACTCCTCCTTTAAACTCTGTTATAATATTCTCTTCGCCTTCAACAATAGAGTGCTTTTTTCGTTGTTTTTCTTGGGAATCGAGTTATAAAGCAGTTGTGATTGGAAGTAAAACTGCTTCGTTTATGCCAAAAGATATATCTTTTGTTTTGGCTCCAAAACAATCAATCAATTCATGTATTGAATTAAGTAAAAAACTACTATAATAACATCAAGCCTGAGTGGTTTGAAAACCATAAAACGAGAGTCCGACACAGTATTTGTAGTTGGAGTTTGTATACTCTTGGTGTGTGGCGATTTTTATTGCCCCTAAAGAGAGTATCGCTCCTAAATGTTTAGCTTTATAGGGCTACATCATTAAATGGAACGGCCGCTCGGGTTTACTAAAAATATTAGGTAATTGATGAATATACTGATTATAGGAAGTGGTGGTAGAGAGTACTCTATAGCACTTGCTCTAAAAGATGATGAACAGGTAGATAAGATATACTTTGCACCAGGAAATGGTGCTACTTGTGATCTAGGTGAAAACCTAGATATTAGTGATTTTGAAGAACTTTCACTCTTTGCTAAAAACAACTCCATAGGTTTAACAATAGTAGGTCCTGAAGCTCCTTTGGTTGCTGGGATTGTTGATGTTTTTAAATCATACAATTTAACAATTTTTGGCTCTTCTAAACTTGCAAGTCAGCTAGAAGGTTCAAAAATTTTTATGAAAAACTTTTTGAAAAAATATAATATCCCAACAGCAGCTTTTATAGAAACAGATGACAAAAAAGTTGCATCTGAATTTATAGATACTCTTAGTCTTCCTATCGTTGTAAAAGCTGATGGACTTTGTGGTGGAAAAGGTGTTATCATCGCCAATAGTAGAGAAGAAGCAAAAAAAGCTTCAAGCGATATGTTAAGCGGAGAAAGTTTTGGGGATGCGGGGAAATCTATCATAATAGAAGAGTTTTTAGATGGATATGAGTTATCTGTTTTTGCTATTTGTGATGGAGAAAATTATAAACTTCTCCCAGCCGCACAAGATCACAAAAGATTATTAGATAAAGATTTAGGACCAAATACTGGAGGCATGGGAGCTTACGCACCTACACCTTTGATAGATGAAAACCTTTATAAAGAGATAGAAGAAAAAGTAGTAAAACCTACACTTTATGGTATGAAAAAAGATGGCATACCTTATGAAGGTGTACTTTTTATGGGCTTGATGATAGTTGATGGTGAAGTAAAAGTTTTAGAATATAATGTTCGTTTTGGTGATCCAGAGTGTGAAGTACTTATGCCACTTATCAAAAGTTCTGTATTTGATCTTTTTTATAAAGGAGCTACGGGGAATCTTGATAATTTAAATATTGAGATGAGTGATGAGTATGCAGTTGGAATTGTGATGTCAAGTAAAGATTATCCTTATAAAAGCTCAATTGCATCTGAGATAATTGTTGATGAAATAGTACTTGATGAACTAAAAGAGAAAGCCCATATAGTTTATGCGGGGGTAAGCAGAGAAGATGGAAAACTTTTTGCAAGTGGAGGAAGAGTTTTGTTATGTATTGGAATTGGTAAAAATATAAAAGAGGCTAGAGATTTAGCCTATCTTATGGCAGGGCAGGTGCATTTTGCAGGTAAACATTATAGAACAGACATTGCATATCAGGCATTATCATGAATGAAGTTGAAATTGGAAATAGACTAGATGTAGAAAATATAAGGTTAGCTTCTGTAGAGAGAAGAAGTTTTGCTTATCTTATAGATGAAGTTGTTGTTACTGTATTGTTTGCCGTGGTTATCTGGGGACAAGTTGCTGATATAACTTCTCCCGAACAGATAATGGCATACTCTCAGCAATATTTACCATATATCTTAGTTGCAAAAGTTTTGTATCAAGCTATTTTTGTATATATGTATGGTGCAACTTTGGGTAAATTGGCTTTAAAGATTAGAGTTGTTGAAGTTGAATATTTTGGACTTCCAACGGTGCAACAAGCGATTATTCGAGCAGTTATGCGTCTTGTTAGTGAGATGCTTTTTTATGTTGGTTTTGTTGTTGCCCTTTTTAGCCCCATAAAGTTAACTTGGCACGATAGGTTTTCTAAAACTATCGTAATTGATGTGTAGAGCTTTTTTAATATTTTTAATATTTCTTAGCTCTTTAGAAGCTAATTCATTAGCTGGAAAATATGAACTTTATGCTCCAACAATACAGAGTAATGGTGATGAAGTCATTGCATCTGGTGGAGCAGTCATCTATAATCAAAACTACGCTTTTTCTGCACAAAAAGTTATCTATAACCAAAAAAGTCAAATTTTAGAGTTAATTGGTGATGTATATGTAAGTTATGAAGATGATTTGCAGACAAAAAATGATTATCTTAAAATTGATTTAAAAAAAGAGAGATTTGAAGGAAAAAAACTTTTTTTACATGATAGTGTTTCAGATTTATGGGTAAAAAGTGATAGAACTATTTGGAATAAAAAAAAATATAGACTCTTTAAAGCTTCAATTTCAAGTTGTGATGTAAAAAACCCTGATTGGCAATTTAAATTTTATCGTGGTACTTACTATAGCGATGCTCAATATGTTGCATTAAATCATCCTAGGTTTTATATAAAAGGAGTGCCAGTTTTTTACTTTCCTTGGTTTGCATTTCCAACTGGTACCACTAGAAGAAGCGGACTACTAAAGCCATATATCGGTTTTGAAAATAGTGAAAATTTGCTTTTTGTTCAACCAATCTTTATAGCTCCTTATAAAAATTGGGATATAGAGTTAAACCCTCAAATAAGGTTAGATCGTGGTATTGGGTTGTACTCTACACTTAGATTTGTAGATAGTAAATACTCAAGTGGAAGTGTTACTATGGGGATTTTTAGAGAAAAAAATGCATATGCTGCCTCTCGTAATTTAGAAAAAAGTATACATAAAGGTATTGAGATAAAGTATCAAAATTCTTCACCATTGAGTAGATATTTTAAAAATAGTAGTAAATATAAAGATGGTTTGTTGCTTGATTTTACAAATTTGAGTGATATTGACTATATAAATTTAAAAGATGACTCAAAACTTGCAGTTAATCAACTTGTTACTTCAAAATTAAACTACTATTTAACTGACTCAAACAGATATGTTGGTTTTTATGCAAAATATTTTATTGATACTGGAAAATTAAATAATGATGATACACTTCAAACTCTTCCATCAATTCAATATCATCAATTTACAAAGAACCTTCTGTTTAAAAATTTTCTATACTCATTTGATTATAAATTTAAAAATAGTTACAGAAAAGAGGGATTAAGAGCTAGACAACATGAGATATCATTGCCTATTATCTTTAATAAAAGGCTTTTTGATGATTTTTTAAATTTTTCTATCTCTGAAAATCTTTACTACTCTCGTGTAAATTATATTGAAGGAAATTCTACAATAAAAAATGCAAACTATTTTTCAAATTATCATAATATATCAGTAAGTTCTGATTTAACTAAAAAATATAAAAATTATATACACAATATGCAATTTGATTTAAGTTATATTATCCCTAGTTTTCAGACAAAAAATGGTTATTTTGCTGATTTTATCCCTTTTAATTTAGAGCAAAAGAGTATCCGTTTAAAGTTCAATGAATATTTTTATGATTTAGATGGATTTGATTTTTTAGTTCATCGTATCAGGCAAAATATTTTTTTAGAAAATGAGGATGAAAACTTTGATGATTTAGAAAATGAAGTTATTTATAAATTCTCTAATGATTTTTTTATACGAAATACATTAATCTACTCTCATCAACATAAAAAGTTAAAAAAGATACAATCAGGGTTATATTATAATGATGATTACAATAATTTAAAATTAGATCATACATTTGCTGAAGCACCAGAACTTGATAAAATCAACTTTTTAAGAGCTGATTATAGCAGAAAAATAGATAGGCAATATAGCTTTTTCACAGGTGTTGATTATGATTTTGATGAGGATTTTACAAAAGAGTGGAGAGCAGGTCTTCGTATGAAAAAAAAGTGTTGGGATTATGAGATTAGATATAAAGAGAGTGTAACTCCAAGTCTTACAAGCATAGGTACAAGATCAATAACTAGGAGAGGAGTCTATTTTTTTGTTAGACTCGCAAATATTGGCGATGTAGAGATTAAAAGTGAAAAGGATTTTGCATTAGATGAGTAGTGAAGCTAAAGTTGGTCTTTTTGTATCCATTGGAATGTTTTTACTGTTTTTACTAGCAACTCAAGTTGGAAGCTTTAAAAATATAACCAAGGATGGATATAGAGTTTATGCAGATTTTGATAATGTTGCAGGGTTGGACATAAACTCTAAAGTCAAAGCAAATGGTATTGATATAGGTTATATTGAAGATCTTAAAATTTCAGGCAATAAAATTAGAGCAACAATTTTTATATATAAAAATATGAAAATTCCTCTCAATTCAGAAGTGACACCACAACAAGAGTCAATGCTTGGGGGAAAATATGTAGCATTAACCCTTGGCGATTCAAAAGAGCTTTTTAAAGACCAAGATATTATCAAAAGTGCTGAAAGTGCTATGGATTTTAACGATGCTAGTAACGCGATTACCGAAGCCGCACTTGAATTTAAAGCATTAAGTAAAGAGCTTAGAGAGATGTTAAGTGGTGAAACTGGAGATAGTTTGCGACTGACATTTTTAAATTTAGAAAAGATTACAAGTCAACTTGAACAATTTACTAAATTAAATAGACTCAATGAAACTGCTGATAATTTTAATTCAATGGCTATAAGACTAACTGGAGCTGGTGAAAGTTTCCAAAAAGTAGCTGACAATATAAATCATAAGCTACCGCAAATTTTAAAAAATCTTGATGTTTTGGTAGAAGACTTGAAGTTTACAAGTGCTGATATAAGAGCGAGAGTTCCAGAACTTGCTGATGATTTTTCAAAAATTGAGACCGAAATCCATGATCTTATAAGTAAAAACAAACAACCAGTAAATGATGCAGTAAATTCTGCCAATTCATTTTTCGCTTCTGGTACTGAAACTTTTGATAAAGTAGATGACCTTTTAAACACCATAAATAAAGTTCAATTAGAAGTAGCTATAAGAAATGAGTATCAGATGCAAGATGAAAGCAATAAAGGGTATCTATCTTTAAACTATATACCAAGTGATACAAAAATATTTCAGTTTGAAGTTGCAAACTTGGAAGATTATACGCAAACAGATGCAAACAATAATTTGATTCTACCAAAAAAACACGAAAAAGGTAAAATTTTGGTTTCAGCACAAATTGCAAAACGATATCAAGATTTAGTACTTAGAATTGGTCTTATAGAGAGTACCGCAGGTGCTGGAGTTGATTATCATTTTTTTGATGATATATTTAAGGTTAGTGCTCAAATACACGACTTTAATGCAATATATGACATAAGAGGGACAAACCCTCACGCAAAAGTGAGTGCTAGATATACATTTTTAAAACATTTGGATTTTTATGCAGGGTATGATAATTTCTTAAATGATAGTGCTGATAATGCATATGTAGGTTTAGGTGTAAGATTTTTTGATAATGACTTAAAAACTCTTATCATGAGCCAAAGTCTAGGAAGTATGGCAAAGTGAAAAGTGATATAAAAGAGATAATAGACGAAGCATTAAACACTCTAAATCTTCCCCCTCTTGTCTCTTATGAAGATATAAAAAGTCGTTATTATGAACTCTCAAAAAGACACCATCCTGACCTTAATAAAGAAGATAGTAGAATGGAGAGTATCAATAATGCTTACTCTGTTTTAAAACAGTATGTATTTAAATATAGGTTTAGTTTTAGCGATGAAGAGATTATGAAACAGTTTCCACAAGATAGTCATGCCAGTAAATTTAGATTTTAATAATTATCTATTTAAAGATAGAGAAGAAGCGGGAATTAAACTTTTAGAGATACTCCCCAAAGAGATGATTCAAAAAGAGGACTGGTTACTTCTTTGTATGTCTTATGGTTCTGTACCTATTGTAGAGATGATAGCAAATGAGCTTAATGTTGATTATGATTTAATCTTTGTTAAACCTATCTTTGCACCAAACAATGACGAATGTCAAATTGCAATGGTAAGTGAGAGTGAAGAGATTGTAATTCATCACAATTTAGTTGATAGTTTTGGAATTTCTCTTGATTATGTTTATGCTGAAGCTCAAAGGAAGTATCAAGATACCATTTTAGATTGTTTGTATAAGTATAGAAAATCATTACCTTTAAGTGATGTAATGAATAGAAAAGTTCTTTTGATTGATGAGGGGTGTGAAACTGGGTTTAGTACAGCATGTGCACTTAAATCAGTGATTATGTTAGGGGTTAAAAAAGTTTCACTTGCAACGCCTATCATCGCTGATGATTTATATTATAATCTTGATGTAAAAGTGGATAAGATATATACAAATAATAGAATAAAAGATTTTATAGAAGTAAAATACTATTATGAGTTTTTGGAAGATTTAAAAAGTAAAAAAGTAAAAAAAATTTTAGAAGAGAGTTCTAGATTTTTGCCATTTAAAAGGAGTAATATATAAGATGGGTTGTGAAGTAAGAATTAATGTAAACAATAGAGATGAAATTTATGATATAGATAAAGTTGCTAGACAAGCAAGTGGAGCAGTTCTTTTGAAAGAAAAAGATGCAGTAATATTAGCGACAGTTGCAAGGGATGATATACAAGTAGAGGAAGATTTCTTACCTCTTACTGTAAGTTATATTGAAAAAAGTTATGCAGCTGCTAAGATTCCTGGAGGTTATATCAAGAGAGAGACAAAACCAGGTGATTTTGAGACACTAACATCAAGAATTATAGATAGAAGTTTAAGACCACTTTTTCCAAAAGGTTATGCTTATCCTACGCAAATAGTTCTTTTTGTTTTAAGTGCTGATAGTGAAGTTGATTTGCAAACTATGGCTTTAAATGCAGCATCAGCTGCACTATATCTTTCAGATATACCAGTTGATAAAAATGTTGCCGCTGTTAGAATTGGTAGAATTGATGGAAATTTTGTTATAAATCCTTCTACTTCAATGCTAGCTCTAAGTTCACTTGACCTGTTTGTCTCAGGAACAAAAGATGAGCTTTTGATGATTGAGATGCGTTCAATTGCTATAACTAAAAGTGAAGTGATTTTAGAACCTATGCTGGGTGAAAGTGCTGCTCAAAATATTATGACAACAAGAGATATGAACGAACTAAGCGATGAAGAGACACTCGAAGCTCTATCTCTTGCAGGTGAAGCAATTGCAGAGGCTAGTGCTGCTTATGAAAATGGTTTTTTATCACTAAAAAAAGAAGATGCTCAGCTTGAGTATAAAAGTGAATTATCTCATGATAGTATTATTGACTATATTGACGAGTTTTACAAAGAGCAGATAGAGAGTGCAGTAAGCGAGATGGCAAAAATAGAAAGAGCAACAGGTCTTAATAAAATAGCAAAAGCTATCGCATCTGATGAAACTGCAATAAAAGAGGGTTGGAGCAGTGAACTAATCTCAAATATGGTATCAAAATATAAAAAGAATATTGTTCGTTCTATGATTTTAGACAAAGGAGTAAGAGCTGATGGAAGAGGTCTTAAAGATGTAAGAGATATCTCAATTGAGACAAATATCTTACCTTCTGTTCATAGCTCTTGTCTCTTTACTAGAGGACAAACACAAGCTTTGGTTACTTTGACTTTAGGAGATGGTAAATCTGCTCAAATGTATGATATTTTAAGTGATAAAGATCCACATTATGAAAATTTTATGGTTCATTATAATTTTCCTGGATTTTCAGTAGGAGAAGCTTCCCCTTTAAGACCTCCTGGAAGAAGAGAGTTGGGTCATGGGAACCTTGCTAAAAGAGCATTAGGACCTTCACTTGATTTGGCAAATTCTGAAACGATAAGATTAGTTTCGGAGATATTAGAGTCAAATGGCTCTTCATCTATGGCTACTGTTTGTGGAGGTTCATTGGCTTTAAGGGCTGCTGGAATTGAAAATGAAAAATTAATTGCTGGTGTTGC
>Ga0256834_1000422_pt1 | contig 30712 bp, 30 predicted proteins | sample 4281140metaG_FD_190536 | JGI IMG/M metagenome (GOLD analysis project Ga0256834, IMG submission 190536) | Hydrothermal vent microbial communities from East Pacific Rise, Pacific Ocean - 4281-140 | ecosystem: Environmental > Aquatic > Marine > Hydrothermal vents | place: Pacific Ocean: East...
ATATGATTTGTGAATATGTCAGAATAATCGAAACCCGCTAAGGCGACTCTTTTACCTAAATGTTGGTCTATCAATTCAGGAATACCTGTTTTCTGAAATAAATTATAACAGAAATTAAATCCTCCAAAAGGGCTAATGTTTTTATTAGATTACGTAATTTTCATTTCTTCATTATTTTTTTGTTTGCACACCTAAATAAGTGAAGAATGTTGAGCCAAAAAAGTTTAAATGGATTTTATTTAAGCTCTTTTTGGCTCTTTTTTATTGAACGCTTGCGGATTTAAAGAAATAAGAAAAATTTTAGTATGCGTTAAGTGTCTGTTCAGAAATAAATTATACATTTAACCTCTTCTTATTATTCAAGAGTTTTTAAGAAATACACTCAGTTAATAAGACCCATTATTAGAAGCAATACAAGAAAAGTCGATGAGCAAAGACTTGCCTTTGCATTAGAAAAACAACCTAAGTGTACTTGAGAATCTAACAAATGCTTTTCAGCAAAAATCTTTCACCCCCTGTATGGGTGAAATAGGCACATAAGAGGTTATAAAAAAAGACTAAAGATAAGAATATGAAAAAAGACACTCTTGATTACCCATTTTATTTTAAGGTTTTAAAACAATCACCTCTTTTCTCAAATACTTCTGATAAATTACTACATACTATTTTAAGTATGTTTTATGTAGAAACCTGGTCTAAAGGGCAATTATCATTTCATGGAGAAAAAACGTTGTATAAATTTTACTTTGTAATATCTGGTAGAATTAAAATGTACCAAATAAACCCTGAAAACGGGAATGAATATACATTATATATAAATTCAACGGGCGATGCTTTCGATATAATTTGTTTGTTAGATAGCAAGAAACATGAGATAGAAATGGAAGCATTAGATGATGTTATTTTATTAGCTGCTCCTATTGATATTGTTAGAGAATGGATAAAAAATCACCCTCAAATTAATAATACTATATTGCCTTATATGGTAGATCGATTGCGTGAAATGGAAGAAAAGGTAACAGATCTTGCATTATTTGACACTTGGAGAAGGACATTAAAACTTTTTATTAAACATACAGGTGAAAATATTCACAGTTCCGAATTAAAACTAATTAACAAACTACCTCAAAACGAAGTAGCTAAAATTATTGGAACTTCAAAAAATGTCATCAATAAGCATATCCAAAAACTTAAAGATGAAAATATCATAGCTATTAATCGTAATAATATTGTGGTTAAAGACCTTCATGCTTTAATTAGTAAGTTAAAATAATCCCTTCTTAAAAAAAATCTAAGTTAATCACCTTTAGGTGTTTTAGAGCCTCCGCCTACCTGATATATTAGTGCTATCATACTAATTATTATGGCACTATGTCAACACAAGAAAAAGTGAAATATGAAAATATAATAAAATGACAAAAATTAAAGAAAGCGTAGCGGTTGCAGTTTGCAAAACACACGCAGAAGCGGAACAAGTTGTAAAAGAATTACAAAAATCAGGATTCGATATGAAAAAATTATCGATTGTGGGTAAAGATTACCACGAAGAAGACCAAGTGGTTGGCTACTATAATACTGGTGACCGTATGAGGAAATGGGGTGGTTTAGGTGCCTTTTGGGGAGGATTATGGGGCTTTATTTTTGGAGCAGGGTTTTTCTTTATACCTGGTATTGGATCGGTACTACTAGCAGGGCCATTAGTCTCTTCTTTAGTTGGAGGATTAGAAGGAGCCGTTGTTATTGGTGGATTATCAGCTCTAGGGGGTGCATTATTTGGTATTGGTATTCCAAAAGATAGTGTGCTTAAATATGAATCCGAACTTAAGGCAGATAAATTTTTAGTTATTGCACATGGTACATCAGCCGATATTGATGAGGCTAGAGATATTATGGCGCAAACTAATGAAGTTGAAGTGAGTATTCATAATTAGCCTGTTCATAAAGTCGGCTCTCTTCGTTACAACTACACAAGCCTTGATAGCGAATCCGGATAGCTATCGGGTTTCTGAATCAGACACCGAGTATATAGACGAACACAAGAGTCTTGTCAACCCTCTTGTGTCGGTAAGCTGAAATTATTTTTAATCTGATCAATGTAAAAAATATAAGAACCCATCTGTGTATCGCTGAAGCTTTATCGCATTCGCTTTCTAGCTTTTGTGGTTGCGAAGCTGGAGGTTCAAGCTTTTTAACGTAGAGCAGGCTAAGCTTGGAATGGCTAAAAGAGTGTTGACAATACACTAGAGTTAAATTAAAATATAGAAAAATGAAAAACGTAATTAAATCACTGGTTTTATTTGGCACAATCATTATCACTTTTAGTTCTTGTGAAGGGCAAACTAAAAAAAAATAAAGAAAGATTATTTTAATACTCATAACCTGATGAACATTTTAAATTAAACAAATGCGGCTTTTTGCTAAAGAGAATTTATAACCAAAAAGGGGGTAAAAGAATCTTCATTATCAAAACAAAGAACAATGCTTTTGTAGTGTTTACAACTTTAAAACAATAAAATTATGAAATATAAAAAAATAAAAAAATCACCAATTTATTTACTCGTGTTGGTTATAGTATTATCCTTTACAAGGTGTGCCAATACAGAAAAGGGAGCTAAAAAGGATTTTAATAATGCAGAAACAACAGCAGAAAATGAAACAAATAATGTAGAAAAAAAAACAGAAGATGTTTTAGCAAAAGACAGATTAAACCTTGATTATAAAATTGAACATGCAAAAGTGCTGGTAGATTTAGAACAAGCGAAAATTCATTTTATCGTAGAAACCAACAAGTTTAAAGCACAGGCAAATTTAGATAAGGCAAAAAATCGTCTTGAAGCATTAGAGAAATCAGGTAATACAAAATATCTTGAAAGCATTCAAAAGACCAAAGCAACTATTACTGACTTAAAACAACTTATTAAAAATGATGATAGTGCTGCCAAAGATAAATTGAATGAGCTCTCAAATTCTATTTCATTAGAAATAAATAGGATAGATGATAATATTAAAGCTAAAGAGACTAAAATCTCTGAAGATTATAAAAGGCATAATGCTGAATTAAAAGCTAAAGAGTACATATTAAAAGCAATAGTAGCTGCTAATAGAGAAAACATGTATGCTAAATCGATAGAATATTTAGATAAAGCTGACCAAGAATATGTTGTTGCAAAACAATATGGAAACGAGAAATATAAAACTACCATTGAAGATTTACGCACTACTATTGAAGAAGCAAAAATTAGTTTAAAAGCCAATGAGAAAAAGGCGAACGAAAAAATTAACGCCATTATTACCAAGTTAAATGAATATACGTATCAAGAAGATCAGTATTATCCATATATATTAATTCCATAGGAAAGGTGTTATCAAAGCTCTTTTTAAGTAACTAATACAAGTTATTTCAAAAGAGCTTTGATTTTAATTCAATTTAAAAGTAGAATGATGAAAAGATTTGTAAAGCTTATTAAAGAAAAAGAGGAAAGATTGAAAAAATCCTATGCTAAGTCTGAATTAAAAAATATTGAAAAAATTACTTCAGATTTAGAAACACAACATCAACAAATAAAAGATGATCTAATTGAAATAAATTATTTGCTCAGCTTAATTGAAGAGCATCAAATTAAAGCTGCAAATAGTACAGATATTAAAAAAATAGGTCAGCTTAATAATTGGTTAACCAAAATAAAAATAGCCTTTGAAAAATATCATTTAAGGCATGTCGATACATTATCAGCTGCTGATATTACATTTCTTCAAAATGAAAAAAGAAATTTAGAGTTAGAGAAAACCCGTTTAGAAGTTGAACACCACTATATACATGCACTAATAGCCAAAGCCAAAGTATATGAAATGGATGTGTTCGATTCGGTTTGTAAAGAACTAACCAAAGGGCAAACAATTACAGAAGTAGGAGAAAAGTTAGTAGCTCATTTTGGTAAGCAACTAGCAAATGAGATAACCTATGATATGGGAAGGAGACAATTAATGAGGTTTATTGAAAATACATTTGCAATAGATAGAATTCGAACGAAAAAATTAATTGATGTTCTTGAAAAAAGTAAAGTTATTAATTTCAAAATAGACATTTCAACAATACCCGTTTATCCTGATTTAGAGATTTATTCAGACTTTTCGGATGTTAATTACATACCATTATTTGGTATATGGCATATAAACGCATAAAAAATGACACCCATAGAAATAACAAAAAAATGGTGGTTAATAACTATTACAGGTATTTTAATTACACTTGCTGGTTTTTGGGTATATAATAATCCAGCAGAAAACTACATCGCATTAAGTGTTTTATTTAGTGTCGTTCTATTTATTTCCGGAATTTTCGAAATAACCTTTTCACTTATTAATTCAAAAATAATAAAAGGGTGGGGCTGGATGCTTTCCTATGGAATTTTTGATTTAATTATAGGAATAATTCTAATAACAAAAGAAAGTCTAACGATGGAAATTCTGCCATTTATCTTTGGTATTTGGTTAATTTTTAGAGGTATTTCACAAGTAAGTAGAGGTGTTTTTCTCAAACAATCACGTCTAAAATATTGGGGATGGTCAATAACAGGGGGGCTTGTAGTTATCGCCTTTGGTTTTATGGTAATTTATCACCCCTTGTTTGGGGCAGCAAGTATTATAATATGGACGGCATTATCCTTAATTACATTGGGTGTATTTACCACTTTATTTTCATTTATAATTAAAAAAAACAAACACAACATATAATGATTAAAGAACTTAAATCTCTGCATACCAACACACTAGTATATGATTTGGAAGATTTTATCACTAAGTATGAAATAGAAATTATTGAAACAGGTATTGAAGCCAGATTGCAAGATTTTGATAAAATAAACCTAATGATTTGTATCAATGTAAAAAAAGAAAACCTTGGGGCATTTATTAAAGAGTTTCAACTTAGTATAAAATATTGGAACAAAATTTATAAAATAGCTTATGTTGCTGATAAAAAGAATTGGAAAATCATTGTTGAAATAGACAATTTATTTACAAAAATTAAAGAAAAATATTTTGATATTGATGATATAGCTAAAGCTTGGGACTGGATTAGTAATGATTAATTTATTTTGTATCTAATCTTTTTATTCAGGTTTTGACATGTTGTAATTTTTAAAATGACATATTCAGAGCCAATAATTAACAAAAATTTGTTTAAGTACAATACTGACAATTCCTTAAAAACTTTTAATGGCCGATAAACAAAAGCAACTGAGAAAAATATGAAAAAAAACAAGAAACTTAGTTTAATAGAAGTAATATCAATGGCAGTGGGTACAATGATAGGTGCCAGTATTTTTTCTATTTTTGGTTTAGGAGCTAAAATTGCAGGTAATAATTTACCAGAAGCATTTCTTTTATCGGGTATTTATGCTTTAGTAGTGGCTTATTCATATGCTATACTAGGAGGAAAAATAATATCTAACGCAGGCCCGATTGCATTTATATTAAAAGGACTTGGAGATAATATAGTAACTGGTGCATTAAGTATTCTTATGTGGTTAACTTATGTAATATCTATTTCACTTTTTGTAAAAGGTTTCGCAGGGTATCTTCTTCCTTTTATACACATAGAATCTACAGCCTTTGCCATTGGGATAGTAGAAGTAATTGTTATTTCATTTTTTACAGCACTAAACTTTTTTGGAAGTAAAAGTGTTGGAAGGGCTGAGTTTTATATTGTTTTAATTAAGTTGTTAATATTGTCAGTATTTATAGCAGGTGGGTTTATGACAATAAATTGGGGAATGGCTAAACCAAGTTTTGATACCGTTCATACAAATGGATTACTTAATGCTTCTATTATATTTTTTCTTTCTTACATGGGGTTTGGGCTTATTACAAATGCCTCTGAAAATATAAAAAACCCATCAAAAAATGTTCCATTAGCAATATTTATTAGTATTCTGTTTGTGATGGGTTTCTATATGTTAATTTCTCTTGTTACCATTGGAAACCTCCCATTACCAGATATTATTAAAGCACAAGAAAATGCTTTGGCTATTGCTGCAAAACCATTTTTGGGAGACTTTGGGTTTATCCTTATTACAATTGGGGCATTATTCTCTATTTCATCTGCTTTAAATGCAACTCTTTTTGGTGGAGCAAATATTGCCTATTCATTAGCAAAGGATGGAGAATTACCTGAGTTTTTTGAAAGAAAAGTTTGGTTTAAATCAACTGAAGGTTTGTACCTTACTGCAGGATTAGGACTATTATTAGCATTGATATTTGACTTAGGTGCAATCGCTTCAATTACCAGTACTGTTTTTACTGTTATTTACATTTTCGTATTAATTTCACATTTAAAATTGCAAAAAGAATATGGTGGAAATAGGATACTTATCATCTTTAATTTAATAATTCTTTTAGCTGTTTTTACAGCTCTCATGAGATATCAATGGGAAACCCAAAAAAGCACTTTTTATGCCAGTATTTTCACATTTATTACGGCTTTTATAGTTGAATACTTATATAGAAAATATAAAAAGCGAGAATTAAAAATTAATAAAATCAGCACAGGCGCTTGATAAAAAATATAATTTGCTGTTATTCAAATTAGGTAATATGGACTTGCCCATGGATAAACTCAGTTCGAGATAAAAAATACCTATCAGAAAATACTATAGCAGGTAAAATTAGGGAACTAAAAAGTGAAAAAATAATGGATTATTACATACTTTCTGAGGCAGTAAATGATTTAACAAAAAAATGGATTAAAAAATCGCCATTGGGGGCATAATTGATAGAGTTTTTTGCGATTTTGAGAGTCAATGTAGGGCTAATATTAATACACTTGCTATTACATGCTTGCTCTTTTTCTTCTGCCATAAGAAATAATAGCAAATTCATTTTGCAAGATGATAATATTTTATAATAATTAAATAAATAAAAATAATATGAAAATACAAAATGTAACCATTGCAGGAGCAGGAGTGCTTGGCTCACAAATAGCTTGGCAAACAGCTTTTTACGGATTTAACGTGGTAGTATATGATGCTTTTGAAAAAGGAATTGAAAGGGGAAAAGAATTTCATGAAAAATTTGCAAAACTTTTCAAAGAAACCCGTGGAGCAACACAGGAACAAATAGACATCACATTATCGCATTTATCATATACTACCAATATTGAAGAAGCGGTTAAAGACGCTGATTTAGTTAGTGAATCGGTACCTGAAAAATTAGAAGTTAAGAAATTGCTTTATATTGATTTAGCAAAATATGCACCTGAAAAAACTATTTTCACTTCAAATTCATCAACAATGCTCCCTAGTAACTTAGCTAATGAAACAGGACGGCCTGAAAAATTTTTAGCTTTACATTTTGCAAATCCTGTTTGGAATGCAAATATTGGGGAGGTAATGATGCATGCAGGAACTGACCCAAAATATTTTGATATTGTTCTAAAATTTGCAGAAAATATTGGGCTGGTACCGATTCCTATTCGCAAAGAACATTCAGGTTATGTCTTAAATTCACTATTAGTACCTTTATTATCAGCCGCCCAATATTTATTTTTTACTGATATTTGTGATTATGAAAGCATAGATAAAACGTGGATGATTAGCACAGGTGCAAAAGTTGGCCCTTTTGGAATAATTGATATGATAGGAATGCAAACCGTTTATAATATTGCACTAATGAATGGCACAAAAACGAATAATCAATCTATGATTGATAGAGCAAAAAAAATAAAAACCGAATGGATAGATAAAGGGAAATTAGGTGTTAGTACAGGAGAAGGATATTATAAATATCCAAATCCCAAATATAAAAGCCCTGATTTTCTACACTAGAAAAACAGGTTAGTAGGATGCACTCTCAAGCAACTTTAATTAAAAGCATAAAACCAATAAATGACATTTGTAGATTATTATAAAATATTAGGAATTGAAAAGACCGCAACTGATAAAGAAGTTAAAAAAGCGTATCGGAAATTAGCACGTAAGTATCACCCTGATGTTAACCATGGTAATAAAGAAGCGGAAAAGAGATTTAAAGAAATTAATGAAGCCAATGAAGTTTTAAGTAATGCCGAAAATCGTAAAAAATACGACAAATACGGAAAGGATTGGAAACATGGAGAGGAGTTTGAAAAAGCCCAACGGCAATCTCAGAGCCAATATCAACAACATGGTTTTAGCGGGGGCTATTCCGAACAAGACTTTTCTGATTTTTTTGAATCTATGTTTGGAGGAGCAAGAACTTCATCAAGACAAAGTAGTTCCAGAAAATACAAAGGGCAAGATTTTAATGCCGAACTTCATTTAAATCTAAAAGATGTTTATGAATCGCACAAACAGGTTTTAACCGTTGGTGCCCATAAAATTAGACTAACCATTCCGGCTGGAATTGAAAACGGCCAAGTAATTAAAATTAAAGGAAAGGGAGATAAAGGATTAAATGGAGGCCCTAACGGAGACTTATACATTAAGTTTTCCATTAAAAATCATTCCAAATTTAAAAGGTATGGAAACAATTTATATACTGCCGTAGAATTAGATTTATATACTGCTCTTTTAGGTGGAGAAATAACAATTGATACTTTCACCAGTAAAGTTAAATTGAAAATCGCACCAGAAACTCCCAATGAAACCAAAGTTAAACTAAAAGGCAAAGGGTTTCCTGTATATAAGAAAGAAAACCAATTTGGCGACTTAATTATAACCTATCACATTAAATTACCTACAAATTTAAATGATAAGGAAAAGAAGTTATTTAAAGAATTACAAAAAATAAGATAAAATGGCTACACAGGATTTGGTACTAGTAGAAACTCTTTGCTCACAATATGAAATTGAAATCTCATTTTTGATGCTCTAGAAGACATAGGACTTATTACAATTGAACAAAAAAAGTTTATTCCTCAAGACAAAATTGCAGACCTTGAAAAAATGATTAGGCTTTATCGAGAATTGAATATTAATATGGAAGGTATTGATGTTGTATTTAACCTTTTACAACAAGTAGAAAAGTTACAAAACCAATTAAATTCTGTAAATAACAGATTGAGACTTTACGAAAATGACTAAATTTAAAAACGCATTTTTAATTAAACATTAAACTATGTTAGAACAAATTGAAACACACAAAAACAACATGTTGGAAGTTGAAGTAATTGATGGATTTACTGAAACAGATGAAAGATTTTTTGAAAAATTAATAGAGCAAAAATTAGCACAAGGATTTGATACCGTTAACATTTTAGTAAAATTGGATGAAATGAAAATTTCTAATTCAAATATTAAAGCATTTTTTGAAGATATTATTTGGTCTATTAGAAATTATAAACATTTAGGGCATTTGGCAATTGTTGCTCACTCAAATATTTTTAAAGTTTTTGTTCCTATTGATAACCTGTTTTTTTTGCGAGCAAGTAAAGGAAGACATGAACGTTATTTTGATGTAAGTCAAATGGATGAAGCCTTAGAATTTATAAAAACCAAACAATAATAACTACTAACATTGATTTGCTATGAAACCGCCATGCTAAATTATGTATCACACCCTTCTGTGCGCAGACACAAGGGCGTGACTATCTGCATAGAGGGCTCATCTGACCGTTGAAAATAATTTATAAACAGATGAAAGGTATAATTATACTATTCTTAATATTGCCATTTTTGGGTAATTCGCAAACATTAAATTATGAAATTACTGTAAACAAATCTGCTATTGGAAATTTATCAGTAACCAAAAAAGAAACTAGTAATACGTTACAAATAGAAATAATTAGCCAAGTAAAACTAAAACTTTATAGTAGCATTGATTTTAAATATAGATTAGATTGTACTTATAAAGGTAAAGAACTAATATTTGCTTCTGTTACAACTTATTTAAATGGAAATATTCATACAACCAACAAAATTGAAAAAGTTGGAGAATACTACACCACAACAAAAGATGGCCATTCTTCAAAATTTCTAAATAAAATTACATATTCAGGTGCTTTATTATACTTTAATGAACCCAAAGAAATAGCTTCTATATTTTCAGAATTTGATCTTATTGTTAAACCAATTAAACGTATTAGTAACAATAAATATCAGATTAAAAACCCTCAAAATAGACATTTGAGTGAATACACTTATAAAAATGGTATTTTGGAAACATCCACTAATCATCATAGTTTAATAACATTTACTTTATCTAAAAAATAGAACAATATGAGTTTATTATCAGAAAATGTAATTCCAGGAAATTCCGGGAAAATTTTTGAAACAAACGCCAATAAAGAGAGTGATTTAGAAAGGATTAAAAATAAAATATTTTTGTTAAAAGGAATAAAAGATGTAAAAATTAATAGCGAAGTATTCCCAAAAGAAATTACGGTTTACACCTCTAAATTAGTTGAAGTAAAAGATATTGAAAAAAAAGTTCGATTAACGGGTTTTCATGCAATCCCTAAAGATTTCTTGGAATTTTAAATCAATATTCTAAATAAGTATTCATAAAAAAATAATAAAAGTTTAGGATTAAAAAAATAGTTGCAATTGCCATTGGTGGCATGGTTGGTGGAGGTATTTTTACCGTTTTGGAAATCTCTGTGGGTTTAATAGGAGGATTAACACTTAGCCATTACAATCGGAGAGGTTGTAGCCAACAAGTCTTGCTGCACACTTATTGTAATAATTACCCAATAATTCAATCAAGTAATAACCTGAGTTCGGGATAAGGAATGCTGTCAGCTTTAATCGAAACTTTCATAAACAACTTAGATTTTTGTAGGACTAACGGGTTAATTCAAGAAAATATAAGGAGGTTTAGGTAAGTTTCGTTAAAGCCCAAAGGGAAAATATCTAGCAGGCAATCTTTTGAATATAAAAATCTTGAAATAATCCATTATACCTTTGCTTTTTATATTAAAAAGCTCACCTACTATTTTATTTTCTGGCAGCTATTCCTTATCCCGAACTCAGGTTATAAAATCTAAATAATTATCTGGTGTAATTACGTTAAAAACAGCCTTAGGATATGCTTTTACCCAAGCACTTGGAGGTTTAGGCGTTTTATTTGTATTCCATTTAATTTCATAGGAAAATAATTGTCCGTCCTTTTCTTCTACCCAATCAATTTCTTGCTTTCGGTGGGTACGCCAAAAATAATGGCTTGCATAAGAACGGGTGTATGACAATAATTTTAATCTTTCAGAAATTAAATAATTCTCCCATAAGACTCCAATATCATCCCTTAAATCAGGCATATTAAAATTTGAAATGAGCGCGTTTCTTATTCCATTATCATAGAAATACCATTTATTCTTTTTGGTGATTTCATTATCCAAATTGCGGCTAAAACCAGTAACCTTATGAATTACAAATACTTTCGATAGCAACTCCAGGTATTTATCCACTGTGTTTTTGCTTATACGTAATTCATTACCAAGTCCTTCTACCGAAACTTCACTACCCACCCTAAAAGCTATTTTACGCAATAACGACAAAATAACTTCTCTGTTTTTTATGCCTTCAAATGCTAGAATATCTTTTAAAAGGTAAGAGTTTACAACCTCTTTTAGGTAATCTATTTTTTTAGGTATTGTATTTATTTGCTCAAGCTCTGGGTAACTTCCAAAAATTAACCTTTCCTTTAGTTTAGATTTGGTTTCTATGTAGTTTTCATTTGTCGAAAATTCCATTTGCGCAAATGGGTGAAGGTGGAATGTGGTTTTTCTGCCTACCAATGGTTCTCCCATTTTATTGGTTAAGTCAAATGCAGAAGAACCAGTTGCAATTACTTTAATGCCTTCAATGGTATCGAGCATTAGTTTAATTTTAGTGCCAATATCTGGTACTTCTTGCGCTTCATCAATAATAAGTAGGCTTTCCTCCCCCATCAATCGCTTATAATTGGCAGTAGTCTTTTCTTTTAATAGGTCTATTGTTTCATCACTCTCTCCATATAACATTATGGGATTACCCTTAATTTTAGTAGCAATATGGTTGATAAGTTCTGTTTTACCCACCCTACGTGCACCAATTAACAATATTGCTTTATTCGGAACCAAGTATTCCAACAATATTGGTTCTATGGCTCTTTTAAGATAGTTTTTAACAGGTTTCATAGAATACTTAGTATTTATTGACGCAATATACATAATTTCCGTCACTTAGTTGACGGTATTTACGTAGTTTTCGTCATTACCATGACGAAAATTGCATTTTTAAACACTCAATGCCGTGCCATACTTATCTTTGCTTAGCACAAATGAGCTTTGTACGTGGGCAATATTAGAATTAACCGATAATTTATTAAGAATAAATAATTGAAAAGCTTCCATATCTTTTAATTGTGTTTTTAGTAAATAATCAAAATTGCCTGCAATATGGTAGCACTCCATAATCTCGCTATACGAATTCATTTCTTTTACAAACTTATCAAGGTACGAGCGTGTGTGATTTTTTAGAGAGATGGAAATAAACACGGTTAAATTTCTATCCACTTTTTTAGGATTTACAAGTGCCACATATTTACTAATCACCCCCTCCTTTTCTAATCGTTTTACACGTTCAAAAACAGGGGTTGTAGTTAAACTCAATTGATCGGCCAGTGCTTTGATGGTAATTCTACCATTTGCTTGCAAGGCCTTTAAAATTTTTTTATCAGTAATATCTAACATGTAAAAAGTTGTTTATTCTTTCAATCTTCATTTTCAAGATGTCAAAAATAGGAATATTCTACATATTCTGATTAATAAAGAATTTTCTACCATAATCTAAATTATACCTAGAATTATAATACTAATAAACAGCAATCATTACTAAGTTTGGACTTGATTTATTAGGCACATGATAGAATTATTAAAGAAGTTCGAAGAAAAACAACCCGAAATTGTTTTCGAATGGAAAGACAGTGAAACCGATGCTGAAGGCTGGGTGGTTATCAACTCATTACGAGGCGGAGCGGCAGGTGGTGGTACTCGGATGCGAAAAGGGCTCAACAAGAGAGAAGTAGAGTCACTCGCAAAAACAATGGAAGTTAAATTTACGGTTTCCGGACCTGCCATTGGAGGAGCCAAGTCTGGCATCAACTTCGACCCCACCGACCCTCGAAAAAGTGAAGTGCTAAAACGCTGGTACAAAGCGGTAATCCCCTTACTAAAAAGCTATTATGGCACAGGAGGGGATATGCACGTAGATGAAATTTCAGAAGTAATTCCCTATACCGAAGAATATGGTTTGTGGCATCCTCAAGAAGGCGTTGTGAATGGACATTACTCTTCAACTGACAGTCAAAAAATAAAGAAAATAGGCCAGCTTAGATCTGGCGTTTCAAAAATTGTTGAAGACATCAATTTTACACCTTCATTAGAACGAAAGTACACTTTGGCAGATATGATTACCGGATACGGGGTAGCCGAATCGGTAATTAGCTATTATAAAATTTGGGGTGGAGATATTTCTACCAGGAGAGCGATTATCCAAGGTTGGGGGAATGTAGGAGCAGCTGCCGGATTTTACCTCGCAAAATCAGGTGTTAAAATTGTGGCTATTATTGACGGACACGGTGGTGTAATTAATACCGAAGGTTATTCGCTAGAAGAAATTATTAACTTAATGCTCAACAGAGATGGAATGGCGTTAAGAGCGGACAACCTCATATCATTTAATGAAGCTAATGAAAAAATATGGAACACAGAAGCCGAAATATTTCTACCTTGTGCTGCTTCAAGGCTAGTGTCGAAAGAAAATGTACATACACTCATTGATAATGGCTTGGAAATAATTTCAAGTGGAGCCAATGTGCCTTTTGCAGATAAAGAAATTTTCTTTGGTCCAATTTTAGATTATGCAGATTCTAATGTATCGGTAATTCCTGATTTTATTGCCAACTGCGGTATGGCCAGAGTCTTTGCCTACTTAATGGGCGAAGATGTAGAAGTTACGGACAAAGCCATTTTTGAGGATACCTCAAATACCATTCACGAGGCACTCGAAAAAGTGCATCAAGTGAATCATGCAAAAACACATATCACTAAAAAAGCATTAGAACTTTCTATTGGTCAACTGGTTTAACCACTGACTAATAGCATTTTAGATGAAATTATAGTAAATTTTAACTTTAAAAAAATCGTTATGCCTATTTATCATAGTTTGGGTAAAATACCTCACAAACGACATACCACATTTGCCAATAAAGAAAAGGGTGGTCTTTACCAAGAAGAACTTTTCGGTACGGCTGGGTTCGCAGGTATGTCATCTTTGCTTTATCACCTTTACCCGCCAACTATGGTAAAGGAAAAAGGGAAATCGTATTCTGTAAGGCCAGAAATTGCTGTAGAAGACAATTTAGCAAACCTTAGTTTTAAGGGATTCGACATTAAACCTGATGCTGATTATATCAAGAGCAGAAAAACACTCTTTGTTAATAATGATATGAACATCGGATTAATGGCTCCTTCCGCTTCTATGAAAGACTATTTTTTTAAAAATTCAGAAGCAGATGAAATGCTATTTGTGCATGTTGGTTCCGGCACATTAAAAACACCCTATGGTTCCATCCCTTTTAAATATGGAGATTACCTTATTATACCTAGAGGCATCGTGTATCAAATGGATTTTGATTCGGAAGACAATCGGTTATTATTTGTTGAGTCTTTTTCTCCAATTTTTACACCAAGTAAATACCGAAACAATTTTGGACAATTATTAGAACATTCTCCTTTTTGTGAAAGAGATTATCGACTGCCACAAAATTTAGAAACTATCGATCAAAAAGGTGAGTTTGATTTGATGATTAAAAAGAATGGCTTGATATATCCGTATGTGTATGAAAACCACCCGTTTGATTTAGTGGGCTGGGATGGCTATAATTACCCTTATGCCATTTCTATTTTTGATTTTGAGCCGATTACAGGTCGGGTGCATTTACCACCTCCAATCCATCAACAGTTTGAAGGAACCAATTTTGTAATTTGCTCATTTGTACCAAGAATGTACGATTACCATCCGGAAGCAATTCCAGCTCCTTACCACCACAGTAATATAGATTCGGATGAGCTATTATATTATGTAGATGGAGATTTTATGAGTAGAAATAATATTAAAAAAGGACAAATAACCCTGCATCCAGGAGGCATTACACACGGCCCTCACCCAGGAGCTATTGAACGCAGTGTGGGCAAAACGAGAACGGAAGAAATTGCTGTTATGATTGACCCGTTCAACCCCGTTAAAATAACAAAAGAAGCATTAGAAATTGAAATAGATGGGTACTACAAATCGTGGATTAAATACAAAGAATGAGTTAATGTGAAAATGAATGGTAGAATGCAAGAATAAAATAAAGCAGGGTTATAAATGGTATATTGTCAAAACTTCACCTATCCTAAATATTCCTGCATTAAACTATTATATCATTCTTGCATTCTACCATTAAATTAACTGTATAACTTAACTAATTAACCAAATATGGATGACTTAAAAAATATAAAAAATTACGATTACGGATTAGAAAAAATATTTCCTGAAGCAGCCGATTTCTTACCCTTAAAAGGAACAGATTATGTAGAAATTTATGTTGGAAATGCTAAGCAGTCTGCTCATTTCTATAAAACGGCTTTTGGGTTTCAATCTTTGGCTTATGCCGGATTAGAAACAGGCTTAAAAGACAAAACCTCATATGTACTTGTACAAGATAAAATCAGGCTAGTTCTTACTTCTTCAATGGATCCTGAAAGCGATATCAACCTTCATTTAACACAACATGGAGATGGCGTAAAGGTAATTGCACTTTGGGTTGATAATGCAACCAAAGCATTTGAAGAAACCACAAAACGGGGTGCCAAACCTTATATGCAACCAACCAAGGAGGAAGATGAGAATGGATATGTAGTTCGATCTGGTATCCACACCTATGGAGATACCGTTCATATTTTTGTAGAGCGTAGTAATTATAAGGGTGAGTTTCTTCCGGGGTTTGAAAAATGGGAATCGGCTTATAATCCTGAACCTACTGGCTTGCGCTATATCGATCATATGGTGGGCAATGTAGATTGGAACGAAATGAATACATGGGCAGAGTTTTACCAGAATGTAATGGGTTTTGCCAACCTTATCACTTTTGATGATAAAGATATTTCTACCAAATACACGGCCTTAATGAGCAAGGTAATGACCAATGGGAATGGCAGAATTAAATTCCCAATAAACGAGCCTGCCGAAGGAGTTAAAAAATCTCAAATTGAGGAATATATAGATTTTTATAAAGGAGCCGGTTGCCAGCATATAGCCGTAGCTACCAACGATATTGAGCATACCGTTAGAGAAATGACCAACCGGGGTGTTGAGTTTTTATATGTCCCAGGCACGTATTACGATACCGTTGGAGACCGAGTTGGAGATATTGAAGAGGATATGAACAAGTTGAAGGCACTTGGCATTATGGTGGATAGAGATGATGAAGGTTATTTGCTTCAAATTTTTACCAAGCCAGTGGAAGATAGACCGACAATGTTCTTTGAAATTATCCAACGCAAAGGAGCTCAATCGTTTGGTAAAGGTAATTTTCAGGCTTTATTCGAATCTATTGAAGCAGAACAAGCACGTAGAGGAACACTTTAAAGAAAATTAAAAGAAAACCTATCGTCATTCTGAACGCAGTGAAGAATCTCTTTATTTGAGCGTAAAGTATCATAAGATTCTTCGATTCCTCAAAATTGCGATAATGCTTGAAGTTGCGGTAAAGTATATACGCCAAGCAAGTTGTGTTTTTTGCTTACTTGAAATGTTTGCGATAACAAGCAGTCTTAGGTCAATTTAGTTTTGAAAGTTGAAATCTACAAACCTGAATCGACCTAAGGAATGCTGTCAGAAAATAAGGTAGTAGGTGCGCTTGAAAGCTGATTTTGAAAACAAAAGCTAAATTGCAAACATTTAAAATTAACAACTCAACACGTAACAAAAAAGGGGTAGATGTTCGACTATTTCGAACATCTACCCCTAAATCTCCAAACTGGATAATTATCTACTTTTTGTCCGATCCTTTTTTGCCTTTACTTCCGCCTTTGGCAATCGAATCTCTCATATCGGTATCAGCTTCTACGTTTTTCATCTTTACATAATCCATGATACCCAAATTCCCTGCTCTAAAAGCATCTGCCATGGCTTGTGGCACCAAGGCCTCTGCTTTAATTACTTCGGCTTGTGCTTTTTGTGCTTCGGCTTTCATTTCTTGCTCATAAGCTACCGCCATTGCTCTACGCTCTTCGGCTTTTGCTTCTGCTACCTTAAGATCGGCCATTGCTTGGTCAGTTTGTAACTGAGCTCCAATGTTTACACCAACATCTACATCTGCAATATCAATAGATAGAATCGTAAACGCAGTACCCGCATCCAACCCACGTGACAACACCAGTTTAGAAATTTTATCTGGATCTTGAAGTACTTCTTTATGCGATTGAGCAGAACCAATAGAAGTAACGATGCCTTCTCCTACTCTAGCCAAGATGGTATCTTCTCCGGCACCACCCACTAATTGTGCAATATTGGCTCTAACCGTAACCCTTGCTACGGCTATTAGCTGAATACCATCAGCAGCAACAGCTGCTACTTTAGGCGTTGTTATCACCTTAGGGTTAACCGACATTTGAACTGCTTCAAATACTTCTCTACCCGCCAAATCTATAGCCGTTGCCTGTTTAAAATCTAATTGTATATTGGCCTTATCGGCCGATATTAGTGCCTTTATCACTAAGGGCACATGACCTCCTGCCAAATAATGTGTTTCCAGCTCGGAGGTGGTTACTTTAAGCCCTGCCTTAGTTGCTGTAATCATTTGGTTTACAATTACACTTGGTGGCACTTTACGAATACGCATAAATACTAATTCAAAAAGCCCAACTCTTACCCCTGAAAAGATAGCTGTAATCCATAAATTGATAGGAATGAAATATAGGAAGATCACCAAAAAGACAATCGACCCAAATACCATTACTAATAATCCTACTCCTGATGTTCCCACGTTTAATTATTTAATTGTTCAACATATATTACTCTTCCTTCAATATGAGTTACTTTCACCTTAGAACCACTATCAACAAGCTCTCCTAAGGTTGTAACCTCTAATTTTTCTTCTCCAAATTCGGCATTGCCAGAAGGTCGTAATGCAGATAATGCAACACCTACTTCGCCCGGTTCTAAATCAATGTGTAAATGCTCGTTTACTTTACTTTCTATTGTATCATTAAGTGCAAACCTTTTCCAAACTCCTGATTTAAGACTGATAACAATGGCTACGGTCGAAATAATTACGGTAACTGCAGTAATACCCCATCCCATTGGTGCTCCAAAGGTTAAAAACCCATAAGCCACACCTCCAATTACACATAACAAACCCAATACACCAACGATTGTAGTACCCGGCACAAAAATAATTTCAACAATAATAAGCCCTATGCCTATTGTAATAATTAAAATTAATATTGCCCATGCCATCATTCTACAATAATACTTAAAATGTAGATGGCAAATCAGTAAATACGATGATATTTTATGACTGGTATTATTAAGCACAGTTAGCACAAGATGTTGTACCTGGCAATAATAATAAGCGCCCTTCTGGTATTGGGTTATTACATCTCTTGCATAGTCCAAAACCTTTTTCATTTAGTCTTGCAAGTGCATTCTCTATTTTTCTTACTTTATCTTCCAACGATCGTAGTGAAACTTCATTTACAGACTTATTATTAATTGCGTCCATTCTACTAATTCGTCCAATAGCATTTTCTGGAGCTATGGGTTTAGTCATCTCCTTTAACTGAGCAATTTCTATCTTGCTCTTTTCAAGAATCTCTCTTGCTTGTATTTCAAATGCTTTTTTATCCATATATTAGTCAATAGCCTACCCTAAAAAAGATAGTTTATTATATTAGTGTTGCTTAAGCTAATTCATGCGAATAAAAATAACGTACATATTTGTAATTACTTTTTTAAGTGTCTTAAATTTTGCAGCTCTTGCTCAAAAACAAGGCTATATTGATAGCCTTCAGAGCCAATTAATTACTGCCAAGGACAGCCGAAAGATAGCTCTTTATAATGGGCTTTCGTGGGCTTATAAATTTAGCAATCCAAATTTAGCATTTGAATATGCTAGTAATTCGTACGAACTAAGTACACAGTTTAATAATAATGTTGGAAAAGCCATTTCGCTTAACCGAATGGGAGCTGCTAAACTCAACCTTGGAGAACTTGATATTGCATTAGGATATATGCTTGAGGCATACGAACTCTCAGACAAAAACAAGCTCATAAAAATTAAGACCACTTCTTTAAGACAAATAGGAGAAGTGTATGAAGCACAAGGCAATATTCCTGAAGCCATGAGGTACTATTATAATTCGTTGAGTATTGCAGACAGTATTGGTAAACCTGTTGGTATTGCTCGTTCTGCTCTTAAAGTAGCTGGGCTTTATATTAAAATTGAAAAATATAATAATGCCAAAATGTATTTGGCTTACGCAATAGATGAATTTGAGAAAGATGGATTTTTAAGAGGATTGCATCAAGCATACCTTTTAAAGGGCGATTATTACTCTCATCAAAACATAGCTGACTCTGCTTTAATAAATTATGATAAGGCATTAACTTATTTGGTTACTTTAAAAGATAAACAAGGTTATGCTACAGTTATTGCTAAAAAGGCAAAGGTTTATGAATACCAAGGTAAATTTAATGAATCTATTTCAGGTTACTTTGAAGCACTCGATACTTTTAAGACCATTGGTGATAAAAAGGAGATTGTATATGTATATGTTTCTTTAGCCTTGGCTTATCAACATAAACTTAACTATAAAAAAGCCATTTACTATGCTAATTTAGCTAAAAGCCAAGCTCAGCAGTTGGGTTTACCAAATGAAAAAAAAGAAGCATTTTATAGATTATTCGAAATTTATAAAACAACCAATAAGCAAAGTTTAGCACTTAATTATTTAGAGAGTTATATGTTTTTAATGGATAGCCTAATCCATAGTTCGGAATCTTGGAGGGTAGAGCAAATGCGCAAATCGTATGATTTAGAAATGCAATTAAAAGAAAACAAGCTTAAGGCCGCCATTATTGCAAATCAGGCTTTAACAATTGAAAACAATAAATTGCTCCGTAATTTTTTAATTATTCTTGTTTCCGTTGTTTGTATGCTTACAGTTCTTATTTGGTATTGGTTAAACCATTCAAAAAAAATAAATAAGCAACTTACCATAGCCAACGAAGAAAAAAATGAAGCAATAAGCCTCATATCTCATGATTTAAAATCTCCTTTTAATAAAATAAAAGGCCTAACCCATTTATTAGAGTTAGAACTAAACAGTAATGAAGACTCTATCAAAGAACTTCTTTCTAAAATTAACATTATAACCCACGAGGGGTTGTCGTTGGTGCAAAACTTAGTAGATATAAAAGCCTTAAATTCAGGCTCATACCATATTAAAAATTCTCTTTTTGAACTCAATGAGTTTTTACAACAGCGAGTGCAAGGTTTTGAGCAAGTTGCTAAATCAAAAAATATAAAATTAAATTATCATGGTTTAGAGAGCAATTGCAATGTTCTTTCAGGTGCCAATTCGGTAGCTCGAATCTTTGATAATATATTATCAAACGCTATCAAATTCTCACCTGAGGGAGGAACCATAGGTATTGATTGTTCTATTCAAGGTAATTCATTTTCATTTTCTATCTCAGATAATGGTATTGGGATTGACCAGAACGATATCAATAAAATATTTGGTAAATATAAAACAGGAGAAGCTTGCCCCACAGGATCAGAATTATCGAGTGGGCTTGGGTTAGCAATTGCTTCTTCGCTTATTAGAAAATTAAAAGGAAGTATAGACTGCATTAGTGAAAAGGGAAAAGGTGCTACGTTTATTGTTAGTTTACCTTTAAACAAGGAAGGAGAAGCTACTTAATTTAGCTTCTCCTTCCTTGTTTCTCACCAAATATGTAATCTATTTTACCGAATTTAAAAGCTTAACGGCTCTTTCTCCCAAATGCCTTTGTATAATGGCATTATACTCTGCTCCACCAATAAATCCAGAATTAAAAAAATCTGCCAATACTGGTTCCCAATCATTTGATTTCGGCATTATCATACCAATTTCTTCGCTACTAGATGATCCAGCAATATGCCTTTTAACTGGTTTTTTAGCTTTAATTGCATCTAAATAGTAGGTAAAATCAACATTTGTAAAGCCTTTTGTATCATTTGCTACTTTGCTAACAGCTTCTGCAGCAGAGCCTGTATAAGTAATTTTCATATCTGGGAAATATGCCTTTTTCCACTTAAACAAATCAATTTCATTTGTAGAACCTTTTACAATATATGCTGTCATCCCCTTAAAGCCCATCCCTATATCCTCAATTTTATTAAGTGTTGGTATCGTTTTATGAGTAACGACTAAAGAAATATTATTTATGAAAGGAGGTGTAAAATTATACATCTTTTTACGCGATTCAGTAATGGTAATATTACCCAAGCCAAAAACACCTCCTTGCGAAGATTTAACAGAAGCCAACATTTTGGTGAAACTGTTATCAGGCGCTTGCTGATAAGTAGGTTTTATAGTAATCCCATATTTCGACTTCACATATTTTCCAAAAGCATCCATTATATCTACACAGATACCTGCATATTGACCACCCTCTTTTGAATAAATAAATCCAGGGGTTTTAGAAAATACGTAAACTACGTTGGCAACTCTAGCGGTTTTAGCCTGTTCAAATTTATCTCCTTTTAATTGTGCAATTCCATTTAAAGAAGTTAAGAGCAAAAACCCAATTAGGAACCCGAATAATAGTACATTCTTTTTCATCTTTTTTATAGTTAAATTAACATAAGTAGATGGTAGGTGTACTCAAACTTAATATGCCACCAGCGTGACAGAACTGTTAAATTTACAAAATATATCTCACAGATTCAAGTAATTCGAAGCACTTTATTACATATATTCTGCTTGTTCAACAAACCAGAAGTTAATATATGTTAAGCTGGTTGTTTTTGCCTGAACAAAAGCATTTCCTTTAGTTGAGCAACTAATTTTGTGTTTACTGAACATAAAGGATCAAGAAGTAACCCGGCCACATAATACTTCACATTTATTACTTAACCGAATTTAATAACTTTATAGCACTTTCGCCCAAATGCTTTCGAATAATAGTTTTATACTCTGCCCCACCTATAAATCCTGAATTCATAAATTCAGCTAAAATTGGAGACCAATCATTCGATTTGGGCATAATAATACCAAATTCTTCACTATTAGAGGCACCAGCCACATGTCTTTTTACTGGTTTTTTATCTTTCTTCGCATCTAAGTAATATGTAAAATCAACATTTGTAAATGCTTTTGAATCACTTGCTACCTTAGATACTGCTTCTGAAAAAGAACCTACATAGGCTATTTTCATATCAGGGTAATATGCCTTCTTCCATCGATAAAATTCTATTTCGTTTGTAGAGCCTTTTACCGTGTAGGCCGTCATGCCCTTAAAAACAGTTGCCATATCTTCCATTTTAGTAAGTGTAGTAACCGATTTATTAGTAACTAAAAGTGAAATGTTGTTGATGAAAGGGGGGCTGAAATTATACATTTTCTTTCTAGAATCTGTTATCGTTATATTACCCAAGCCAAATACGCCACCTTTCCCCGATTTAACCGAGGCTAGCATTCTTGTAAAATTATCGTCAGCAGCCAGTTGATACTTTGCTGAAACCGTAATACCGTATTTAGTTTTCACATAGCTTTCAAACTTCTTCATTATATCAACACAAATGCCTGCATAGATACTTCCAGAAGAATAGATAAAACCTGGCGTTTTAGAAAATGTGTATGTTAGGTTTGCTTGTTTAGATGATTTTGCTTGTTCGAACGTGCTGCCAGATAGCTGAGCTTTAGAAACTGTGGCTACAAATAATTGTAGGTTGACAACCAAGGCTCCCATTAAAATAATCCTTTTCATAAATTTGAATTTGTTAAAGTTTAGACTAAACTTATTTTTCAATAAGTATTTATGTAGATGTTTTAGAAATGAATACTAATGTAGAAAGTTGTAGCTCAACAATGTATAAAATTACTTATGGATAAACAAAATACTTTTGATTATGCAATTAATTATCAAGCCAAACCAATTTTACTATGCTCTAAGGCCTATATTTTTAGATACAAACCTACTTAGCTAACTCTAATAAATTTGCTGTTTTTTCACCTAGATGTTGTTCTATAATTTTGGGATTAAAATAAACAAGTATCAGTTAATCTCGAAAATAACCCTATTGAGAAATAGGTCTAGTCTATTCTTCTAATTTTAGCGCCTAAGGCGTTTAGTCTTTTGTCTATATTTTGATATCCCCTGTCAATTTGCTCTACATTTAAAATACGGCTTTTGCCTTTGGCAGAAAGTGCTGCAATCAATAGAGAAACTCCAGCTCTAATATCTGGAGAAGTCATAGTAATGCCTCGTAGGGCTGCTTGCCTATCTAACCCAATAACAGTGGCTCTGTGCGGATCGCATAAAATAATTTTAGCCCCCATTTCAATTAGTTTATCCACAAAAAACAACCTGCTTTCAAACATTTTTTGATGGATAAGAACAGTACCCTTTGCTTGTGTTGCCATTACTAAAATTATGCTCAGTAAGTCAGGAGTTAATCCTGGCCAAGGGGCATCTGCAATATTCATAATAGAGCCATCGATAAAAGACTCTATTTCATAATGCTCTTGAGCAGGCACGTAAATATCGTCTCCTATAATTTCTAGCTTAACACCCATTCTTCGAAAGATAGTAGGAATTAACCCTAGATTTTCAACAGACACATTTTTAATAGTCAGGCTCGATTGTGTCATTACCGCCATACCAATAAAGCTGCCAATTTCAATCATATCGGGTAGCATGGTGTGCTCAGTTCCTTTCAGTGCTTCAACTCCGTTAATGGTAAGCAAATTAGAACCAACACCAGAAATATCTGCTCCCATTCTATTTAGCATTTTACATAATTGCTGAATATAAGGTTCACACGCTGCATTGTAAATCGTAGTTTCTCCTTTGGCCAATACTGCCGCCATAATAATGTTGGCGGTACCTGTTACAGAAGCCTCATCCAATAACATATATGCTCCCTTTAGATTAGAAGCATCAATGGTATAAAACCCTTCGTTAGACTCAAAATTAAATTTAGCACCAAGGCTCTGAAAACCAATAAAATGCGTATCCAGTCTCCTTCTTCCTATCTTATCTCCTCCTGGTCGAGGAATTTTAGCTTTACCAAATCTGGCTAGCAAAGGGCCAAGTACCATAATTGAACCTCTTAATGAAGATGCTTTCTTGGCATATTCTTTCGTTTCTAAATAATCAACGTTAATATGTTCTGCCTTAAATTTATAAGATTCTTCACTTAATTGCATAACCTCAACTCCCATTGCAGCAAGCAAGTCTATGAGTTTTATTACATCAACAATATTGGGAATTTTGTGAATGGTTACCTCTTCTGGAGAAAGTAACACGGCACATAAAATTTGAAGTGCTTCGTTTTTTGCACCTTGGGCTTCGATTGAGCCAGAGAGCTTTACACCTCCCTCAATTTCAAATACAGCCATTAGTTTCTTCTTCTACGGTTTTGATTTTTATGCCCGTTGTTATTTTTTTTACTGCGATTATTACTAGAACTTGCCGTATTAGCTGGCCTAATTCTTTCTTTATAAAGCGGTTCAAATAAATTTTCTTCTTTAACCTTATTAATATCTATGGTTAAGGCACCTTCTGACATTATCCCAATATTTTTTATGAGTACTTCGTCATCAACAATCTCTTTATTCCAAGTCATATGATAACTCTTCATAAGTTTACCAATATGAATAATGGCATCATGCTTTTGAGCTTCATCCTCCATCTTACAAGCCTCTTGCACCATTAATTTAAGATTATGCCCATAATGCTTAAACTTTACCTTGTGCATATTATACGCTACTTTTTGAGGCGGCTTTTCAAGATGACTTTCTGGCTTATCAAAGGTAGTATCTACCTCTAACTTAAATTCTGTCATTAAGTGTAAATCGTCCCAAAGTCGTTGTGTATCTTCTGGGTTATCTTTTATGCTCGGAACAACTTGCCTCATTAATTCAACCAACCCGGTTGCGTAGCGTGTCCTCTTCTCTTTGTCTTCAATCGTCAGTAAGTGTGTTGCAATTTTTTGCACATTTCTTCCAAACTCGCGTAAATTTAAATGCTCTCGGCTTGTATTATAATCAAACATATAGTGTGTATCAGTGTATTTTTAGTTTAGCAAAGCTAAGTAATAATGTCTTCTCCCCAAAGTTATCGAATTCCACCTTGGCTTTTCGGCTTGTGCCAGAATTATCTATGTTTATCACTTTGCCAAATCCGAATTTAGGATGCTCTACTTTCATCCCTTCTTCCAAGTTTGATGTATCACTTGGTGCAAAGTCTGTAGATGGCTTGTACACTTGCTGTGGTGTATTTTTTTGGCTCGGGCGTGATGCTCCACGGATTAAATTTTTAGCATATTGGCTAGTTACCGTTGTGGTTGGCTGGGTAGAACGCCCTCCAAATTTGCTACTTTCTTTAATAAACTGTGTATCAATTTCTTCTATAAACCTACTTGGTTCACAACTTTTAAGCCTACCAAATCGGTATCTGCTTAAGGCATAGCTCAAAAACAATTTTTGCTCTGCACGTGTAATGGCCACATAAAACAACCTCCGTTCTTCTTCCAAATCAGCTCTAGAGCTTAGCATCATTTGCGATGGAAAAAGGTCTTCTTCCATTCCTACGATGTACACATTTTTAAACTCTAGGCCTTTAGCCATGTGAATGGTCATTAAGGTAACTTTATCGTTGTCGTCATCGTCATCTCTATCTTGCCCAGTGAGCAAGGTTATTTCCTGCAAAAAAGTACCAAGTTGCTTATCCTTTGGCTCTTCTCCTCCAGTTACTTCTTCATCATTATCAACAAATTCCTTTACGGCATTAAGTAGTCCTTGTACGTTCTCATAACGGCTTAAACCCTCAACTGTTCTATCCGCATAGAGCTCTCCAATCAACCCCGATCCTTTCGCAATGGCATTTGCAGCTTCGTAAGCATCGGTTTTTTCAACTTCTATTACAAATCGTTTTATTAAATTTACAAATTCACCAATGGCATTGGCAGCTCTACCAGGCACAATTTGGTTGGCATGTTGCAGTACTTCCCAAATGGATAAATTCTGTTCATTTGCAACCACAATTAGTTTGTTTACCGTTGTGTTACCAATGCCTCTTTTGGGCAAATTAATTATCCGTTTTAACGATTCTTCATCGTTATGGTTGATGGTAAACCGCATATAAGCCAAGAGGTCTTTGATCTCTTTTCGCTGATAAAACGAGAGTCCCCCGATTATTTTGTACTTTATATTTAGCTTTCTTAAGGCTTCTTCCATAGCCCTCGACTGGCTATTGGTTCGGTACAAAATTGCAAAGTCTTTATTATGAAGTTGGTGTTGAGCCTTTTCTTCAAAAATGGAAGTAGCCACTAATTTGCCTTCTTCATTATCCGAGGCACTTTTAATCAATTCTATCTGGTTTCCTTCATCGTTGGAGGTCCAAACATTTTTTTTAAGCTGTGCTTTATTATATCCAATAATGCTATTAGCCGCATTTACTATATTTTTTGTGGAACGATAATTTTGTTCCAACCTAATCACTTTTAATGCAGGGTAGTCTCTCTCAAAATTTAAAATGTTTTGTATATCTGCCCCTCTAAACGCATAAATACTCTGCGCATCATCACCCACTACACAAATATTTTCGTTAACCGCACTTAAGTTTTTGGTGATTAAATACTGTGAGATATTGGTATCTTGAAACTCATCTACCATCACATATTTAAAGCGATGCTGATATTTATTGAGTATCTCCAAATGATCACGAAACAATACATTGGTATTAAATAGCAAATCATCAAAATCCATTGCACCCGCTTTAAAGCAACGTTCTGCATAAATTTTATAGATTTTACCTAGTTCAGGTCTTCTGTTCTGAGCATCATCGGCTTTATAAGCTGGGTTCGCATTATACTCCTTATAAGAAACAAGTCTGTTTTTTGCTCCAGAAATTCTATTAAATACTACATTGGCTTTGTATAGTTTATCATCTAGGTTTAACTCTTTTACAATGGTTCTAATTAATGATTTAGAATCGTCAGCATCGTAAATTGTAAAATTACTAGGGTAGCCAATATGTGGTGCTTCGCTTCGCAAAATGCGTGCAAACACGGAGTGAAAGGTTCCCATCCAAACATTGCGCGCTTCTGTACCAATTACGTTTTCAATACGATTGCGCATTTCGGCAGCAGCCTTATTTGTAAAAGTTAGTGAAAGAATATTGAAAGGATCAACTCCTTTCGATTTTATTAGATGAGTAATCCGATACGTTAAAACCCTGGTTTTTCCTGACCCTGCACCTGCAATAATCATCATTGGACCTTCTGTCTTTTCTACTGCTTCCCGTTGGGGCTCATTCAATCCTTCTAAATAATCCATCAATTTTATCTCTGCCTTTGCCTGTTGTTCGATCTATTTTTTTAAAAGCAATTTCATCATTTCTTCTGCGGATACTTCTCCTTTTACTTTTATCAAATCTCTAGGTGTATCATCTCCAATTTCATAAGTAATGCCTACCGCATTAAATTGAGTGTAAAACCATGTTTTTGAAACTGGTTGACCAATTCCTGAGGCACTTACCTTCGCTTCAGAGTCTTCAACCCGTGCCTTTATATTTGTAATCCAGGCATTGGTAAACTCTGGTAGTACCGAAACCAACGAGTCGATGTTAGTGTAATAAATATCTCTAAAAGTTGAGTGAAAGTCGAGCCCTAAAACAATGTTAGACTTTTTTTCTTTTGCAAAATTAACAATATAGTCTGCAATTTGCCGCGTTTCCGGCTGGTTATAATATGCCCAATCTCTATTCAAATCTACACCCCCTGCATTATGCCTCCAATGTCCTAAATCTACTCCATCTGGATTCATCAATGGGAAAATTAATAGATTATAATTCTTTAAAAATTCTGTTGATAATTCGTCCTTAACCTCAAAAATTCGCTCTAAAAATGATTTCATAGCCAGATACCCTGTTACTTCGGGTGGATGTTGCCTGCTTAACACAATAATGGTTGGCTTTTTCTTTCCTGCAACAAATTCAATCATCGGAATGTCTCTTTCCAAGGTGGTCTTACCAATCGTCTTATACTGTGCTCCTCCTTTAGTAGCAATTTCTTGTGCCCAAGCACTTACCATTTCAGAGTTTTGTATCTCCTGAGCAGCCACCCAAAGAGGTTGGTTCGTTAAGGATAATGTTAAACTCACTTTTAAACTATCTCCAAGGTATTTAAAGTTTGACTCATCTAGGCGAGTCCAGTTTAGGCCATCTTTACTCAGCTTCGGCCAGTAGCGTTGTCCATACTTAAACTTGCTGTAATCCATCACAACTTGCACCACTGTATCTGTGTTGCCCCATACTTTAAAAGCGTACCATGGGCTATAATTAATGGGTTCATTTTCAGGGTTCATTTTAATAATAAATGAGGTGTCCGCTGCCATTAAACCATCAATTCGTGCGCCATTAAATGAGTTGTCAAAAGAAACATTTTTGAGCACTTTAATAGTTCTCTCAGGCGTATTGATAGGCTTCGATTTAGTATCAACTGGTTTAGGAAAATCATAAGGCTTGGCTTGATAGCCAAAAATGATCAAGCTTTTGAAGCTAAATATCAAAATTAATAGAATACGCATATTATTAGGATTTAAAGGTAACAAATCTAGTAGATAAATATTGACTTATTTTAGTGAGTCAATGAAAGGTTCTGCGATTAATATTAGTTTTGTGAAAATATTAAATTATGATGGAAGTTGGTAATGTTATCTTATCCGATGACATTAAAGATGCCCTTTTTGTTTGTGATTTGGAAAGTTGCAAAGGTGCATGTTGCATAGAAGGTGATTTAGGTGCTCCTCTAACGGAGGAAGAGCTCGATATTATGGATTCCATTCAACAAGAAGTGCTTCCATATTTATCTGCAGTAGGCAGAAAAGAAGTCGAAAACCAAGGAGCCTATATACTAGATGAAGAAGGCGATTACTCAACCCCCACCATTAATAATAAAGAATGCGCCTACGCCCTTTATGATAACAGAGGAATCTTAAAATGTGGTATAGAGCAAGCTTACCTAGACAAAAAGATTGACCCGATAGCTATCGGGTTTAAAAAACCCATTTCCTGCCATTTATATCCTATCAGAATTTCATCGTATGCAAAGTTTGATGCTGTAAACTATGACCAGTGGCATATTTGCAAATCTGCTTGTTCTAATGGTAAAGCTTTGGGAGTTCCTGTATATAAATTTTTAAAGGAGCCGTTAATTCGTAAGTATGGTGAGGAATGGTACTCGGAATTAACTACAATTATTGAAGAAGATGAATAAGACACGTGTTCTATTTATTGGTATGCATCGGCTCGACCGGTCGCCCTCGCAACGATACCGATTTGAGCAATACTTTCCATTTTTCGAAAAAAAAAATATTGAATGTGAACTATCTTATCTAATATCTGAGGAAGATGATAAGGTTTTATACTCACCTGGGAATTATTTTGGTAAGCTTCTCATATTTATAAAGAGTTGGAAACTGCGACTGAAAGATGTAAAAAGAGCTAACTCGTTCGATTACATTTTTATTCAACGCGAAGCTTTTATGACAGGCACTACTTATTTTGAAAAGAGATTTGCTAAGTCAACCGCCAAGCTTATTTTCGATTTTGATGATTCTATTTGGCTGGAGGATAAAAATGAAGCCAATGGTAAACTGGCTTTTCTAAAAAAACCTTCAAAAACCTCTACGGTCATCTCTCTTTGCGATACAGTAGTAGCTGGCAACAAGTATTTAGCTGAGTATGCAAAACAGTTTAATAGAAATGTGGTAATAATACCTACCACTATTGACACCCATTGGTACAAACCTGTACAGAAAGAAACAAGAGACAAAGTAATTATTGGGTGGAGTGGGAGCTTTACCACCATCAAACATTTTGAAAGTGCTATTGGTGCACTTACCAAAATAAAAGAAAAATGCGGAGATAAAGTAGATTTTAAAGTAATTGGTGATGGTAATTACAGATACAAACCATTGAATATAACAGGCCAAAAATGGCAAAGCAAAACTGAAGTAGAAGATTTGCAAAACATTGATATTGGCATTATGCCATTACCCAATATAGAATGGACACGAGGAAAATGTGGGCTGAAGGGTCTGCAATATATGGGATTAGCCATTCCCACGGTTATGTCTCCTGTTGGAGTAAACACTGAAATAATTGAGCACGGAAAAAATGGAATGCTGGCCTTTACCGAGGAAGAATGGATTGACAGTCTTTCTCAATTAATTAAATCTCCTGAACTAAGGAAAAAGCTAGGAAAGGCTGGAAGAAAAACTGTAGAGGATATGTATAGTGTAGATGCTAATAAGGAGAAATATTTAGCACTCTTTAGAAATTGACTTCACAAAAAAACACCTCATACCTAATATCCGCAAGACCTGACAGGTTTTTGTTGATAATCACTAAGTTATAGCCATTTTCGGATCACTTAATTGGGGGAAACCTGTCAGGTCTAATCGACTACAAATCAGAAGATTACAAATAGGGTT
>Ga0256834_1000423_pt1 | contig 30707 bp, 29 predicted proteins | sample 4281140metaG_FD_190536 | JGI IMG/M metagenome (GOLD analysis project Ga0256834, IMG submission 190536) | Hydrothermal vent microbial communities from East Pacific Rise, Pacific Ocean - 4281-140 | ecosystem: Environmental > Aquatic > Marine > Hydrothermal vents | place: Pacific Ocean: East...
CCCGATTTTTTCTTTAAGTCTCTTTATAATGAACATAGCAAACTTATAAAGTTTGATCTAGTTCAGCTACTGAATGGAATCAAAAAAAAATCAAAACTATCTTCAAGCACTTATGAAAAATATATATTATGTGCCAAATGTGATAATGAAATTATTGGACAGTATGAATCTTACTATGCTAAAAATATATTTCACAGAACAGGTTTTGAAAAAAAAGTATTTATCGATCCAAATAAAATCAATCATTATGAATATAATAATTTAGATTATAATTTGGCAAATATTTTCTTTCTATCTCTTTTATGGAGAGCAAATTTGAGTGATAAACAAGAATTTAAGGATGTAAATCTTACTTCTGAAATAGCTGAATCAATTAGAAAGCAAATATTATCAAAAACGTACAATGAAAATTTTGTTAGAATTACTGCTTTGAAATTAGATGAGAACTCTGATTTCAAAAGGTTAGTAACACCTTTTAAAAAAATAGAAAATCATTATTCAATTATTATTAGAGACTTAATTATCTTTTTCCATATAGGAAATGACAAAATGTACAGTTATTCAAAAAATTATAATATTACCAAAATGGGTAAATGGATTTTAGCAGAAATCCCAAAATCAATTGAGGAAAATTTATTTTTCAGTTTTTTCAACCCTTAAAAACGTGTTCTGCAATTATTTAATAAAGTCTCTAAGTCAACAAACATGAATGATCAAAAATAGTAAATATAAAAATCATCTCCTTTTACAAAACACCCCTAAAGTCCCCTCAAGGGGACAATCCTGATATTCAAATTTACAGAAAACAAGAGACTTTTTCAAGCTAAAAGCATCAGATTAAAACTATATCTTTCAAATTCTTTATCTTTCAAGAAAAAATGAGAATATAATCATATATTTCCTAAGGCTTAATAGAACAATTGTCCCCTTGAGGGGACTTTAGGGGTGTAAAACTTGAGTAAACAACATGAAAAACAAAATAATTCCATACAACCCCAAACTAAAAGAATTTGCCAGAACACTACGAAAAAATAGTACTCTAGCAGAAGTTATCGTCTGGAAAAGCATTAAGCAAAGAGCTCTTGGAGTTCAATTTCATAGACAAGTACCTATGCTAGCCTATATTGTTGATTTTTATTGCCATGAAATTGGTTTAGTTATTGAAATTGACGGCAATAGTCATGATTTTAACTATTTTAATGATGCTAAAAGACAAGGGAGACTTGAAAAATATGGTGTTCAATTTTTACGCTTTTCTAATGAAGAGGTTTTGAAAAATATGTTTAGTGTATCGTTGAGTATTGAAGAAACGGTAAAGGGTTTGCAATAAATTACAACTCAACCTTTGAAAGTGTAAAAATAAAAAATTTCTTAAAACCAACTATCTCTGAGACAAGCCATAGGGTATTTCGCTAGTTTCATACCCAGTCAAGCTGGGCACAAGTTTTGACCTTAGGATCAAAAATCGAAATTTGGTATTTTACCTCACCCGAAACTGTAAAAAGGCAGTTTCGACCTCTCCCAAGGAGAGGTGAATCGGAAACCTCCAGGCAAAGCCTAGAGGAATTCTTTTCAATTAAAGAATAATAAACTCTACAACATAAACCGATAGGTAGCCTTAATTAAAAATGTATTTTCTCCTTTCTCACCTAAGATTTGTTTGTCTAAACTTTGAAATAAATCATCTCTTGGGTCTTGATTTCCAGAATTGCCTTGTGACCATACTAAAAAGATTTCTGAACCTGGAATATATTCCCAACGTACCACCAAGTTTGATCTAAACTGTACTAAAGAAAAATCAGGATTGTCAAACTCATAATCAGGAATTCCATTTACATCTTCATCAATTTTATACACCTCATCTGTAGCATCAAATGAAATCTGATTTACATCATAAAAATGAAATCGATCTTTAAAATTAATGGCCTGAGCATTTACAATCGTTTTAAAATCTGAATATAATCCTCTAGATATAAATGGTTGACCATAATATTGAATAGTCAAATTAGGATTGATGGTGTAATTTACTCTCAATGACATACTCAAAGTACGTTGTTCAATACTTGCATTTATATAATTAATTTTATTATTAGCTTCAATATTTTCAACAAATTGAAGCTTATCTTTATTCACATCAAAAGAAGGGTTGATTGAAATTCGTAAAGCATTTGTAGGCTGATAAGAAACACCTACACCCATACTGTAAGAACTCATTGAATTGTCAAATGCTTTACCACCAAAATAATTTGTCCATAACCGTACTTTTTTACGATTATCTGTCCCTATTCTACCGCCATAATATAGACTTGGTGAAACACGCAACCTAGGCCCATCACGCAATGCAAAATTAGAATGGCTAACGGGTCTATAATTCAAATGAACATTTCCAAACCAATTATTTTTAAAATTTGCCCAACTATTTACATTCCATTGCAACAAATTATGATTCCCTTCAAAATCCCAAGAACTCCAATGATTATAATTTATTCTATATGATCTAAAAATACCTTCGGGCTTTAAGGTTTGATAACCTATCCATGTATAATGTCTCAAATCATCTGCTTGACGCTGAAAACCTAAATCGTTCAATTCTAATTCTGGTGAACGCCAAGTAAAACCACTCTCAAAATTCCAATGTCCAGATTGCTTTCCTACTTGAATATTACCTCCTGTACCTGTAAGCGATGTACGGTTAGGGTCAACTTCTAAATGATTAGCATCTATACGTCCAAAAGAGTGTCGTAAAGATTTTTGTGTATTGGTAATTGCTTCTGCACTTCCTGTTACATGACTAAAAACAATATCTCCGCCAACATACCAAGACCTGTTCTTCCATAAGTGTTTAAAATCTAAACCTCCAGTAAAAGCAGCTTTGTGTAAAAATGCTAAATGATTAGGTAAATCTCTATTGGTCGCTGTAAAAATTCCACCTACAAACGTATTGTGATTGTTAAAATCTTTTTGCAATCTTCCTAAAAAATAATTGGTCAATGGTTCTACCAATTCTTCTCTTCTGTCGCCATTAGTATCAATTTCTGCATATTCTTTTGCGGTTACACTTTCTAATATCCCTATAGACCATCCTTTTTTTGTTTTACCACTAAACTTTGCAGCCCCTAAAATAGTAGTATTTACAGGTTGATCTGAGAACTCACCAACTTTTGTATTAGCATTGCCTTGCGGGCTTCTACCAATTCGTCTAGAAAAAAACAAATTGTCAGACCCAAAAGTATTTCCTGTTTGCGACTGAGAAACACGATAAGTAAAAATATTATTATTCTCTACAAAAAATGGTCGTTGTTCTTCAAAAAATATTTCAAATCCGTCTAAAGAAATTTCAGCAGGATCTGCCTCTACTTGTCCAAAATCTGGATTCATTGTCAAGTCTAATGTCAAATCATTAGTAACTCCAATTTTAGCATCAACCCCACCATTTAATTGAAAATCTTTACCATCACGAAAAGGGTTGCTAGTTTCAGATAGGTAAGTATCATATTTTGCTACTGTAAATGGCTGAATTTCTAATTGTTTTTGTGGTTTTAACCCTTCTAAACCATGCAACTCACCAAATTCACTTACCCAACCTGGTGAAGCTTGAGGTATTCGCTGCCATAAAGAACGTTCATTTTCTCGAAACAATTTACGCATAAACTGAAAGCCCCAAATTTGTTTTTCGCTTTTACTAAATCTAAGTTGACTCAAAGGAATCTTGATTTCGGCAACCCAACCTTGATCATCTATAGTTGTTTTTGTATACCAAATAGGGTTCCAGCTTTCATCAAAATTTTGTCCATTTTCAGAAATTGCTTCATCTCCTTTAACTCCTGCAGCTGTAGTTGTAAACGAAAAAGCAGTACGTAAATCATGATAACTATCAATATGAATTTCTATATAATCTCCTTCAAAACCATCTCTTCTTGACAGACGTTTTTCAATCTTATCAGGTTCTGTATCAAAAACTCTAGCCGCTATATATAAATTTTTAGCATCATATACTATTTTAAATTTTGTTTGTTGTTCTGGTGGCGTATTTTCGTCAGGACTCCTTTCTATAAAGTCTCCATCCCAAGGAACAATACTCCAACCTACATCATCTAAAACACCATCAATAACTGGGGCTTTTTCTTGCCCCAAAAATTTTGTGGTATACACTCTTTTGGGAGTTTCATTCTTTGACTCTTGAGCATTGGTGAAAAAACAGGTAATAAGGAATAAAAATAGGAGTAAATTCTTCATTTTTTAGGTTAAAATAGTTTTCGTTATTTAATAGACTACGTAAAACTATAAATGTTATATTTTGGGCTAACAAGATAATACAAACCCATCTTAATAATTTGTTAATTCCACTTGTAAGCATGTTAAATTTAGACCTCAAAAATATATTAAAATCGCTATTTGTTATGTAAATAATAGTTTGTACATTTGCAACCCTCTTTTTAGGGGATAAAAACAAATTATTAATAGACAAAAACTAATCGTGTGAACACATTAAGTTACAAAACAGTTTCGGCTAACAAAACCACTGTAAATAAAGAGTGGGTTTTAGTTGATGCGGACGGACAAACATTGGGTCGTTTATCATCTAAGATAGCTAAGCTAATTAGAGGTAAGCACAAACCTAACTTCACTCCTCATGTGGACTGTGGTGATAATGTAATTGTTATCAATGCAGAAAAAATTATTTTAACTGGTAAAAAATGGACAGATAAATCATATATCCGTCATACTGGCTACCCAGGAGGTCAAAGATCACTTACTGCGACAGAATTATTTAAAAAAGACCCAACTCGTTTGGTTGAAAAAGCAGTAAAAGGAATGTTACCTAAAAACAAATTAGGTAGTGCTTTATTTAGAAATTTACATGTATTTTCTGGAAATGAACACAATAAAGGTGCTCAAAACCCAAAAAATATTAACCTTAACGACCTTAGATAATGGAAATTGTACACAAAATAGGTAGAAGAAAAACGGCAGTTGCCCGTGTATATGTTTCTAAAGGAAAAGGAAACATTACAATCAACAAAAGAGAGTTGAAAAATTATTTCACTACAGGTACTTTACAATATAAAGTAATGCAACCTTTAGCATTAACTGAAAACGAAAAAACTTACGACATTACTGTAAATGTTTTTGGTGGAGGTGTAACAGGTCAAGCTGAAGCAATTCGCTTAGGTATTACTAGAGCTTTAGTATCTATAGATGAAGATTATAGAGCTATCTTAAAACCCGAAGGCTTGCTTACTAGAGACCCAAGAATGGTTGAACGTAAAAAATTCGGTCAGAAGAAAGCTCGTAAAAAATACCAATTCTCTAAACGTTAATTCAATTTCAATACGTTGGAAATTACAGAATTTATTTAGAATACAATCAAAAATTATTATAAATCAAATTTGCTGTCTTGAAAAATCAAGACAGCAAAAATTTAAAAAATGTTTAAGTCTAGCATCCAAATAAATAAGATTCCTTAAACAAGATTAAAGGACTACTTATTTATTGCTAAATCAGGAACGTAAACTAAAAACAAAATGGCAAAAATCGAAATTAAAGAATTATTAGATGCAGGTGTACACTTTGGTCACTTGACAAGAAAGTGGAATCCGAACATGGCTCCTTATGTTTATACAGAACGTAATGGTGTTCATATTATAGATTTGTACAAAACTGTAGCAAAAATTGAAGATGCTTCAAAAGCTCTTCATAAAATTGCACAGTCAGGTAGAAAAATACTTTTTGTAGCTACAAAAAAACAAGCAAAAGATATTGTTTCTGAAAAAGCAAAAGAAGTAAACATGCCTTATATTACTGAAAGATGGCCAGGTGGTATGCTTACAAATTTTGTAACTATCCGTAAAGCTGTTAAAAAAATGGCTCAAATTGACAGATCTAAACAAGATGGTAGTTTTGATGCTTTATCTAAAAGAGAAAAACTACAAATCAATCGTCAAAGAGAAAAATTAGAAAAAAACTTAGGTTCTATTTCCGACATGACTCGTTTACCTGGTGCGGTATTTGTTATCGACACTAGACGTGAGCATATCGCTATTGCTGAAGCAAAAAAATTAGGTATTCCTATTTTCGCTATGGTTGATACTAATTCTGACCCAAGACCAATTGATTTTGTGATTCCTTCAAATGATGACGCTTCAAGATCTATTGAAAAAGTTTTATCTTATATAACTGAAGGTATTACTGAAGGTTTATCAGAAAGAAAAGCTGGTAAAGAAAAAGATGAAGCTCAGAAAGAGGCAAAAAAAGCTGAGACAAAAGTAAAAGCTGAAGTAAAAGTAGACGCAGCTAAAGAAGAAAAATAAATTATAACTATTATAACAGATGCTGAAATTCTCGAAGTATTGGGACAGCATTTATTAAATTAAAATTTAATAATATGGCAAAAATAACAGCCGCAGAAGTAAATAAACTAAGAAAAGCTACTGGTGCAGGAATGATGGATTGCAAAAATGCACTTGTTGAAGCTGATGGAAATTTCGATACAGCTATCGAAGTATTACGTAAAAAAGGGCAAAAAGTTGCTGCAAAAAGAGCTGATCGTGAGTCAACTGAAGGTGCTGCAATTGCAAAAGTTAATGATAGCAATACCACTGGTGTTTCAATCGTTTTGGGTTGCGAAACAGATTTTGTTGGTAAAAACGAAGATTTTACAAAACTTGCTCATAAATTTGCTGAAATAGCATTGAATCAATCTTCAAAAGAAGATTTCTTAGCTGCTGATTTTGAAGGAATGACAGTTGCTGAAAAATTAATTGAGCAAACTGGAGTTATTGGTGAAAAACTAGAAATTAAAGCTTTTGAAAAAATTGAAGCTCCTTTTGTAGGTTTCTATATTCATGCAGGTAATAAAATCGCTACCTTAGTAGGTCTTTCAAGTGCAACTGAAGGTGCCGCTATTGTTGCAAAAGATGTAGCCATGCAAGCTGCAGCAATGAACCCTATCGCTTTAGATGAAAATGGTGTTGATGCTGCAACGGTAGAAAAAGAGATTGAAATTGCAAAAGATCAATTACGTCAAGAAGGTAAACCAGAAGCTATGTTAGATAATATTGCTAAAGGTAAGTTAAAACGTTTCTTTAAAGACAACACATTGGTAAATCAATCTTTTATCAAAGATAGCAAACTGAGTGTTGCTCAGTATGTAAAAACCTTAGGTGATGTAACTGTTACTGCTTTTACAAGAGTTGCTTTAGGGTAAATACTTACTAAAATAATTATTAAAAAATCCTGTCAATTGACAGGATTTTTTTATGGTCTAAATTTGTATATTTGTCAAATCTTGTTCCTCTGAATGCAGGAATATTAATCTATAAAAAACGCAATGCAGTATAAAAGAATTTTATTAAAACTAAGCGGTGAAGCTTTAATGGGAGAACGTCAATATGGTATTGACCCAAAAAAATTGGCTGAATACGCTCAAGAGATTAAACAAGTTGTAGATAAAGGTATTGAAGTTGCCATTGTTATTGGTGGTGGTAATATTTTTAGAGGCTTGGCAGGGGCAAGCAATGGTATGGACAGAGTTCAAGCAGATTATATGGGTATGTTGGCTACTGCAATAAACGGACTAGCATTACAAAGTGCATTAGAAACTGCAGACATTCAAACACGATTGTTAACTGCAATAAAAATGGAACAAGTGGCAGAGCCTTTTATCAAAAGAAGAGCTGTTCGTCATCTAGAAAAAGGTAGAGTAGTTATTTTTGGTGGTGGTACAGGAAACCCGTATTTCACTACAGATACTGCTGCGGTATTAAGAGCTATTGAAGTTAATGCAGATGTTATCTTAAAAGGTACTCGTGTTGATGGTATTTACACAGCTGACCCTGAAAAAGACACCTCAGCTACCAAATTTGAAAATATCACGTTCAAAGATGTAATGTCAAAAGGCCTGAAAGTTATGGACATGACAGCCTTTACACTAAGTGAAGAAAACAAATTACCAATCATCGTTTTTGATATGAATAAAAAAAATAATTTACTGAAATTATTATCTGGTGAAAATATTGGAACAAAAGTTGATATATAGATTTTTAAAATATAGTAATTATGAACGAAGAATTACAATTTATCATTGACACTGCAAAAGAACAAATGGAAAATGCTTTAGAGCATCTTAATAGAGAACTAGCAAACATTAGGGCTGGAAAAGCTTCACCTGCAATGTTAAGAAGTGTAATGGTTGACTATTACGGCTCTCAAACACCTCTAACTCAAGTTGCTAATGTAAATACACCTGATGCTAGAACGATTACTGTCCAACCATGGGAAAAAAATATGCTACAAGAAATTGAAAAAGGTATTATGCTTGCTAATATAGGCTTTAACCCTATGAATAACGGAGAGTCTATAATTATTAATGTTCCTGCTTTAACTGAAGAACGACGTAAAGACCTTGTAAAACAAGCTAAAGCTGAAGCTGAAGATGACAAAGTTAGTGTTAGAAATGCCCGAAGAGATGCAAATAATGATATAAAAAAATTAGACATCTCTGAAGATCTTGAAAAAAATGCCGAAAACGATATTCAAGACATGACTAACAAATATATTAAAATTATTGATGATTTATTTGATAAAAAAGAAATTGAAATTATGACTATTTAAAGCTTTTATGATAAATTTTTGTTAAAAATATCTAACTTTCTAAAACAATTTTTATTTTTCACCTTTCTTTGAGCCTATGAAAATAATTGGTTTTTTTATTGTTCTATTGTTTCCACTTCTATGCATAGGGCAAACCAATTTATCTGGTATTATTAAAGATATAAAAACTAAAAAAACATTACCGTTCGCTACTATTATAACCAATACTGGTATTGGTGAATTTACTGATACCAAAGGAAAATTCAATATCAATTCAAAAAAAAGCATTACCGAACTTACTATTTCTTATATCGGTTATAAAACACAGAAAATAAACCTATCTAATAATAACAAGAAGTACATTACTATTTTATTAGAAGCTAGCACAGAAAATTTACAAGAGGTTGTTTTAATTGCTACAGAAAACCCTGCTTTAAAAATTATTCGTAATACTATAAAAAACAGAGACAAAAACAATAGTTTAAAAACTTTAAACTCCTTTAAATATACGTTATATAACAAACTGTTGGTTACTGCCAATCCCGATTCTATCAATAAAACCATTGATTCTGTTTTTGTTAAAAGAAACAATACTCTAGTGTTTAAAAAACTTGACTCTTCTAATTATAAGTTTAAAAAACAAATTGACAAGCATCATTTATATATCGCAGAAAAAATTGCTGAACACACCTTTCAAAGAGGTAAAAATAAAAAAGAAACCATATTAGCCTCTAGAATGGCTGGTTTTAAAAACCCTATCTATGAATTTATTGCTTTAGATATTGAAAGCTTTTCTTTTTACGATGACGTTTATACATTATTAGGGAATAACTATATTAATCCTTTAGCTAAAAATGCATTAAAAAATTACAATTATAAAATATTAGACACTGTCTATAACAAGCAAGGACCTGCGTATATGATTCATTATAAATCAAAAAACAATGAAAAAAAATTAGGTTTAGAAGGCCTCTTGTTTATTCATTCTAATAGTTATGCATTAGAAAAAGCTATAGCAGAAATAAGAGGTATGGTAACTATAAAAGCTATACAAAATTTCATCTATTACCCTAAACATAATATTTGGTTTCCTGATGAAACTACCATCACTATACTAAAAGGAAAAAACAAGAAGAACGTAAATATCTTTGGCAGTACCATAAAATTTGAAGGAAACGAACCTAAAAGTGATTCTATTGTAAACACAAAAAAGAAAGATCTAACAGATGCTACTTATTTAATTTCAAAAAGTAAAAATTTTAAAATTGAAATTAACGAACCCATAAGAGTTATTAATTCTGCTTCAACAATAAGAATTGACGATGATGTCTCAAACAGAAATGAAGAATATTGGAATACATATAGATTTTATGCCATTACAAAACGTGGCTTAAATACTTATAATGTATTAGACAGTTTATCTGAAAGTGAAGGTGCTGAAAGAAAATTAAATATGGCTAGAAAAATATTGAAAGGTTATTTTCCTACAAAATATTTTGATTTTGATTTAAGTCAATTGATAAATTTTAATAACCACGAAGGATTTCGGTTAGGTTTTGGTGGCATTACTAATCCTAAATTTTCTAAAAAAATCAAATTAGAAAGTTATGCCGCATATGGTTTTAAAGATAAAGTTGCAAAATATCATTTGGCGGGTTTTGTGCGATTAAGTAAAGATAACAATTCTTGGTTTGGCGTAGGCTATACTGATGATATTCAAGAAGCCGCAAAAATCGACTTCTTGTTTGACGAGACTTCTTTTTCTTTAATAAATCCCAGAAATTTAAATATTGGTCAATTCTATAATTACAAAACGTATACTATTCATTTAGAACATGATATATTCCCTAATTTAGAGACAAAAATAGAACTAAAAAACGGAAAATACGATCCTAAATTCGATTATCAGTTTATTTCTAATAGTCTAGTTCATTCTAACTACAATTTAGCAATAGCAACTTTTGCCTTAAAATGGACGCCTTTTAGTAAATATATGAATACACCTATCGGAAAATTTCCAATAAAAAAAGGGTTTCCTAAAATTACAGCACAATTTGCTAAAAGTTTTGATAAAATATTAGAGGGTAATTTTAACTTCAATCAGTTTAACTTAAAATTAGAACATCAAATAAAATTTCTAAATAAAAGTTCTACTAGCTTTTTAATACAAGGAGGTTACATAAGCGGTGATGCTCCACTAACTCATTTATACAATGCAACACCAAACTATTCTTTTAACAACCCTTGGCGAAAACGAATAAATTTTGCAGGCACAAACACCTTTGAAACAATGGCATTTAACGAGTTTATTTCTGATAGATATGTATCCTTTCAAGCACGTTATAACTTTAATCGATTTGAAATTAGTGAAAAATTTAGACCACGCTTAAGTTTTATCTCTCGATTCGCAATTGGCACCATTGACAATTCAAATCGACATTTAGATGTTACTTTTAAAAAAATGAATAAAGGTTATTCTGAATCGGGTTTTGTTTTAAACCATCTATTTAAAGGTTTTGGCCTTAGCTCATTTTATAGATATGGAGCTTATAGTAATCCTAAATTTTCTGATAATTTAGCTGTAAAACTAACTTATGTATTAAGTTTAGGTTTCTAGACCTAAATTCTAATTAAATTCAATAATTTAGTACCTTTGCCCTCAATATAAATTCACATTTGTTTTAATGAATTTTTGGACATATATCTCTCGCTTTATTATCAAAGGACGAATTCCTATTTTAATAGCTCTAACAGCAATCACTTATTTTTTAGCATCGCAAATGCAGTATATGCGTTTTTCATATACTGAAGCTAATCTCTTACCCAAAAATCATGAAGTAAATTTAGAGTACAATAAGTTTTTAGAAATATTTGGAAATGAAGGAAATCTAATCATACTTGCCACTAACGATTCCACAATTTACACTGCAAAAAAATTCAACAATTGGAATACCCTATCACATCAATTAGATTCTTTACCCTTAGTTGATTTTACAGTTTCTGTAGGCGATATCAAAAAACTATACAAAGACACAAAAAATGAGCGTTTTAAGATGTCTCCTCTTTTTAAAAATCAACCAAAAACCGATGAAGAGGTTCAGAAAATAAAACAAGATCTTTTTGAGAATTTACCTTTTTTTGATAATTTTTTATTCAATAAAAAGACAGGAACTCTCCGTACCATCATTTACATTAATAAAGATATTGTAAACACGATTGAACGTAATCAATTTATTTTGAACACATTACAACCTGCTATTGAAAAATTTGAAAAAGACAATACAATAGATGTAAAAGTTTCTGGTATGCCATATATCAGAACAATGAATTCTAAAAGTCTGAATGATGAAATAAGCGTTTTTTTAGTTTTAGCTTTACTGGTAACTTCTATTATTTTCTTTTTCTTTTTTCGCTCATTTAGAGCCACTTTTATTACCATGTTTGTAGTGTGCATTGGTGTGGTTTGGGCCTTTGGATTTATTGGGTTATTTAGGTATGAAATCACGGTTCTAACCGCTTTAATACCTCCATTAATTATTGTTATTGGTGTACCTAATTGTATTTTTTTAATCCACAAATATCAAAATGAAGTTAAAAAACATGGTAACCAAGCAAAATCTTTACAACGTGTAGTTTCTAAAATTGGAAATGCTACATTAATGACCAATGTAACCACTGCATCAGGCTTTGCAACTTTTATTTTTACTAAAAGTAAATTGTTAAATGAGTTTGGTGTTATTGCTTCAATTAATATTCTAGCAATATTTATTTTATCACTATTAATTATCCCAATTATTTATAGTTTTTTACCAAAACCAAAAGAGAAACATTTAAGACATCTTGAAAAGCGTTGGATAGAAAGAATTGTAGATTGGATGGAAAACATAGTACGCCATAAACGTATTACAGTATACATCATTTCCATCTTAGTCATGGTCACTAGCATTATTGGTGTATATATGATTCGTGTTTCTGGTAGTGTTATAGAAGACATGCCAAAAGGAGAAGAATTTTTTAAAGATATTGTCTTTTTTGAAAAAGAGTTTGGAGGCATCATGCCATTAGAAATTTTAATTGATACTAAGCGTAAAAAAGGTGTTATGAAACTTTCTACACTTAAACGAATGGAAAAACTCAATGAAATGATTGATGAAATTCCTGAACTTTCACCTTCAGTATCAGTCCTAAATTTAGTAAAATACTCTAAACAAGCTTACTATAATGGTAACCCTAAATATTATCAACTACCAACATCTCAAGAAAGAAATTTTATTTTATCCTACACAAAAAATTCAAATGTAAATTCTGATTTACTAAAGAATTTTGTTGATTCAACAGGTAGATATGCCCGTATCACAACCTTTATGAGAGACATTGGTACCGATAAAATGGAGCGAATAGAAGAACGGCTTCAAGCAAGAATTGACAAAGAATTTCCTAAAGAAAAATACAAAGTAACTTTAACAGGAAAAGCTTTGGTCTTTTTAAAAGGCACAAACTATTTAATCAAAAATTTAGTTATCTCGCTTTCATTGGCCATTTTAATCATTGCTCTTTTTATGGCATGGATGTTTAAATCATTTAAAATGATAATCATATCATTACTACCAAACATACTACCTTTATTAGTAACGGCAGGTCTTATGGGGTTTTTAGGCGTTCCTATAAAACCATCAACAATACTAGTGTTTAGTATTGCTTTTGGAATTTCAGTAGATGACACCATCCACTTTTTAGCAAAATATCGACAAGAATTGCAAGCAAATAATTGGAAAATAAAAAAATCAGTTTATGCTGCTCTACGAGAAACAGGTGTCAGCATGTTTTATACTTCTATTGTTTTATTTTTTGGGTTTTTAGTCTTTATCGTTTCTAGCTTTGGAGGGACTATTGCTTTGGGTGGATTAGTTTCTGTTACATTATTATTAGCTATGGTATCCAATTTATTATTACTTCCATCGTTATTACTATCTTTAGAGCAACGCATTGCTAACAAAAAAACATTTAAAAAACCTGCACTTCGTATCTTACCTAAAGAAGACGAGCAGGTAGAACCTATAGAAAAAAAAGAAAAATGAAAGGAATTATTTTAGCGGGAGGAAGTGGCACTAGATTGCACCCACTTACATTAGCTGTTAGTAAACAATTGATGCCAATTTATGACAAACCAATGATTTATTACCCGCTTTCAACCTTAATGTTAGCTGGTATTAAAGATGTATTAATTATTTCTACACCACATGATTTACCATTATTTGAAAGACTTTTAGGTGATGGAAAACAATTAGGCTGTAATTTTCAATATAAAGTTCAAGAAAAACCAAACGGCTTAGCACAAGCATTTGTTATTGGCGAAGAATTTATTGGTGATGATAATGTAGCATTAGTTTTAGGTGATAATATCTTTTACGGAACAGGTTTTCATCAAGTCTTACTAGATGCTTCTACACAAGAAGGAGGTACTGTTTTTGCCTATCATGTCAATGACCCTGAAAGATATGGAGTTGTTGAATTTGATAAAAATAACGTCGCCATTTCTATTGAAGAAAAACCAGAACATCCTAAATCTAATTATGCAGTTCCTGGTATTTATTTTTACGATAATGATGTTGTTGAAATTGCTAAAAATTTAAAACCTTCTGCTCGTGGAGAATATGAAATTACCGACATCAATAAAGTCTACTTACAACAAAACAGATTACATGTTGGTATTTTAAATAGAGGTACTGCTTGGCTAGATACAGGCACTTTTCAATCACTTATGCAAGCACAACAATTTGTTCAAGTAATTGAAGAACGTCAAGGTTTAAAAATTGGCTGTATTGAAGAAATTGCTTACAAAAAAGGATTTATTTCTGATGAACAACTTAAAAAAATTGCAGAACCATTATTAAAAAGTGGCTATGGAAAATATTTAATGAACATCTTTGACCATATAGAGGATTAAAATTTAACTCTTCAATCTCGAATCATATCCTTATCTTTGCTTTTCATCTAAAAAAGTATAGAAAATGCAAAAGAGTGTTGCTGAGTTATTACAATCAGATCAATTTTTACAAGAAGTTCAACTCAAAGGTTGGGTACGAACTTTTAGAGCCAATCGTTTTATTGCTTTAAACGACGGTTCTACCATTAAAAATATTCAATGTGTAATAGATTTTGAAAATACAGATGATACACTATTAAAACGCATTACAACTAGTGCTGCCATCTCAATCTCAGGAACATTAGTTGAAAGCCAAGGCAAAGGGCAACGTGTTGAAATTAATGTTAATAGAATCGAAATTTTAGGCGATTCAAACCCAGAAGAATACCCTATTCAACCTAAAAAGCATAGCTTTGAATTTTTACGTGAAAACGCACATTTAAGGGTTAGAACAAATACTTTTAGTGCCGTTATGCGTTTACGCTCAACCCTATCTTTTGCTGTACATAAATACTTTACTGAAAACGGATTTTATAATTTTCACGCACCTATAATTACAGGTTCAGATGCAGAAGGTGCAGGTGAAATGTTTCAAGTCTCTACTTTAGATTCTAATAATATTCCTAAAAATGAGGATGGAAAAGTCGATTATAGTAAAGATTTTTTTGCTAAAGAAACGAATTTAACTGTATCTGGTCAATTAGAAGCCGAAACCTATGCTATGTCTTTAGGTAAAGTCTATACTTTCGGCCCTACATTTAGAGCCGAAAATTCTAATACTACACGTCATTTGGCAGAATTTTGGATGATTGAACCTGAAGTTGCATTTATGGATTTAGATGGGAATATGGATTTGGCCGAAGATTTTATCAAATATGTAATCAAATATGTACTAGACCATTGTAAAGATGATTTGGAGTTTTTAAATGAGCGATTTGTTAAAGAAGAAAGCACCAAACCTCAACTACAACGAAGCGAAATGTCTTTATTAGAAAAATTAAATTTTGTGGTTGACAATCAATTTAAACGTGTTAGCTATACTGAAGCGATAGATATTTTAAGAAATTGTAAGCCTAACAAAAAGAAAAAATTTCAATACATCATTAATGAATGGGGAGCTGACCTACAAAGTGAACACGAACGATTTTTAGTAGAAAAGCATTTTAAATGTCCCGTAATATTATTTGACTACCCCGCAACAATCAAAGCATTTTATATGCGTTTAAATGATGATGGAAAGACAGTAAGAGCCATGGATGTGCTCTTTCCTGGAATTGGCGAAATCGTTGGAGGTGCTCAACGTGAAGAGCGTTTTGATGTGCTTGTAGAAAAAATGAAAGCCTTAGATATAGACGAAAAAGAATTGTGGTGGTATTTAGATTTACGTAAATTTGGTACAGCTGTACATTCTGGTTTTGGCTTAGGTTTTGAACGTTTGGTACAATTCGCAACTGGCATGAGTAATATTAGAGATGTTATTCCGTTTCCTAGAACACCACAAAATGCTGAATTTTAAGCCGATAATCGGCATTAAATAAAAATAGTAAGATGAAAAAAATAGTTTTTATAATAACTTTTTTGAGTTATATTTTTAGTTATGCTCAAGAAGAAACCATATTAGAATCTACAGAAGAAGATGTAGAAATACTTGTTGAAGATGATAGTTATACGGACTCTAACAATGTAAACTCTTATAATAGTAGCACTAATTCTGTTGATATTGTAACTGGTGAAATTAAAAATACATTATTAATTTTTAAAGGTAAGAACACTAACCTTTACGGATTAAAAAATAAAAAAGGTAAGGTATTGGTAAAACCAGTTTTCTATTCAATAGACAGTTATAACTCTACTAAAAATAGGATTATGGCTTCACTCGCCTATAATAAAAAAGGTCTTATTGACAATAAAGGTAGTATCATTATCCCTTTTGAATATTCATACATTTACAAAAATCAAAAATTTTACAAATGCACCAAAAATGGTCAAGTAACTCTTTTTGATTACGAAGGCAACTCTATATTAAAAAAATCTTATGATGAGATTGAATTGTTTGAAAATCAATTTAAAGTAAAAGAGAATGGCTTGTATGGTATTTTAAACCTTAACGGAAAAGCGTTGTTGCCAATAGAATATGATGAAATATTTTACTACAAGCAAAAAGAATGGTTTTTAGTTGTAAAAGGAGGTATTAGCAATATTATCAATAGAAAAGGTGAAAATATTTTCGGTAAAAAATATACAAGTATTTCTAAAATTGATTATAATCTCAACTATTTATTGGCTGAAAAAAATGAAAATTTTGGTGTTATCAACGCTTTTGGCAAAGAAATTACACCATTAATTTTTGAGGCTATAAATTCTAATTATGATGACTCACGTTTTATTGTAAAACAAAAAGGAAAATGGGGCGTTTATGATATCTTTTTTAAACAATTTTTAATTACACCAAATTATGATAAAATAAAAAAAATATCTAGTGGGTATTATTTATTAACAAATTCAGATCAAAAAATATTGCACAATTTAATCCTTAATACCAAAATTGATCTTTCTGAGTATGGAAATGTCAATGATTATGTTTCAAATGGTTTAATTATTACTGTAGAAAAAAACAAGCTTTACGGTACTTATAGTTTAGGAGTAAATAAATTAATAATCCCACAAAAATATCAGTCTGTTTATAGTAGCTCTTACCATATACAATGTAAGATTCCCAATTCTAAATTTTATGACATCTACAATCATAAAGGCGAAATACTTGTTGAAAATTCAAGAATTAAATCTTTTAATTCTAATTACAACTATCAAAAAATCATTAGTAAAGGGACGGTTGGTGTGTTACACAAAGGCAAAGTCATTATTGATGCTAAATATGATTTCATTAAGAGCTTTAAAAACACACATTATGTTTTTGTGAAATCTGATAAAAAAAATGGCTTGATTAGTTTAAATGATGGTAAATTTATCATTCCATTAAATACGAGCTTCATTACTGTAATTGCAGATAAGAATACCATCAATTGGAAAAATAAGAACTACAGAGTTATACTTAACAAACTTGTTGAAATTAAATAATGCTTAAACAAAGTTTACATTACAAATTATTACAAAAATTATCACCTCAGCAAATTCAATTGATGAAGTTAATTCAATTGCCTACACAAGCATTTGAACAAAAAATAAAACAAGAAATTGAAGAAAATCCTGCTCTAGAAAGTGGCAAAGAATCTGATGTTGATAGTGATTTGCAAAATGAATATGATGATGCAGGTACTGAAACTATTGAAACTGAAGTAAATATTGATGAATATTTAAGTGATGATGAAACACCTAGCTATAAATTACAAAGTAATAATTATAGTGCTGATGATGATGAAAAAAGTATCCCTTATGCTTCTGGCACTTCTTTCAATCAATTTTTAAAGAATCAATTGAATACATTTCGTTTAAACGATCAAGAACGTCAAATTGCTGAATTTTTAGTAGGCAGTATTGATGGAAGCGGATATATTAGAAGGTCTCTTGATGATATTGTTGATGATTTGGCATTTTCAGCGAATATTTATACAGATGTTAAAGAGGTGAGACGAATGCTTGAGCATGTTCAAAAATTGGACCCTGCAGGAGTTGGTGCTCAAAATTTAGAAGAGTGTCTATTAATCCAACTAAATAGAAAGTCTGAAAAACCTGAAAGAGTTTTAGCTATTTCAATTTTAGAAAAATCTTTTGAACATTTTGCCAAAAAACATTATAAAAAACTCATCAAAAAATTTGATATTACTGAAGATGAGCTAAAAGGTGCTATTAAAGAAATTGAAAAACTAAACCCAAAACCTGGCGGCTCTTATGCTAGCAACACCAAAATTGTAGAGCAAGTTGTTCCAGACTTTAGTATTAAAATAATTGAAGATAAACTAGAATTGACCTTAAATTCTAGAAATGCACCTGAGCTTCACATCTCAAATGAGTATAATAATATGCTAAAAGGTTATGCTGCTTCTAAAGAGAAGTCAAAATCTCAAAAAGATGCCATATTATTTATCAAACAAAAATTAGACGGAGCCAAGTGGTTTATTGACGCAATAAAACAGCGTCAGCAGACCTTATTAGTTACTATGAACACCATTATGCACATGCAAGAGGAATATTTTTTAAGTGGTGATGAGCGTAAACTGAAACCTATGATCTTAAAAGATATTGCTGATAAAATTAATATGGATATCTCTACTGTCTCTAGGGTAGCAAATAGTAAATATGTAGACACACCTTATGGCACCAAGCTTATTAAAGATTTTTTCTCTGAATCTATGATGACAGATCAAGGAGAAGAAGTATCAACAAGAGAGATTAAAAAAATACTACAAACTGTTATTGCTGAAGAAAATAAGAAAAAACCATTAACAGATGAAAAGTTAGCTACCATTTTAAAAGAAAAGGGATATTTAATTGCCAGAAGAACTGTTGCGAAGTATAGAGAGCAATTACATATTCCTGTTGCACGTTTACGAAAAGAAATTTAAATTTATGAATGATGAAATTTCATAAATTCATATCATATATTTTTCACCCTATAATTATACCTATAGTAAGCTCTATTTTATTTTTTATAATTATACCAAACCACATACCAAAAGAGTTCTCATACCGCGTATTAGGACTAGTTTTTGCAATGACTTACCTAGTCCCAATTTTATTATTAATATTTTTAAAAAAAGTAAAACTAATAGATAGTTATCATTTAATTTCTATAAATGAGCGTAAGTTTCCTATACTTTTTTTCACAATTCTATTTTTCTTAATTGGTAAATTTTTATTAAAAACGAATGCTATTGATTTGTTATCCTATTCCTTTTTCGGATGTTCTTTGGCTTTAAGCCTTGTGTATATTCTTTTTTATGCAAAAATAAAGACAAGTTTACACACAATGGCTATTGCTGGTCTTATCGGATTTATAATGGTTCTTAGCTTTCACTACAAATTCAATTTACAACTACTGCTTGTCTTACTATTCTTAGTATTTGGTGGTGTGGCCACCTCTAGACTTAAATTAAAAGCCCATACTTTAACTGAAGTTGTTTTAGGGTTTTTTTTAGGTTTTTTTCCGCAAGTAATAATCTATTTATACTACACATTTAACAATTCTGGTTTATAAAATATAAAAAATCAAACCCACTCTAAAATCTCTCATTTTTATTGGTGTAACACCATCTAGTTTGGCATTAGAAAAAATATCATTTAAGCCATAGTAAAGGTTAATGTTCCAAGTACCGTACCCTAAGGATAGGGTTAAGCCATATTGTAACTTGTTAATTTCAGAAATTCCTTTAGTCTTTATGATACTATCATCAGTTTTGAACCTTGACTTAGTTGCAAATGCATAACCTATCTTACCACCAGCATAAATTCTATAAAATTTATATTTATCTATTGTAGAAGTACGCCATCGTAGCTCTATCGGCATTTCAATTGAGTGAATGGAAAACTTATTGTTCTTGAAATTATCACTGTGTACATTTTCAAATAATGTACCACTATTTGATTTTAGTATTCTAATCTCTTGAAAATAAGTATTACGTCCATAGCCTAAACCAACTCCAAAAGCAAAACTACCTTGTTCATTCAAAGGTATATCTTTAATAAAACCTAACACTAAACTGTTTGAAAAACCATTACTTTTTACAGTTTCTGGTAAGTTGGTCATTGTAATATATGAAAGACCTATATAAAGTTGATCTTCAAAATACTTAGAATCAACAATAGTATCTTTACTTTGAGCATAAAATGTAGTACTTATTAAAAACAAAAAAAATATAAGCTGTTTCATAAAAAAAATATAAAAAACAAAAGGCAATCTTTTAAAAGATTGCCTTTTGTTAATAATTAAAAATATAAAATTACTATTTTACATTATCAAATGCACTCCCTTTTAAGGTAGAGTAATTGATCTTTAGTGCATTTACTTCTCTCAATTGTTGCTTAATATCAGAAATAGTTCCAACATTGGCTTTCATGTCTGCTTTAATTGAAGTTGTTAATAAAGGTATTTCATCTTCAGAATGTTTTCTTCTTTCAATAAAAATAAAATTAGGAACATCATTTACATTAGAAATTCTATCGTTTAATTGAATCTTATCTCCTGGAGTATCATCTTTAGACTTTCCAACATAGATATAACTTACTAAACTTTTCTTTTCTAATTTTTTAACCTGATCTGCTTTAGGCAAAGCTGGTTTTTTAATTTTTAAATCAGTTTCACGCATTACCGTTGTTACCATAAAAAAGAACAATAACATAAATACAATATCTGGTAAAGAAGCCGTATTTACAGCAGGCATTTCTTTTTTCTTCTTTTGAAATTTAGACATATCTTATATTATTTAGTTGGTTCAGCCTCAGAAATAATTTGAGGATAAATATCTGTTTTTATTATTTTTTGCTCAGCTCTAGAAAGATCTTTAAAATCTTTGCCATACTTCTTATTAGCATATTTATTTCGTAAATCAGTATAAGCACCTACAAGCTCATTCTGAACTGAAATATACATTGCATATGAAGTTCCTCTATCACTTTGTAAAGAAATAATTGCCTTTTTAGGATGATCTGATGAAGCTGGATCTTTATCTCCACCACACCAAGTACAAGGTGTCAGTTTATCTTTTTGAAGGCTTTCTGCTGTCCCTCCACCATTGTCAATAAATTTTATTGCAGCAGCTCTAAGGTCATTGACCTTCATATAGGTATCTCCTTCAACCAAAATCTCATCATTTCGATTGACATTTACTTCAAATACATTTTTTTCCTTAAGTACTGGCGGTACAATATTAGGATCTTGCTTTTCAGGTAATTTACGTGAAATACCTGTATCGACATCCATAGTAGTTGTTACTAAAAAGAATATCAATAGCAAGAACGCAATATCAGCCATAGAACCAGCATTAATTTCAGGTGTGCCTCTTCTTGCCATAATTTATTATTTTATAAATGATTTAACAAAACCTAAACCTATAGTAGCAATAGCCACCAAACTTAAAATTCCTGTAAAATTAATTAAAGCACTAATCATCTTAGAGGTAGAACCTGCTTCACCATTTTTCACTACATCACCAAATTGATTGATTACTGCTGCATCTGAAGCCATGACATAAGATAACCCAAAAAGCACAGCTAAAATAACCACACCTAATAATGTTTTCTTTAATGCCTTAGGGTTTTTCAACAAGTTAAATAATGATAATCCTACAGTAATTACTGCAGTTATAATTAATAACCATTTTGAAAAATGAACAATTATATTTACTGAGCTTTCAATAGCTTCACTATCATCACCAGCCATAAGAACTCGTACAAACAGGATTGCTCCTATCACACCAATTACAGCAGTAACTATAGTTAATATTTTTGATTTACTATTATCCATAATACTATTATTTTTTATATCTGATTAGCATATCTACTAAAGATATAGAAGAATTTTCCATGTTATTTACAATACTATCAATTTTTGAGATGATATAATTATAAAAAATTTGAAGAATAATTGCTACTACCAAACCAAATACTGTAGTTAATAATGCTACCTTAATACCAACTGCAACAACTCCAGGAGAAATATCACCTGCATTTGCAATCGCTTCAAAGGCACCAATCATACCAATTACGGTACCCATAAACCCAAGCATAGGTGCTAGAGCAATAAATAGAGACAACCATGATACATTTTTTTCTAATAAACCCATTTGTACACCTCCGTAGCTTACAATTGATTTTTCAGCTTGTTCAACACCTTCATCCATTCTATCTAAACCTTGATAAAAAATAGATGCAACAGGCCCTTTTGTATTTCTAGCAACTTCTTTTGCAGCTTCAACACCACCAGAAGATAGAGCTTCTTCAATACTTGCCATTAATTTATCCGTATTAGTAGTTGCCATGTTTAAGTAAATTATTCTTTCTATAGCAATAGCCAATCCTAAAATTAAAGTTATCAATACAAATCCCATAAATATTGGCGTTCCATCAATAAAATATTGTTTTAAAATTTGATGAAATGTCCTTGTGTCTGGAGCATCAGCGACAACCTGTTCAGCATCTTGAAGCGTTGAAGTAATGACAGCATAACTGTTTTGCACTGTTCCTAGAAATAATAATCCTGTGATTGTGAGGATAGTAAGTAGTTTTTTCATTGTTTTGTTCTTAATTATTAATTTAGTTAACGGGTTAAAGATATAATTTTTTTTATTATATACAACATTTCTTGCGGAGAGAAAGGGATTCGAACCCCCGTTACAATTTCTCATAAATATGCTTTCCAAGCATACGCCTTAAACCACTCGGCCACCTCTCCTCAACAATAAGTGGATGTCAAATAAAACAAAAAATATTTAGTTAAAGAAATTTATTGACAAATATTTAATTCATTTCTCCTCTTAAAGGATTTTCAAAATACTTTTTAAAATCAATTTTATTACTATTCTCACCTAAGAGATACATCATTTTTGCTATGGCAGATTCAGTGGTTATATCTTTTCCATTAATCAAACCTACTTGTTTCAATTGAATACTTGTTTCATATTGGCCAAAGATTACACTACCACCTATACATTGTGTTACATCAACAATATATATCCCTCTATCTACTGCTTTTCGCAATAATCTAATAAACCAATCTTCAGTTGGTGCATTACCAGAGCCATAGGTTTCTAAAATTACTCCTTTTAAATCAGGAATCTCTAATATACCTTGAACAACCTGTTTGGTAATACTTGGAAACAATTTTAAAACAACAATATTTTCATTCAATTTTTTTCTAAATAGCGTCTTTTTAGTTGTATTAGACTTTAATAAGAATGAAGTATTAAATTTTAAATGCACTCCACTTTCAGCAATAGGTGGGTAGTTAGCAGATGTAAATGCTTCAAATTGTTCTGCATTAATTTTAGTGGTTCTATTTGCTCTGTACAATTTATATTCAAAATACAAACCAACTTCAGTAACTATAGCTTCATCCTTATCGTTTCTAGCCGATGCAATTTGTATGGCGGTAATTAAATTTTCTTTTGCATCTGTACGTAAATCACCTATTGGTAATTGAGATCCTGTAAAAATTACAGGTTTTGTCAAATTTTCAATCATAAAACTTAATGCTGATGAAGTATATGCCATGGTATCTGAACCTGTTAATACAACAAAGCCATCTTTTTCGCTATAATACCTTTCAATAATTTTAAGAATATCAATCCAATAATTCACATTCATATTTGATGAATCGATAGGTTTATCAAATGATATGGTTTCAATAGCACATTCTAATTGTTTTAATTCTGGTATGTTCTTATATAGATGATTAAAGTTAAATGCTTTTAAGGCATTTGATTTATAATCTTTCACCATCCCTATAGTTCCGCCAGTATAGATTAAAAGTATTTCAGGTTTTTTTGTCATTTTGTCTTAATAATTCTTTTTGGAATAATTTATGCTGTAAATTTACCAAATATTTATAGTAAATTTAAAAAACAAAAATTATGATAGGTTTTTATATATTAATTGGAGCTATTTCTTTGATAAGCTGGCTAGTAAGTAATAAATTAAAAAGTAAATTTAAACACTACTCTAATGTACAATTAAGCAATGGTATGAGTGGTGCTGAAATTGCTACACAAATGTTAGCAGATCATGGTATTACCGATGTTGAAGTTCTTTCAACACCTGGTATGCTAACCGATCATTACAACCCAACAAACAAAACGGTTAATTTAAGTGAAGGTGTATACAACCAACATAATGCAGCTTCAGCTGCTGTAGCAGCACATGAAGTGGGGCATGCTGTACAACATGCTAAAGCATATCAATGGCTTGGCCTACGTTCAAAATTAGTGCCTGTAGTTAGTATTACTTCTAAGTACTCACAATACATGGTTATTGGTGGAATTATTTTAGGTGCTGCTTCTGGAAATACTGGAATAGGGTTTATAATTGCTATTGTTGGATTAGCATTTATGGCAATGGGTACATTGTTCAGTTTTATCACTTTGCCCGTTGAGTATGACGCTAGCAATAGAGCTTTAGCTTGGTTAAAAGATAAAAACATTGTAACACAAGAAGAATTCAAAGGTTCTGAAGATGCTCTGAAGTGGGCTGCAAGAACATATTTAGTTGCAGCAATTGGATCTTTAGCAATGTTATTGTATTGGGGATTACGTATTTTAAGTAGAGATTAGTATTTAGCCTATTCGCTTAAACTACAGGCGTTTAATGTTTAGCACACTAAATTTAAAAAATAAAAAATCACCAACTTTTTTTGGCACCATTACTAAAATCACTAAAGAGTTCAACTTCTTATTAACCACTAACTGAAAACTGCTATTCATACTATATTCTAATCTGTCTATCAATCTGTTGATCTAGCGAAATAAATGTTTCTGTTCTTGAAACTCCTTTTATCCCTTGTATTTGTTTATTTAACACGAGCATTAAATGTTCATTATCTCTACATAATAATTTTACAAAAATGGCATAATTACCTGTAGTATAATGGCTTTCTATAACTTCATCTATTTCTTTTAATCGTTTTAAAGCATCTTTATAGGTACTTGATGTATCTAAAAAAATACCTACAAAAGCCAAAGTTTTATAACCTAAAATTTTTGGGTTAATCACAAACTTTGAACCTGCTAATAATCCTGATTTTTCTAATTTTCTTAATCTTTGATGGATGGCTGCTCCAGAGATACCGACCTCTCTAGCTATCCTTAAGATAGGAGCTCTAGCATCATTCATTAAATTCTTAAGAATAATTTTATCTATGCCATCAATATGTAAGTCTTTTTGCTTCATAAAATTGAAAATTGAAACCAAAAATAACTAAAAAAAGGATATAGAAAACTATACCCCTTTATTTTAATATTATTCTTAACTTCTTTTATTCTTCTTTCATTTCAAAGTCTTCCATGAATTTAGTTGTGAAATTACCAGCTAAATAATCAGGATTATCCATTAACTGTCTATGAAACGGGATGGTAGTTTTAACACCTTCAATCACAAACTCATCTAAAGCTCTTCGCATTTTATTGATAGCTTCTTCTCTAGTTTGAGCGGTAGTTATCAATTTAGCAATCATAGAATCATAGTTTGGTGGAATTACATAACCTGCATATACATGTGTATCAAGACGAACTCCATGCCCACCTGGCGAATGCAATGTTGTAATTCTACCTGGTGATGGTCTAAAATTATTAAAAGGGTCTTCAGCATTTATTCTACATTCAATAGAATGCATTTTAGGTGTGTAATTTTTACCAGAAATTGGCACTCCTGCTGCTACCAAAATTTGCTCTTGAATTAAATCAAAATCTATAACTTGCTCTGTGATTGGGTGCTCAACTTGAATTCTAGTATTCATTTCCATAAAATAGAAATTTCTATGTTTATCTACTAAAAATTCTATGGTGCCTGCACCTTCATATTTAATGTATTCTGCAGCTTTAACTGCAGCTTCACCCATTTTTTTCCGTAATGGTTTTGTCATAAATGGTGAAGGTGTTTCTTCTGTCAGCTTTTGATGACGTCTTTGAATTGAGCAGTCTCTTTCTGACAAATGACATGCTTTACCATAAGAATCACCAATAATTTGTATTTCAATATGACGTGGTTCTTCTATTAATTTTTCCATATACATGGCGTCATTAGCAAAAGATGCTTTTGCTTCTTGACGGGCAGCATCCCACATGTCTTTTAAATCTTCCTCTTTCCAAACTGCACGCATTCCTTTCCCTCCTCCTCCAGCAGTTGCTTTTAACATTACAGGGTACCCTGTTTCTTTTGCTAATTTTTGGCAAGATTTAAAATCTTCAATAATCCCATCACTTCCAGGAACACATGGTACACCCGCTTCTTTCATGGTCTCTTTGGCCGAGGCTTTATCACCCATTTTATCAATCATTTCAGGAGATGCTCCTATAAATTTGATATCATGTTCAGCACAAATTTTAGAAAATTTTGAATTTTCTGATAAAAAACCGTAGCCAGGATGGATTGCATCTGCATTGGTAATTTCAGCTGCTGCAATAATACTTGAAATCTTAAGGTACGATTCACTACTGGCTGGTGGACCAATACAAACTGCTTCGTCAGCAAAACGAACATGCAAACTTTCAGCATCAGCAGTTGAATATACTGCTACTGTCTTAATGCCCATTTCTTTACAAGTTCTTATAACACGGAGTGCTATTTCTCCTCTATTGGCTATGAGTATTTTTTTAAACATAATTTCTCTATTTTAAATGAATGAAATTATGATGGGTCAACTAAAAACAAAGGTTGATCGAATTCTACTGGAGTTGAATCTTCTACTAAAATTTTAACAATCTTACCAGAAATTTCAGATTCAATTTCATTAAAAAGTTTCATCGCTTCAATAATACAAACTGTATCATCTACATTAATAGTACTCCCTACTTCAACAAACAATGGTTTGTCTGGTGAAGGTCTTCTATAAAAAGTACCTATAATAGGTGACTTAATTGTAACATATTTAGCATCATCTTCTGTAGCCTTATCACCACTTGTAGATTCTTTCATTTGAGGAACCTCTTGAGGAACTTGAACTAATGGTGCGGCTGAAATAGGAGCTTGCTGGACAATAGTTGTCTCAGTTTTTGCTGGACCTGTTTTAATAGTTATCTTCACATCTTCCATTTCTAATTTTACTTCGCTTGCTCCAGATTTAGAGACGAATTTAATTAGGTTTTGTATATCTTTTAAATCCATTTAGTTAGATTTTATTGGTTAATTTATTGTTAGTTGTAAGCCCATTTAAAATAAATAGCCCCCCAAGAGAAGCCACCTCCAAATGCAGCAAAAATTATAGTATCTCCTTTTTTTAGCTGACTTTCATAATCGTTTAATAACAATGGTAGTGTTGCCGATGTTGTATTTCCGTATTTATGAATATTCATCATCACTTTATTCATCTCTAAATCCATTCTACTAGCGGTAGCTTCAATAATTCTTTTATTGGCCTGATGTGGTGCTAACCAAGTAACATCTTCTTTAGATAAATTATTTCTTTCTAATATTTTCTCACTAGCATCTGCCATATTAGAAACTGCAAATTTAAACACAACTCTTCCTTCTTGTCGAATAAAATGTTGCCGATTATTAACAGTTTCAATCGAAGGTCTGTTTATTGAACCTCCTGCTGCTACTTTTAAAAATTCTCTTCCTGTTCCGTCAGTACGTAAGTATTCATCTTGCAAACCTAATCCATCTGTATTTGGTTCAAATAAGACTGCTCCTGCACCATCTCCAAAAATAATACATGTTGCTCTGTCTGTATAGTCTATCATTGACGAACACATGTCAGCACCTATCAACAACACTTTTTTATATTTACCAGACTCAATATACCTTGCTGCAGTTGACATTCCGTATAAAAAACTAGAACAAGCAGAATCTAAATCAAATGAAAAAGCCTCTGTCGCACCTATTTGGGATGCCACAAAAGCTGCTGTTGATGCTGCCTGCATATCAGGTGTTGCTGTTGCAACAATCACTAATTCTATTTCTTTAGGGTCTAATTTTGTTTTAGCAATTAAATCTTCTGTAGCCTTAATTGCTAAAAAAGAAGTGCCTTTACCTGGTTCTTTTAATATTCTCCGTTCTTTTATTCCTGTACGTGAAACTATCCATTCATCATTAGTTTCAACCATGGACTCCAACATCTTGTTAGTCAGCACATGTTCTGGGACATATTTTCCAACAGCTGTAATAGCAGCAGTAATTTTAATCATATAGTATCTTTTAAAGATATTTTATTGATCATAGCAACATCAAAAGTAATAAATTTTATTTCGCTTTTAATCAAAAAAATATGTTTTTTAGTCGTTTTTAACTAAAAAACATAAAAAAACCTTCAAGATGAAGGTTTTTTATATTTTTAAAAATTTACTACGCTACACTTTCTGCACTATCAATCACTATTTGACCTCTGTAATATAATTTACCTTCGTGCCAATGTGCTCTATGATATAAATGTGCTTCGCCTGTAGTAGGGTCTTTTGCTATTTGAGGTACAGTTGCCTTATAATGCGTTCTTCTTTTGTCTCTTCTTTGCTTAGAAATTTTTCTTTTAGGATGTGCCATTTTATCTATCTTTATCTATTATTAGTTCTTTTAACTTATCCCATCTAGGATCAGAACCTTTATTTTTATTTACTATCTTTGGTTGTAACTCTTTTAATTTATCTAATATTTCTGATTTCAAAGTACCATCAACTACACCAGGATGTATTCTTTTTACTGGTAAAGCAAGTACTATCATTTCATAAATGAATTTAGAAACATCAATTTCATATTCCCCATGTGGTAAAATTAATATATCTATATTTTCGTCATTATATGTATTACCAAACTTGACTACTAAATCTAATTTAGAGGTCATAGTCTCTTGAAATAGCTCGTTGGTTAAATCACATGCTACCTGAACCTCGCCTTTAACATAAAATTCAAGCTCAAAAAACGTACTTTTTTTATTAAAATTTAGATGCACTTTTAAATTTGCATCGTAAATGTCATCATATTGATAAATATCAAAGAACTCTTTATTAATTGCAAATTCAAATTGATGCTTTTCTTCTTTAAGACCTTTAAAAGGAATTACAAACATATTCTTTTTCATAATCCATCAAATTTGAGCGTGCAAATGTAATAAAATTATTACGAATTTAATAAATTTTATTTTCTTATCCTTAATTTATTTTCTAGCAACTCAAGATATTCTTTACGAGACTTAAAAATATCTATAGCAGAATACAGGGCTTCTTTAAAAGAATTATGATTAGCTTCACCTTTTCCTGCAATTTCATAAGCTGTTCCGTGATCTGGTGAAGTTCTAATTTTATTGAGACCTGCAGTAAAGTTAACACCATTACCAAAAGATAATGTTTTAAATGGTGCTAGACCCTGGTCGTGATACATTGCTAAAATACCATCAAACTTTTTATAGGCCTCTGAACCAAAAAAACTATCGGCAGAAAAAGGACCATAAACCAATTTACCATTCACTTGTATTCTTTCTAAAGTGGGCTTAATTATTTCATTATCTTCATTGCCAATAACACCATTATCACCGCAATGTGGATTCAAGCCTAATACCGCAATTTTAGGTTTAGAAATATTAAAATCTTGAATTAGAGAATTATGCATAATATTCACTTTTTTCTCTATTAATTCTGGAGTGATTGTTTCTACAATTTTCTGAATAGGAATATGCCCTGTGATTAATCCAATTCTAATTTCATCAGTCATTAAAATCATCAAACTTCCCCCTTCTAAGTTGTCTTCAAGATACTCTGTATGTCCGCTAAATTTAAAATCAGCAGATTGAATATTATGTTTATTAATTGGTGCAGTTACCAAAACATCAATTTCATTATTCTGTAAAGATTTAACTGCTGCTTGTAATGATAAAAATGCATATTTACCTCCATCTTTGGTTTCTTTACCAAAATCTACCTGCACATTATCTTTCCATACATTGACTAGATTAATTTTATTGGGTACTATTTTTGCTGTATTATCAATACCTGTAGTTTGCACATGAACATTTAACTGCTTTTTATGTACCGAAACTATTTTATTAGAAGCAAAAATAATTGGCGTACAAAATTCTAGCATTCTGGCATCTTCAAAAGTTTTCAATATAATCTCTATACCAATACCATTTATATCTCCGACAGATATTCCAATTTTTATAGTGTTATTTTTATTCATACTACAAATTAATTCCTATTTTTGAGCCTACAAAAGTAATCATTAATATTAACATAATATGTTTACAGGAATCATAGAGAGTATCGGGAAAATTGTTGCATTAAAGAATGATCAAAGCAATCTTCAACTCACAATAAAAAGCAACCTTACTTCTGAATTGAAAATTGACCAAAGCATTGCTCACAATGGAGTTTGCTTAACTATTATTGATTTAGATCATAAAAACGACACCTATACCGTTACTGCAATTGACGAAACATTATCAAAAAGTAATTTTAAGAACCTGAAAGTTAATGACAAAATTAATTTAGAAAGGGCTATGAAATTAGGTGATCGGCTTGATGGTCATATTGTTCAAGGTCATGTTGATGAAACAGGAAAGTGTATTGATATTCAAAATAAAAATGGTAGCTGGTTA
>Ga0256834_1000424_pt1 | contig 30698 bp, 29 predicted proteins | sample 4281140metaG_FD_190536 | JGI IMG/M metagenome (GOLD analysis project Ga0256834, IMG submission 190536) | Hydrothermal vent microbial communities from East Pacific Rise, Pacific Ocean - 4281-140 | ecosystem: Environmental > Aquatic > Marine > Hydrothermal vents | place: Pacific Ocean: East...
ATGATGTAAGCAAACAAAAACACTCAGATTCTATGCGATCGGACTTTATTGCTAATGCCAGCCATGAATTGCGCACCCCGCTTACCTCGCTAATTGGCTTCATTGAAACTTTGCAGGGATCGGGCGCTAATGACAAAGTAGTTCGTGAAAAATTTCTAAAAATAATGGAAAATCAAGCTGAACGAATGTCAAAACTTATTGATGATTTGCTCTCCCTTTCTCGTATTGAGCAATCGCAACATGTTAAACCAAGTGAGCAAGTTGATGTTAATAAAATCATTTCAGATGTGCTTGAGACTTTGCAAAACCAAGCAAAAGCTGCTGGGCTTAAAATTATTTTGGATATAAAAACCCAGCCAGCAATTATCACTGGTGATGAAGATGAACTTTTTGAAGCATTTGAAAATCTAATTGATAATGCTATTAAATATGGTGAAGGTGCTGAACATATTGAGGTGAAGCTGGCACAAATAAATGATAATCCTGATTTTGATTATAGGTTAAATATTATTGATTTTGGGCAAGGCATAGGCGCAAAACATTTACCACGCCTAACTGAGCGTTTTTATCGTGTTAATGCACAAAACTCTAAAAAGAAAAAGGGCACAGGACTTGGTCTCTCTATTGTCAAACATATTCTAAATAGGCATGGCGCAACAATGAATATCAGCTCGAAAAAGGGCAAAGGCACTAATGTTGAAGTGCTATTAAAAAAATAAATATGCCTTTTTCAAGCTTATTTTTCAACTGTCATATAAGTGTTACATAAGAGACATAATAGCCTCATTAAATTGATTGATATTATCAAGAGGTCATTATGAAAACTAAATTCACCTCAAACATTGCAGCTCTTTCATTAATTGCTCTTATTAGCACAAGTGGCGCTATGGCTCGTGAGCAAATACAAATTGTTGGCTCATCAACTGTTTTCCCGTTTGCTAGTTCTGTTGCAGAACGTTTTGGGCAAACCAGCGATTTTCAAACCCCAATAGTTGAAGCAACTGGCTCTGGTGGTGGATTAAAATTATTTTGTGAAGGGGTTGGTGAAAAAACACCCGACATAACAAATGCCTCTCGTAAAATAAAGAACCAAGAAATTAAAAAATGTAATGCAAATGGTGTAACTCCTGTTGAAGTTAAAATTGGTTTTGATGGTATTGTGTTAGCTAACGCAAAATCAGGGCCCACTTTTAATATAACTACACAGCAAATCTTTTTTGCACTTGCAAGAAAAGTAATAATTGATGGCGAATTAGTAGATAATCCATATAATGTCTGGTCACAAATTGATCCATCTCTGCCGAATGAAAAAATTGAAGTTCTTGGCCCGCCACCAACTTCTGGCACACGTGATGCTTTTGTTGAATTGGTAATGATTGAGGAATGTCAGGCAGGAATAGAAGAAAGATTTTGCGCTGATATTCGTGAAGATGGTGCTTATATTGACGCTGGGGAAAACGATAATTTAATAGTGCAAAAATTAGAAGCTAATAGCGGTGCAGTTGGTATTTTTGGCTTTTCGTTTTTAGATCAAAATGCAGACATTTTACAAGGCGCTATTATTGATGGGGTTGCGCCAGAATTTGAAAATATTGCTCAAGGGGATTATAAAATCTCACGCTCCTTATATCTTTATGTTAAAAAACAACATGTGGGGGTAATCCCTGGCATTGCTGAATTTCTTGAAGAATTTACTTCTGAAAAAGCATGGGGTGAGGAAGGGTATTTAAGCGAGAAAGGCCTTATTCCTCTAGATGAGCAAGAAAAAATAAAATATAGAACTGATGCACAAAATCTTGTGCCTGTGCTTAAGAAAAACTAACATGATAAATGTCCTAACCATGATTTTGCTTTTTATCGCTTTATCATTTGGGATTTTTCTCATTGGGCGCTATCGGGCGCTAAAAATTTGCAAAGGCAAAATTAGGCTATTGCATTCAAAACCAGTTTTTCATGGCTCTTATCTTGCAATTATTTCGCTTGTTCCAGCAATTATTCTATCAATTATTTGGTTGTTGGTTTCGCACTATCTTTCGCAGGCCTATGTAATTTCTATGCTTGGCGATAGTTATAATATTTTACCAAAAGCTGAGCAAGCATCATTTTTGCGCCAAGCAGCAGCGCTAGCTAATGGTTCATCATTTGGCGAACCAAGCGACTTGCTTAAATTGGCATCAAATTATTTTTCTCAATTTTTAACTAACGGCAATATGATTGTTGCAGCGCTTAGTGCTATTTTTATTATTGGCGGATTTCTGTTTGCTTTTAAGAATATTACTCTAAAAAAACGCGTCCGCCAATTTGTTGAAAAAGCAATTTTGGCATTGCTAATTTGCGCTTCTATTGTAGCAATAATTACCACCATTGGCATTGTGCTTTCTTTGATATTTGAGAGCTTGAGATTTTTTGAAAAAGTGCCGTTTTTTGATTTTTTGTTTGGCACAAATTGGTCGCCGCAAAGTGCATTTGAGGGCGCAGGGGATCAGGCATCGGCTCGTAATTCCGAAGTTTTTGGCGCAGTACCAGTTTTTGCTGGCACATTATTAATCACCCTTATTGCCATTTCCATCGCCGCACCCATTGGGCTTATGTCAGCGATTTACCTCTCTGATTATGCCTCAAAAAATGTGCGTGCCATAGCCAAGCCACTGCTTGAAATTTTGGCAGGTATTCCAACCGTTGTTTATGGTTTTTTTGCAGCTTTAAGCGTTGCGCCATTTCTTAGGGGGGCTGGTGAAAATGTTGGTTTTACCATTTCATCTGAAAGCGCATTAGCCGCTGGTTTTGTAATGGGCATTATGATTATCCCATTTGTTTCTTCACTTTCCGACGATGTAATAAATGCAGTGCCGCAATCTTTAAGAGATGGCTCGCTTGCGCTTGGCTCAACCAAGTCTGAAACTATTATAAAGGTAGTTCTTCCAGCAGCTTTGCCCGGCATTGTATCAGCTTTAATGTTAGCCATTTCTCGTGCCATTGGCGAAACCATGATTGTGGTGATGGCGGCAGGGCTGGCGGCAAAACTTACTATGAACCCGTTTGAGGCGGTGACAACGGTAACGGTGCAAATTGTAACGCTTTTAGTTGGCGATCAAGAATTTGATAGTGCTAAGACGTTGGCGGTTTTTGCGCTTGGTTTAGTGCTATTTTGTGTAACATTAGCGCTAAATATAATTGCGCTTGGGTTTATTAAGAAATATCGAGAACAATATGATTGATAATAATAAAACCAGTTTAAATATTTCAGAACATACTTCTGATGATGCCCGCTTAAGGCTTAAAAAGCGTTATAAAAAAGAGCGCATGTTCAAACTGTTAGGACAGGGGGCGATTTTCTTTTCACTTGGCTTTTTGTTTTTATTGCTCTCAACCATTACCTATAAAGGCTTGCCAGCTTTTACCTATCATTTTGTATCGCTGCCATATGATATGAGTGTGCTTGAAAATCTTGATGAAGCCGCTCTTAAAAAAGCAGATTATGATGGCATAGTTCGTAACGCTATTCGCACAGAATTCCCGCAAGTTACAAGCCGTAAAGACAAAAAATTACTCTCCTCAATTCTTTCTTCTGGCGCGCCAGTTATTTTACGCCAGCAAATATTAAAGCGCCCAAAAGATATAAATAATCCAAGTAGTTTTTCAGTACCAATTTCAGATTTTGCTGACCTATATCTAAAAGGGCAAATAATTTCTGATAGGGTTGAAATCAGGACAGAAACTGCGCAAATTAGCATCGCTGAAAAACAAGTAGAAATTAGTTTTGCTGATAATATTTTTGATGAGATTGTCGCACAAATTTCAAGCCGCCTTGCAAATGAAGCAAATTTAATTCAACAAAGAATTGCGGGCACTATTCTTTCGCTTGAAAAAACCACAAGCGAGATTAAGTCAATTAAGGGGCAATTATTAAGCGCTCAAAACCCTGAAATTGAACGCTTAATAAAAAGAGAAATTGAATTAGTTGAGTTAATTGACAACTTAAAAGAGAAAGCAAAAGCCCTTGAAATCCGTAGTGAGCTAGCGCTTAAAGAGGGTGAGCAATTAACAAAAAAAGATAGATCAGTTCTGCTTTATTTTGGCGAAGCTATTATCAAAGCGCAACATGTTGCACCAAATAAAATTACTGGTAAATTGCTAATGCGATTTTCTAATGGCGTACCAACTCAGGCGCAAAAATGGCAATTAAGAATAATAACAGAGCCAGAAGTTAATAGGAAATTTTCAGATCAAGAAATAATTTACACCGATAAGTTGCAAGGTTTAGGGTTTATTTCAAAAGATTTTAACTGGATATTTGCCACCAAAGGCGCAAGCCGAGAGCCAGAAATGGCGGGTATTTGGGGTGCAGTTGTTGGCTCGTTCCTAACTATAATTATAACGCTTGCCCTAGCTTTCCCGCTCGGAGTATCAGCCGCCATTTATCTAGAAGAATTTGCCCCAAAAAACAAAATCACCACCATTATTGAAGTTAATATCAACAATCTTGCCGCCGTGCCGTCCATTGTTTTTGGTCTGCTTGGCTTGGCAGTATTTTTGAACTTTTTTGGCTTTGATAGATCAGCGCCAATAGTTGGTGGCATGGTGCTTGGCTTGATGACATTGCCAATTATTATTATTGCCTCTCGTGTTTCTTTAAGCTCAGTCCCCCCCTCAATAAGAGAAGCAGCGCTTGGCATTGGCGCATCAAAAATGCAAACCGTAATGCACCATGTATTGCCGCTTGCAATGCCTGGAATTATGACAGGAACAATTATTGGCATGGCACGAGCATTGGGCGAAACCGCGCCCCTATTAATGATTGGCATGGTGGCTTTTGTGGTTGATATACCGGGTGGATTTAGCGATCCTGCAACCGTGTTACCAGTACAAATATATATGTGGGCAGATTTTCCAGAAGCGGCATTTGAGCAAAGAACTTCGGCGGCAATTCTTGTCCTATTGGCGTTTTTAATTATAATGAATGCACTAGCGGTTTTCTTAAGGAAACGCTTTGAAAGAAGATGGTAAAATGAGCAAGAAGATAAAAGTAAAAGCACAAGATGTTAATGTTTTTTATGGTGAGAAACAGGCATTATTTGATATTGATTTAGATATTGAACGCAATCAAGTAACCTCACTTATTGGGCCTTCTGGTTGCGGTAAATCAACATTTTTACGCTCCATGAACCGCATGAATGACACAATAGATATATGTAGATTTGAGGGCTCAATTACTCTTGATGGCACTGACATTTACGATAAAAATATTGATGTGGTAGAATTGCGTGCACGTGTTGGCATGGTATTTCAAAAACCAAATCCTTTTCCAAAATCCATTTATGAAAATGTTGCCTATGGCCCCAAAATTCATGGCATGGTGAATAATAAAGAAGATTTAGATAAAACGGTTATTAAATCGCTTAAACGTGCTGGCTTGTTTAACGAGGTAAAAGATAGATTAGATGAGTCAGGAACTTCGCTTTCTGGTGGGCAACAACAAAGGCTTTGCATTGCCCGTGCGATTGCTACACGCCCCGAAGTTTTGCTAATGGATGAGCCTTGCTCGGCTCTTGATCCAATAGCCACTGCAATAATTGAAGAATTAATTGATGAATTGCGGCAAAAATTTACAATCGTTATTGTTACCCACTCAATGCAACAAGCGGCTCGTGTGAGCCAAAAAACTGCGTTTTTTCATTTAGGAAAACTTATTGAAGAAGGTGCAACAGATGAGATTTTTACTAATCCTATAAATAAAAAAACCCAAGATTATATAATGGGGCGAATTGGCTAGAAAGAGATAATAATGGAACATTTGAGTTCAGAACACATTGTAAGCGCATATTCAGAAGAATTAATTGATCTGGCTAACGACATTTCTAAAATGGGTGGCATGGTTGAAAATGCTATTTTGCAATCGGTTGATGCTTTGCTAAAACAAGATAAAAAGTCCGGCAAGCAAATTGCAAAGAACGATAGATTAATTGGTGATATGCAAAGAAAAATTGATGCAAAAGCTGTTTCAATGATTGCTAGACGGCAACCAATGGCCTCTGATTTACGGCTTATTATTTCATCAATTCACGTAGCAAATGATCTTGAGCGCATTGGCGATATGGCAAAAAATATCGCACGGCGCATTAAATATATTAAAGGGGCTGAGCTTTCAAAAAGCTTTTATATTGGCGTGCGCCACATGAGTGAAGTAACATTGTTACAAATAAAAAATGCGCTTAATGCCTTTGCTAATCGTGATGTTAAAGCGGCGATTGCGGTTTGTGAGCAAGATGATGAGGTCGATGCGCTTTATATGTCAATATTTCGAGAATTGCTAACCTATATGATGGAAGACCCACGCAATATTACTCAATGTACTAACCTGTTATTTTGCGCTAAAAATCTTGAAAGAGCAGGCGATCATGCAACAAATATTGCAGAAGCTGCTTATTACCTTGAAACGGGGGAGAATTTACAGGTAATGCTTGATGAAAGACATCAAGAACAAGATGGTGAGTAAATGAGCGCCAATGCTAAAATTCTTATAGTTGAAGACGAAGAGGAAATAACCACCCTTTTGCGCTATAATCTTGAGGCTGAAGGGTTTGTGGTTTTTTGCGCTAGCTATCATGAACAAGCCACAAAAACTCTTAATGAAAATTTGCCTGACCTTATTTTGCTTGATTGGATGTTGCCTGAAATATCAGGAATTGAACTTTGCAAACGCTGGCGAAAAAATTCTAAAACCAAAAACATCCCAATAATTATGCTTACCGCAAGAGGACAGGAAAGCGAAAAAATTGAAGGGCTAATAACGGGTGCTGATGATTATATAGTTAAGCCATTTTCCATGCTTGAGCTGATTGCCAGAATAAAAGCCCTATTGCGCCGTACCAGCCAAAAAGCATTAGCTGAAAAAATTGAGATCGGTGAAATTGAACTTAATCTTGACACTCATCGTGTTATTCGGGCAGGCAAAGAAATTCATCTTGGGCCAAAAGAATATGCAATGCTTGAATATCTAATGGCAAAACCGGGAATTGTGCGCACCCGTGAGCAATTATTAAATAATGTCTGGGGCAGTGATGTTTTTGTTGATGATCGATCGGTTGATGTGCATGTGGGGCGTTTGCGAAAAGCTATAAATAAGGGTTTTGATAAAGACCCCATTAGAACAATTCGTGGCACGGGTTATGCGTTTGATGAAAAATTTGATAAGTGATTTTACTTAGCCTCACCCTGAGCTTGTCGAAGGGTGAGTCTGTCGAAGGATGTAAGTACATTAACCCTATGGTTCGACATAGTGAGCTTGCCGAACTATCACCATGAGGTTAAGAAAACAACCCTATTTCTCTCGGCCAAAATCAGGCATATCTATTTCTTGACCCGCTTCAATGATTGAGCGTCTAATAGCACGTGTGCGAGTAAATAATTCTTCAAGCGCATCACCATCGCCCCTATCAACCGCACTTTTTAACTCATCTAAATCTCCTAAAAACTTCTCAAGCATTTCAAGCACCGCATTACGATTAGTTAAAAATACATCTCGCCACATAATTGGATCAGATGCGGCAATGCGAGTGAAATCACGAAAGCCACCAGCGGAATATTTAATAACTTCAGATTTTGAAACTCCCTCTAAATCAGAAGCAGTGCCAACAATATTATAGGCAATAAGGTGGGGCACATGCGATGTTATCGCCACCACTAAATCATGATGTTCAGCATCCATTATTTCAACGTTTGAGCCAAGCCCCTGCCAAAAATCACTAAGGAGTTTTATTGCGTCTTTATCTTGCTTTTCACTAGGAGTTAACATACACCAGCGCCCTTCAAAAAGCGAAGAAAAGCCAGCCTCAGGGCCAGAATATTCAGTGCCAGCCATTGGGTGCGCTGGAATGAAATGCACTCCCTCTGGAATAAGCGGGCTAAGAATTTTTTGCACATGCCCTTTAACCGAACCTACATCGCTCAAAATTGCACCCTGTTTTAATGAGGGCGCAATATTTTTAGCGATATTTTCAAACGTGCCAATGGGAGTGCAAAGAATAATTAAATCAGCCCCTTTTACGGCTTCCCTTGCATCAAGAAAATATTCATCGCCCAAATTTAACGCCTTTGCTTTATCAAGCGTTTGTTGTTTTCGGGTTGAAATGGCAATATTTTTTACCAAACCTTTTTGTCGAGCCGCTAGAGCTATTGAAGAGCCAATAAGGCCAATGCCAATAAGCGCAATTTTGTTAAACATCAGAATTTTCCTTGATAAAAACTTTTAGCACTTTTGCTACTTTTTGCATTGCCTGCTCATCGCCAATAGAAATTCGCAAAGCATTTGGCAGGCCATAAGCCTCAACCCTACGAGTTACTAGACCGTGTTTTAGCAATGTTTCATCAGCTTTTTTAGCGCTTAAGCCTGTCTCATCAGGAAAAAGAGCTAAGATAAAATTGCCTTGAGAAGGTAAGATTTGCAATCTATTACTAGCTAATTCTTTAGTAAGCCAAGCACGCCATTTTTCATTATGCGCTACTAGATTTTTGATAAAATCTTTATCTTTGAGCGTCGCAATACCTGCCGCTTGTGCCGCCATATTAACATTAAACGGGCCTCTTAAGCGATTTAGCGCATCAACAATATGAGGCGATCCATAAAGCCAGCCAAGCCTAAGCGCTGCCAAACCAATTTTTGAAAAAGTTTGCACCATCACCACATTTTCATTTTTTTCAACTAATTCAATGCCCGCATTATAATCTTTAGCATTTACATAGTGCGCATAGGCGCTATCAATCACCAATAAAATATCCTTGCGCATTCCATTATGTAAGCGTTCAAGCTCATTGGCGCTTAAATAAGTGCCGCATGGATTATTTGGATTGTCTAAAAATATAATTTTTGTGTCGGGCGTAATGGCTTTTAATAGCGCATCAACATCTGCTTTATAATTATTTGCTTTTGCAGTTTTTATTGTCGCTCCAGCGCCTTTGGTAACTATTGGATAGACCAAAAAACCATATTCATTAATTAGCGCCTTGTCATTTTCTCCCAAATAGGTTTGCGCCAACAAGTGCAACAATTCGTCTGACCCTGCCCCGATAACAATATTTTCAGCTTTGATATTATAAGTTTCTGCCAAAGCCTCTCGCAAATTTTTTGACGAGCCATCAGGGTAGGTTGCCAGATTATCGGCAATATCCTTATAGGCCTCAATTGCTTTTTCACTAGCGCCAAGCGGGCTTTCATTTGATGATAATTTAATTGTTTTTATGCCCTTTGGCGCTTTAGTGCGGCCGGGTACATAAATATCAATTTTTAATATTCCTGATTTTGGAATTGGTCGTTGGCTCATTTTTTTACTCAATAATATAGTTTTTATTTTCTTAGCCTGAAAAAACAAAAACCGCCATATATTATTTTAAGCTTTTACTAATACGAGCAGTTTGCGGCTTTAGTACTGGCATTTTAATCAATCTTTTTGCCCTTTGTCGCCGTGCAATGGCTGGGAAAAGTTTTTTCTTTGCCTTAACGCACATAGCGCCTGCAAAACTTGCGCCAAATATTGGCGCTACATTTTCAAATATTCTTTTTGATTTTAACAATAAAGAAGATTGCGAGGGCGGTAAATAAAGCGCATTTTCCCATTCGATTACCTCAAATGAATGCTCTTGTAACAGGCTTTCTAATTGCGGCTTAGAAAATGGATTGCCAAAACCAAACGGTGTATTATCTATTTGCGCCCAAAGCCCACTGCGGCGAGGCACAATTACTATAAGTTCGGCATTTGGTGCAGCGATGCGCCATAATTCACGCATTAATTCTTCACTATCAGAAACATGCTCAAAAGCGTGAACAGCTATGATTAAATCTATCGAACTATCAGGCAGGGGCATTTCTAATAAATCGCTAAGCACACAAATAGAATCCCCCTTAGGAGGCCACTGCATAATTCCCTGCCGTGGTGGCATTAAAGATAGCACCAATTCAGCTGGCTCTAGCGTAAAGCGTAAATATGGGGTTGCGTAGCCAATTCCAAGCACTCGTTTGTTGCTAACATCAGCACTTAGTTTTTTTATCCTTTCAAGCAATAAAGCACGGGTAACTCGCCCCAAAGGAGTTTTATAAAATTCAACTAATTGTTTTATATTAGGCGTCATTTGATAATTTCTTTTGTTGCACCAATATATATGTATACTATCATTCTTTGCATAAATTACATAGTTTGAAATTATAATAGAAGAATATAATGCAGATAAAAATATTTAGAGCAAATCAAGATAATTATCTTTATTTAATCCATGATGAAATAACAGGCAGCACCGCTTTAATTGATGCTAGCGATGAAAATGCTGTGCTTAAAGCATTAGACGAAAGTGGTTGGACGCTTAGTGATATTTTTATAACCCATCACCACTTGGATCATACAGATGCACTTTTGGCGCTGAAAAAAAGGTTCAATGTTAAAGTTAGCGGCCCTTTACTTGAGAGTACAAAAATTTCTGGGCTTGATAGGTTGGTCAAGGGAGGCGATAGCATTCAATTAGGCTCACTTGAATTTGATATATTAGATTTAGGTGGACATACAAATGGTCATATTGGTTATTTTGAAACTAAGGGGAAACATTTATTTAGCGGTGATGCGCTATTTTCGCTTGGTTGTGGGCGCATGTTTGAGGGAACTCCTGAGCAAATGTGGGCAGGTTTAGAGCGCATAAAACAACTGCCAAATGAGACAAAAATATATTGCGGGCATGAATATAGCGCCGCAAACGCTGCTTTTGCGCTATCAATCGATGCTAATAATGAAATGCTAAAAGCCCGCAAAACAGAAATAGAGCAGCAATTAGCAAGCGGCGAGCCAACCATTCCTGTTACGCTAAAACAAGAAAAAGCAACCAATCCATTTTTACGAGCGGATGATAGGGAATTTACTAAGGTCTTGAATATGCAAGATAAACAGCCAAGTGAAATATTTGCATTTATTCGTAAAGCTAAAGATGTTTTTTAATAGATATTGGCGCTAACCATTTGCATTAAGTAAAACCTAACAAATCATTAACAAGCAGTGCTGATTTATGATATAATGCCTATATAAGAGCAATAATGTTTCAAAATGAAACAGATAACAGGTATTAGGTGTCAAAATGTCAAATAGAGCAAATATCAGTCTTTATCGCCCTAATAAGAAACAGGGGCAATTTATTGAGCGCCGCAAAGCGGATCGCCGAACAATAATGAACAACCATAGTTTCCCAGCTTCTTTAATGACGCAAATTATTGTTGATCATCAGCTATTAATTGATGAGCCTAGTTTTTCTCGTCAGCCGCAAAATGGCTCAATTAACTCTTATCAAAAAACTGCTAATATAAGAATTAATCGTATGCCAGCAGGTTTTGGGCAGGATCAAATAGTATAAGAGGTCAAATAGTATAGGTTTGCCAAATAGTATAGAACGGCAAAAAGCGCTCAACTATTTCAAATTGAGCGCCAATCTATGATCAAATATCATAAATAATTACGAATTAGTCTTGAGGCTTAAGTATCTGACGGCCACGATATTTACCTGATTTTAGGTCAATATGATGTGGACGGCGCAATTCGCCGCTTTCTTTGTCTTCAACATAGGGTTTTGCCGTTAGGGCATCGTGTGAGCGCCGCATTCCGCGCTTCATTGGGGTAGTTTTTCTTTTTGGCACTGCCATTGTGCTGCTCCGTTTTTATAATCTGGTTTGCTAAATTTAACAAATTAAAGGAAATCCATTTTGTGCGGTTTATACATATTCAAATAAGGTTTGGCTAGCCCTAATTGCATATGTTTTTATTTTGCTAAATTTGCTCTTTTCCTAAGTGCATGCTTAGTTTATCTATGAAATATGAGTGATTTCCAAAATGAAGCGCAAAATTGCGCCAATGACATAAATAATGCCCTTAATGAAGCACTGAGCATAGAGAGGTTTTTTGAACCTTACGGAGATATCCCTAAACGTTTATTATTAGCTATGCGACATGGGACATTAAATGGCGGCAAAAGATTGCGCCCTTTATTGTTGCGCCAAACGGCTGCAATTTTTAACGTGCCACATGAACAAACAATAATTGCTGGTATGGCTTTGGAAATGGTGCATTGTTATTCGTTAATTCACGATGATTTGCCTTCAATGGATAATGATGATTTACGGCGTGGGCAAAAAACCGTGCATAAAGAATTTGATGAGGCAACAGCTATTTTGGCTGGTGATAATTTACTTACTTTAGCATTTGAAATATTAGCCTCACCAAATTCCCATAGAGAGGCAGAATTGCGCTTAAAACTTATTAGTGAATTGGCAAAAAGCGCTGGTGCTTGTGGTATGGTTGGTGGGCAAATGCTTGATCTGGTGAGTGAGAATGAGGTTATAAGCTTAAAAGAAATTGATAATATTCACGCAATGAAAACAGGAGCGCTAATCAGGTGTTCTGTACGTATGGGGGCAATTATTGGTTTGGCATCTGATAATGAGCGCATGGCTTTAACAAAATATGGAGAACTTGCGGGGCGGGCTTTTCAATTAGCCGATGATATTTTAGATGAAACCGCAACAGATAAACAATTAGGCAAAACCACAGGCAAAGATAAAAAAAGTGGCAAAGCAACATTGGTGGCAAATATTGGCGTAAAAGAAAGCAAGGTAAAATTATTAGAAATTATTGAACAAGCAAAAGCGGAGCTGAGCCTGTTTGGTGCAAAAGCTAATAGCCTACGTGCTAGTGTTGATTATTTTGGCCAGCGCGAGAGCTAGTTTTGAAATTAATAGCTCTGTCACTAGACATTATTTTGCGCTACACTTAAATACCAAGTAATATTGAAACCAAATGATGTCTGAACATAAAAAATGAAATTCTTAGATCAAGTAAAAGTATTTATTAAAAGTGGTAATGGCGGCTCAGGCGCTGTTTCATTTCGCCGTGAGGCCTATGTTGAATTTGGCGGCCCTGATGGCGGCACTGGCGGCAGGGGCGGCGATGTTATTGTTGAGTGTGTCGATGGGCTAAACACTTTAATTGATTATCGCTATCAACAACATTTCAAAGCACAAACTGGTGTGCATGGCATGGGGCGAGATAGATCTGGTGCGCATGGTAAAGATATTATTCTAAAAGTGCCAGTTGGCACGCAAGTTTTGGAAGATGATAATGAAACTATAATTGCCGATCTTACAAAAGTTGGGCAGGTTGAGACTTTGCTTAGTGGGGGCAATGGCGGGTTTGGTAATGCACATTTTAAGAGCGCCAAAAACCAATCTCCTCGCCATGCCAATCCGGGGCTTGATGGTATTGAAAAATGGATATGGTTGCGCCTCAAATTAATTGCCGATGCTGGTTTGGTTGGTTTACCTAACGCTGGCAAGTCGACATTTCTTTCCGTAGTATCTGCTGCCAAGCCAAAAATTGCTGATTATCCCTTTACAACCCTACACCCAAATCTTGGTGTTGTTTCATTGGGTGGGCATGATTTTGTTTTGGCGGATATCCCTGGATTAATTGAAGGAGCGCATGAGGGCTCGGGCATTGGCGATAGGTTTTTAGGCCATGTTGAGCGCTGTGCCGTACTGGTGCATTTAATTGATGCAACGGCTGAAAATATCATAGAATCTTATAATATTATTCGCTCTGAATTAAGCGCCTATGGGCATGGGCTTGATGAAAAACAAGAAATAATTGTACTTAATAAAATTGATGCGGTTGATGATAAGAAACTTAAGAAATTCAAAAAACTGTTAGAAAAGCAAACTGGTAATGAGGTATTGTTAGCCTCTGGCGTAACTCATAAAGGCATAGATGATGTGCTTTATAAAATCGTGGCCATTATGAAACAAAATAAGATTAAAAAACAAAAAGACAAAGAAACCAAAGAAGATAAACGATGGTCGCCCTAAACCCAATTTCTAGCTATAAAAGATTAGTTATAAAAATTGGCTCAGCGCTTTTGGTTGATAATAAAACGGGGCTTTTGCGCTCAAACTGGCTAAATTCACTGTGCCAAGATATTGCTGAACTTCAGTTACAAAATTATGAAATAATTATAGTTTCATCAGGCGCTATGATGTTGGGACGGCAAATCCTATCGCTCAATGCAAAAAACCTAACGCTTGAAAAACTACAAGCCTGCGCCAGTGTTGGGCAAATTGCTCTTTCGCAAAATTGGACAAATGCTCTTTCAAAATATGATTTAGTTGGTGGGCAAATTCTAATAACGCCTAATATTACCGAACAACGCCGGTTTTATCTCAATGCTCAAACAACAATTAACACACTGCTCGAGCTTAAAGCTGTGCCAGTAATTAACGAAAATGATAGCGTGGCAACGGCTGAAATTCGCTATGGCGATAATGATAGGCTTAGCGCTCGTGTGGCTTCAATGATTGAGGCCGATTGTTTGATTATTTTGTCAGATGTAGATGGGCTTTATTCAGCCCCCCCTCAGAGCGATGAAAGTGCCAAACATATTGCAAAAGTTAGCGAAATAGGTTCTGAAATTGAAGCGATGGCAGGTGCTTCAAGTTCGCACCTAGCACGTGGTGGCATGATAACTAAAATAGAGGCGGCTAAAATTGCTACTCAATCTGGCACTGATATGATTATTACTTCTGGCACAAAAAATCATTCGCTTAAAACACTGATAGATGGTGCAAAACACACGCTTTTTAGCGCAAATCAATGTCCACAATCTGCGAGAAAGCGCTGGATATTAGGCACGCTTGAAATAGCTGGTAAGATTTATATTGATGAGGGGGCGGCAAAAGCTCTAAAAAATGGGAATTCCTTATTGCCTATTGGTGTTACTAAGGTTGAGGGTGAGTTTTCTCGTGGTGATATTGTTGCAATTTTTTGCTCAAATGAAAAGGAAATCGCTCGTGGACTTGCTGGCATGGATAATATTGATGCTAACCTTGCTAAGGGCAAAAATAGTGAGGCGATTTTTGAATTGTTTGAAACTATTAGCCGCACTGAATTAGTGCATGCAGATAATCTTGTGTTAGTAACAAGTAATATTGGAATTAAATAATGGCGCAAAATATTAAACAGCTAATGCATGATATTGGCGCGCGAACAAAGACTGCCGCTAAATCTTTAGCTATTGCTAGCACAGAGCAAAAAAATATGGCGCTAAAGCTAGCAGCCAAATCTATATTGGCGGCAAAAAATAATATTTTAACAGCTAATCAAAAAGACATGGCTGCAGGCAAAGAAAAAGACTTAACAAGCGCCATATTAGACAGGCTAATGCTTGATGAAGCCCGCATAAAAGCTATTGCTACTTCGATTGAAAAAATTGCTAAATTAGAAGATCCTGTTGGTAAAGTAATTGCTAAGTGGGACGTGCCAACAGGTCTTAATATTGAAAGGGTTAGAACGCCATTAGGGGTAATTGGTATTATTTATGAAAGCCGCCCAAATGTAACCGCTGATGCAAGTGCGCTTTGTCTAAAGAGCGGAAATTGCGCAATTTTACGTGGTGGATCGGATAGTTTTCATTCTTCAAGTGCTATTTATCAGGCTTTTATAAAGGGAGCGAAACAGGCTGGTCTGTCTGGGGATATTATTCAGCTTATATCAACGACAAATAGAGATGCGGTTGGTGAAATGCTGAACGGTCTTAGTGGCAATATTGATGTGATCGTGCCTCGTGGTGGCGCAAGCCTTGTTGCTCGTGTGCAAAGGGACGCACGTGTGCCAGTATTTTCGCATCTTGAGGGGTTGTGTCATCTTTATATTGATAAAAGCGCTGATGTTAATATGGCGGTTGAAATTGCGCTTAATTCTAAAATGCGCCGTACTGGAATTTGCGGCGCAGTTGAAACTCTTTTGCTTGATGAAGCGATAATTGATACGCATTTAGAGCCAATATGTCAGGCTTTACTCGGAGCAGGTTGTCAGATTAGGGGCGATGAGCAAGTGGTGGCAAAAATTAAAAATGCTACAAAAGCAAATGAAACTGATTGGGCAACAGAATATCTTGATGCAATTATTTCAATAAAAATTGTTAAGGGAATTAAGGGCGCAATCGATCATATTGAAAAATATTCTTCTCATCATACTGAGGGGGTTGTTGCCAATGATAAAAATGTTGTTGCGCAATTTTTTAATCAAATAGATAGCGCCATTTTAATTCATAATGCCTCAACGCAATTTGCCGATGGCGGTGAATTTGGCATGGGGGCTGAAATTGGCATTGCCACTGGTAAAATGCACGCAAGGGGCCCTGTTGGCGTTGAGCAATTAACTAGCTTTAAATATCTAGTGCATGGCAATGGGCAGGTTCGTTCTTGAGTGCTAGAGAAAAAATTAGGGCAGAAAAATTGCCAGCGGATCTTGTAAAATTACCACTCTCTTACCCCAATATGCGTATTGGATTATTTGGCGGCTCGTTTAATCCAAGCCATCTCGGGCATCGCCTTGTTTCTCGCCAAGTTATGAAACGGCTTAATTTAGATGCTATGTGGTGGTTAGTAACTCCGGGCAATCCACTAAAGGAAAATAATAATTTAGCACCCCTTGAGCAAAGAATAAAAAACGCTCGCTCCCTTATCACCATGCCCAATGTGCATGTTACAGGTTTTGAGGCAGCGCATGGGTTTCGTTACTCTTATGATAGTTTGAGCTATTTGAAAAAAATCTTGCCAAAACGAAAATTAGTTTGGGTAATGGGAGCTGATAGTTTTGAAGATTTTCATAAATGGGAGCGCTGGCGAGATATTGCTAATTTAATGCCAATGGCAATTTATGCTAGACCTAATGCAAACATAAAGGCCCTTTCATCAAAGGCTGCCATTAACCTAGCTAAATATCGACTTGATGAATATGACGCAAAAATATTGCCAGATTGCAAAGCTCCTAAATGGGTTTATTTACACGGAATTATGTCTGAACTTTCATCAACTAAAATCCGTGAAAAAAACAATATTTAGCTTCTTTACATAAGTTCATAAAAACCCCATAATTAAACAGCATGCAATAAGCGTGATAATAGTAGGAAATTATACAATAAATGACATACGGGCATTCCCCTTTCGTGATGGCTAAAATATTGATGAGGGATCATCAATAATGGCGACATCACCTACAAAAAGCACAAATAGCAAAATAGCAAAGCAATCTAAAACTGATGACACTCAAAAGCCAAAACCTATGATTGATGTAATTATTCAAAGCTTAGAAGATGCTAAAGCTGAAGATATCGTTGCAATAGATATTAGGGGTAAATCTTCTCTTGGTGATTATATGGTTGTGGCTTCTGGCCGCTCGCACCGCCATGTTGGGGCGGTTGCAGCTCAATTAGCACATGCTCTAAAAGAAAATGGATTTGAAAGGCCTCTCCTTGAAGGCTTGCCGCATTGTGATTGGGTATTGGTTGATGGCGGCGATGTTATTGTGCATATTTTTAGACCAGAAGTGCGTGAATTTTATAATATTGAAAAAATGTGGTCGGCTGAGTTTGGAAATGATAGTTCAACTGAACAACCTACAAAATGAATGTCAGCATAATTTGCGTTGGGCGTATGAAAGCGGGCCCTGAACGTGAATTATTAAGCCGCTATATTGAGCGGGCACAAAAAACTGGCAAAACGCTAGGGCTTAGTAAATTTAATATTATTGAAATAGTAGAGGCTCGCCTTAGTAGTGCGAGCGCCAGAAAAAAAACCGAAGCCAAAGAAATCAGCAAAAATATCCCAGACAAAGCGATAATTATAGCGCTTGATGAGAGGGGCAAATCTATTAGCTCATTAAAATTTGCAAATAATATTGCTAATTGGCGTGATGAGGGCAAATCAGATATTTGCTTTATCATTGGTGGTGCTGACGGCCTATATGAAAATATTACATCTAGCGCTAATATGATGTTAGCATTTTCTAGTTTAACGTGGCCACATCAATTAGTGCGAATAATGTTAAGTGAGCAACTTTATCGCACTACAACAATTTTAAGCAATCACCCCTATCATCGTGAAGGATAGGTTTGAAAGCGCTAAAGAGTTAGACTAGAATAGATAAATGATTCGTCAGCTAATAATAAATTCAACAAATATAAACGCCTCCCAAAAACCTTGGGACAGGTTTTTATTGGCGCTAATTTTTGTTCTAATATTTGCTGGGTTTTTTATAAATATTAGCTCCGCTCAAGAAAATAATGCACCAAGCAATGTTGCAAAAGATATTCGTTTGCAAATAAAGGAAATTGAAAGCTCAATTTCCTTAGGGCAAGAGCAAAACAAAATACTGCAAAAAGAAATGGCAGATATTTCAAAAGATAGAACAAAACTAACTGCCGCACTTATTGCTAGTGGGCAAAGAGTAAAATTAGCGGAAATTGAAGTTGGTGCGCTTGAAGAAAATCTAAGCGAGTTGCTAAGTCAAAAAAATATAATAGAAAAAAGATTAGCAGGAACTAATAAAGATATTTCGAGCCTGCTTGCAGCCCTGCAACGATTAGGGCGCTCTCCAGCTCCCGCCCTTTTGGTAGACCCAACTGATGCGCTAAGCTCGGCACGTAGTGCAATTTTAATCTCAGCTATTTTGCCGCAATTACAAAGCCGAGCAGCAATAGTAAATAAAGATTTGCAAGCATTAAATAATATACGACAAAAAGCTCTTGATGAAGAAGATGCTTTTCGTGCCAATCTTGAAACCTTAGCAAATGAGCAATTACGAATTGCTCTGTTAGTCGAGGTGCGGGAGAAGAAAATTTCAGCAATTTCAGATCAATTAGAGCAAGAGACAATTATTAAGCAAGAATTGGCAAATAAGGCTAAATCATTAGAGGAATTAATCACTAATATAAATGCTCAAGAAAAATTACAAGAAACATTAAATGCTACAAATCTTGATAATTCAATTTCACAATTACCAGCTTCAACACCGAAAGAAATTACGCTAGCTTACGCCAATATTTCTCGAACCTCACCAGCAATTCCATTTGAAAAGGCAAAGGGTTATTTGGCTATTCCTGCTAGTGGAGTTGTGGTTTCAAAATTTGGCGCAAACGATGGTTTAGGTGGTATAAGCAAAGGCATATCCATTGTTACTCGTGCAGATGCGCAAGTTGTTGCGCCAAATGATGGTTGGGTGATTTATAAAGGGCCATATCTTAATTATGGTGAAATTATCATTATTAAATCAGGCAATGGTTTTACTATGCTACTAGCTGGTCTTAAAAAAACTAATGTAGAACTTGGGCAATTTTTATTGCGAGGTGAGCCTGTTGGAGTAATGGGCTCTCGTAGCATTGGCCAAGAAATAACAACCAATGCTGGTATATTGCGCCCAACGCTCTATATAGAATTAAGAAAACTAGATATTCCTCTTGACCCAAATGGCTGGTGGGAAGATAAATACCAAGTAAACCAAACTGGATAAATTATTATGCGCCCTTTACCACTCAATAAATCAAACCCATCATATCTGAATAAATCCATCATTTCAGTTTTTATGAGTATTTTTATATTAATGGCAGCTGTTTCATTTCCCTCTTTTGCACAAGAAAGCTCTAAGGAGGAGGTTTCCACACCACTCAATCAGGATCAAATTTATGATAATCTAAAGTTATTTGGTGAAGTATTTGATAGAATACGTGCTGAATATGTTGATGTTCCAGATGAGCAAGAGCTAATTCGTGCCGCTATTGATGGTATGTTGACCTCACTTGATCCTCATTCAGCCTATCTAACGCCAAAATCTTATAATGATATGATGCAAGATACATCAGGTAAATTTGGTGGCTTGGGCATTCAAGTAACAATGGAAGATGGTTTGGTAAAAATTGTCTCACCGATAGATGATACACCAGCTTCTCGTGCGGGTCTTTTAGCAAATGATTTAATTATCAAGCTTGATGACAAGCAAGTTAAGGGCATGAGCCTTGATGATGCCGTTACAATAATGAAAGGTGCTATTGGTACAAAAATAGTTCTAACTATTATTCGTGAAGGCGTTGCCGATCCGATTGAATATGAAATCACACGTGATATTATATCAGTTAGCGCAGCTCGCTGGTATATAGAACAGGATGTAGGGGTTTTACGTCTTACTCAATTCTCAGGGCAGGCTTTTACGGGTATTGAAAAAGGCATTAAAGCAATTTTTGAGGAGCGTGATAATGTAGCGCCGCTTGGGTTAATTTTAGATTTAAGAAATAATCCGGGTGGTTTAGTTGATCAGGCGGTTTTTGTTGCCGATGCTTTTCTTGATAAGGGGGTCATTGTATTAACCAGAGGTCGCACGGAGCGTGAAAGCTCTCGTTATGAAGCGCAAGCAGATGATCTTGATCGTCTAATTTCTGATATTCCTCTTATTGTTTTGATAAATGGAGGCTCTGCTTCTTCGTCTGAAATTTTAGCAGGAGCTTTGCAAGATCAAAAGCGAGCAACATTAGTTGGTACACGCTCTTTTGGTAAAGGCACGGTGCAAAATATCATTGATCTTGGCAATGGTGATGGTGCAATGCGCCTCACAACTTCTCGTTATTACACCCCAAGCAATCGCTCAATTCAGGCGCTTGGAATTGCTCCAGATATTGAAATCTTCCAAAATGTTCCTGATGAATTAAAGGGTAAAGATACTATTTTAAACGAAGCAGAACTTGAGGGCAGTATTGAGAGCGAAGAAAACACTGAAAAAGAAAATGAGAATAAAGAAGAAGATGTTGGCTCTTCTGTCTATGTTCCAAGCGATAAAACAAAAGATACACAGTTAAATTATGCTATTGATTTGATTTTAGGAAAAGAAACTAACGAAGCTTTCCCTCCAAAGGCAGAATGATTGGGAAAGGTTAAACTATAGGTTTAGGCAATGAATGATGATTTAGATAAACCTCTAGGCCAAAAAGCCTCTGATAAAAAGCTACAAAATAGCAAAATAGCACGAGGAGGTTGGAAATCTTTGGTGCAATTTAAGCGAGGGCCATTGCCTATAACCAGCATAATATTTGCGATATTTTTTGCAATAATTGTGCTAATATTGAGCACTATTTTCTTTGTAAATGACCTTGATGGTGGGCGACCAACTGCTAGTGTGCAAATATCTAAGCAAGATATAAAACAACAACCAATTATTGCAAATGATCAGCAAATAGTAATTGAAGAAGTTAAACTTAAAAATCCAACTACGATTGAAAACAAAGATGGCATGTCAATAATTACTATAGGTGATGATGTGCCCGATAATATTGGAGTTGGCTCAATAGGGTTGCAAGCTCTTAATGATTTTGGTGTAATGCCAGATCTGATTGAAGAAACACCAAATGGGCCTATCCCAATTACTAGCCCAGATGGAGATACTCCTTTTATGTCGTATCAACGTGCTTCAATTACCCCAATGTCCGCTGGTGATAAGAAGCTTATTGCAATAATAGTTACTGGAATTGGCTTGAGCGAAAGTGGCACGCTTGAAGCAATAGAAAAACTTCCCGGCGCAGTAACTTTGGCTTTTGCACCATATGGCAGAACCCTAAAACGCACCAGCGAAGCTGCAAGAAATAGTGGGCATGAAATATTACTTTCCCTACCACTTGAGCCGTTTGATTATCCTGATAACGATCCCGGCCCGCAAACACTTTTAACCGATCAACCTATTCGTGCAAATTTAGATAGATTATTTTGGCTCATGGCTAGAATTGGCGGATATGTCGGAGTTATTAATCACACGGGAGCAAAATTTACGGCTTCTGCAAAAGATTTCTCGCCCATTATGGAGGAAATTCTAATTCGAGGTCTTGCTTATATTGATGATGGCTCTTCGAAAAGATCAATAGCGGCAAATCTTGCTGGCAATAATAAAGTACCCTTTGCAAGAGCGTCCGTGCAAATTGATGCCATTGTTTCACGTGCTGCAATTCTTAAGCAACTTAACAAGCTTGAAGAAATTGCCAATAAAAATGGTAGTGCTATTGGTGTTGCAGCGGCTTTTCCAGTTTCAATTCAAACCATTGCAAAATGGAGTGAAAGCCTTTCGCAAAAAAATATTGTACTTGTGCCAATTAGCGCCCTAACTAGCCGTCCTTAAATCATGAGCAAAAAACCAGATAACAATAAAAAATTGCAACAAAGAAAATTCATGCCCTATCGTGATAATGTTGCTTGTGTGGTTTTTAATTCTAGCGGCCAAGTATTTGTTGGTGAAAGAAAAAGCGGCAAGGCAGCAAAAACAACCGCTAAGGGGAGAGATAGGGTATGGCAATTTCCGCAAGGTGGCATAGATGCTGGTGAAGAACCTTTGGAGGCTGCAAGGCGTGAGCTTTATGAGGAAACATCAATAAAAACTGTGTCCTTTATTTCTGCTACAAGTAATTGGGTTTATTATGATATTCCCGATGAGGCGCTTGGTATTGCATTAAGGGGCAAATTTCGAGGGCAACGACAAAAATATTTTGCATTTTTGTTTGAAGGCTCAGACGATGAAATAAATGTTATAAATCCTGCAAATGGAAAGCACCGCTCAGAATTTTCTAATTGGCGGTGGGAAAAATTAAAAAACACACCAGATTTAATTGTGCCCTTTAAGAGGCAGGCCTATTTAGAGGTGGTTAAAAGTTTCACAAATATTGCTAAATCTCTTAAGAATAAAACTGCAAAAGTTAAAAAGCTAAAGGCAAAAAATATTGACGCTTGGGTTGAGTTAAAGCGTTTATTTTTCACAAACCTCTCAAGAAAGCTTCTAAAGCAGGGATGCGAAAAAACATTAGCAGATAAAAAGCAAATCGCTTTTGGTCTTTTTGATAATGATATGATGGTTGGTTTTGCTGAAATAAGTGAAAGATCTATTGGCGATGGCAAGCAAATTGCCCCATATGCCTATCTTGAAATTATTTATGTCGCAAAACAATATCGCCAAAATGGCTTGGGCAAAAATTTGATAAAGAAAGCACAAAAATGGGCTAAAAAAAATGGACTAAAAATCTTTGCCTCTGATGCTAGAACTGAAAATAAAATGTCTATATTGGCTCATACTTCTTGGGGGTTTGAAGAAGATAAGCGAATAGTACTTTTTAAGAAAAAATTATAAAAGGGCTGGGATTTGCCCGATAGGCAATAGGCCAGAATAAATATTTCCATTTTTGAAAATAATACTTTGAGAATAGCTGCCATTTTCATCTTTGCTGCCAAAAATTATTGGCTGCATCTCAACTGGAAAATTTGGCGCAATAAGTTCAACAATATTCTTTGAATCTATCTCAAATTCTCCTGTTAGAAACCCAAAACTATCAAGATGTGCTTTGCCATAAATATCTATTTGCTTGCTAAAGTCAGATGCGCTTAATTGTTTAAGTAATATCTCGCCTTGTTGCATTTGCCATTGACGTAAAATTTCTTCGCTCCCCCAAAGTCGAATATCTGCGGGTAGGCGTGAAATAGTGACATTTAGAGCTAATTCACCGCTCTCTATATCAAAATTCTTGAAGTCTATCTTTTTGCCTGTGATGTTCAACTTTACATTTGTTAGGTTTTTAATAGGGTCATAATCTAGCCCCTCATCATAGATAATAATTTTGAACGCATCACTTGATGCGATAATGTTTTCACCAAATAGCAAATCAACAAATTCAAATTTACTTACATCAAGAGTTGCAAGTTTTAACTTCCAGCCATTTAATGCTATGTCACTTTTCAGAGTGTCCCAGCGAAATTCTTGTTTACTTGCGAAAAACTCATTTGAATATTTTAGTGGGCTTGTGGCACTAATTTGCGCTCTCATTGGAGAGAAGAAAGAATATTTTATCTCAATATTTTCAATTTCAAACCTAGCATCACCATCTATAATAATTGCTTGTTGGCAAGTAATATTAAATTTGAAAGGAAAGCCGTCTATTTCAAGTTTGTTGCATTTTACATTAGGCTGATAAGAATTTTCAATTCCACTTAATTTTGCAAATTCTTGTTTAATAGTTTTGCTTGCAAAAAAATATGCACCGCTAAAAATAATAGCTAACAGCAAAATAACAATAATAAGAATAATAGCGAATCGTTTCATATAAAGCTTATAGTTCAAAAAACTTTTATTGTTTAATTATCATTGCTATATTCACTAAAAACAAAGGCTAAAAAATGAGTGAAACAAACAAACAAGCCTCTTATTGGGTATTTGGTTATGGATCATTAATTTGGAATCCGGGTTTTAGCTATATATCAAGCATGAAGGGGCAATTACTTGGCGCACACCGTTGCCTATGTATCTATTCGCACCATCATCGTGGAACAAAAGATAATCCCGGATTGGTATTTGGTTTGAGACAAGGTGGTTCTTGTCACGGAAAAGCGTTTCAAATTGCTGCAAAAAACTGGACAGAAACGTTAGATTATTTACGAGAAAGAGAGCAAGTATCATCGGTATATAAAGAAGCAATGCGTCTTGTTAAATTAGAAAATGGTGAAAAAATTCAGGCGCTAACATATTTAGCTGATCAAAATCATATTCAATATGCTGGCGATCTTGCTATTGAGGAGCAATTACGGCTGATAAAAAGCGCTAAAGGCATAGGCGGTGACAATATTGAATATGTGCAAAATACCGCTAGCCATCTCAAGCAAATGAATATCACAGATAAGAAACTTGAACAATTAGCAGTGCTTTTAAGCAAGTAACTTTAGATCTGCCTGCTTTTCTCCGCCAAATGTGCTTTTATAAGAATTATTGCGTAAAATCCCGCCCTCAATATCCCAAACAATGCTCAGCTTGCTCATTTCATCGCTATTATCTTTGAAACAAAAAACACAATCAGCTATTTTAATAGCCTCTCTAAAACGAGAGCGACTTACCTCATTATTTACCAAATCATCTGCAGTGCCAACCCAACAAGCAAGCTCTTTTGCAACAATGATATATATATTTTGCTCTAACAGAACAAAATCCTCTAAATGCTCTTTAGATAGTGGATAATTACGGCCAGAATATCCCTGCCAATTAACTAAACCCTTAAAATCCTTGCCCATAAAAGGCTTGCGCTTAAAAGCTATTTGTATTGGATTAATTATTATATCTGCTAATCTTAAATTATTTATCATCGGGAGCCCCTAAACCTTATATGAGAACAAATATAGAACAAAAACCTTGCAATGTCAACAAAAAATGACGCAAAGCCGAACCCCTAACTATATATATGGTTTTTAGTGCAATGCTTGTCAATATGTAGTGGAAGAATTTTTTATATGATGTTTTATTGCAACACTGATAAATACAATCAAAACTATAATTAGCTGTTCTTATTTCTTGCTAACTAATATATGTACTCATCATACCTCTAAATTTGCTGGACTTTAATAGATGGAAACTAAACGCTCAGAACTACTCATGCCAGCTGGCAATTTGCGTAAATTAAAAATGGCGGTGCTTTATGGTGCCGATGCGATTTATCTTGGCACACCTGATATGTCATTGCGCACCAAATCGCAGTTTTCATTGGAAGATGTAATTGAGGGGGTAAAGTTTTGTCATAAGCATGGCAAGCGAGCCTATCTGACATTGAACTTATTCTCGCATAATAAAGACGTGCCAAAACTTGATGAATATATAAAAACTGTTCGAGAGGTTAAGCCCGATGGCTTAATAATTGCTGATCCGGGTATCTTTGCATATGTTAAAGAAAAAGCGCCCGAACTATCATTACATATTTCAACACAAGCAAATGTCTCCTCATATCTTTCAGTAAGGTTTTGGCAAGATCAGGGGGCAGATCTTTGTGTTTTGGCACGAGAAGTTTCGTTTTTAGAACTTAAAGAAATAAGAGAAAAATGCCCTGATATAAAGCTAGAAGCATTTGTGCATGGCGCAATGTGCATGACATATTCTGGCCGTTGCCTATTATCAAATTTTATGGCAGAGCGAGGAGCTAATCAAGGAAATTGCGCCAATTCATGTCGTTGGAATTATAAGCTACACGTGCGCTTAAAAGACGGCACAATAGAAGAGCTTGATATCAATGAAAACAATAGAGATATGTTTGAGTTTTTGCTTGAAGAGGGCTGCCGCCCCGGTGATCTAATGCCAATAGAAGAAGATGAGCGTGGCTCATATATTCTAAATTCTAAAGATCTTTGCATTATGCCAAAGCTAGATGAATATCTAAAAATTGGCATAGATAGTCTTAAGGTTGAAGGGCGTGGCAAAAGCGAATATTATGTGGCTATTGTTGCTCGTGCTTATCGCAATGCTATCGATGATTATTATAAAGACCCAAAAAATTGGGATCCAAAACCCTATATGAAAGAACTAGCAGCGGTTGGAAATCGTGGTTATAGTTTAGCGTTTCACGATGGTCGCCTAACCAATTATGCTCATGATTATGAAAATACCGCATCCCTTGCTTCTTGGGAATATGCTGGCGTGGTGGTTGAAGTAACAAATGATGCTTTTCATGTTGAAATAAAAAACAAGCTTGAGCCCGGTGAAGTAATTGAATTTATCTCGCCTAAGCGCAAAGAGGGTATGTTATTGCGTGCTTATGAATATGAGTTGGCAGCAAATGGCAATAAAAAACAAGTGGTGCAGGGTGGCGATAAAAGCATAATAAAATTCCCATTTTCATTGTTTGAACATGAAGATATTAAACAACTTAAAAATGATTTCCCCCCATTTTCAATTTTAAGAAAAGAAAAAGCCCTAACAGATGAGCAATGGCAACGTCTAAAGCTTGATAAAGTAACTCAAAAGTTAGAAATTGAGAAAAAGCATGGCGATGAAATTTATGAAAAGCAGCGTGATAATTTAGTTGCTTTAATGGGAGAAGAGCAGCTTGAGCGCCGTTTTAAGACCAATCGGGTTGGGGTAAAGGGTTGTTGCGCACGGGGCTGCAATGGTTGCTTGCCCTTTTGGCAAGATGACTTATATAAAAAAGCACGAGAGATTTTATTAAAGCGCAAACAAGGCGAGCAACTAACAAAACAAGAAGCACAACAAGCACTGGCACTAACACTTGGCCAAGAATAATTAAAATAATAAGGTTTTCATCATGTCTAATCCCATATCAAAAAGTAAATTAAAAAAACTAGCCAAACTATCTATTAAAACTGGTGTGAACCTGCAAAAGGGGCAAAACCTAATCATTAGTGCTCCTATTGAGGCGTTGCCGCTAGTTCGTGAAGTTACAAAACAGGCCTATAAGGCTGGAGCTGGTTTGGTGACTTGTTTTTATAATGATGATAAAATGTCTTTGTTGCGTTATAAATATGCAAATGATGAAAGCTTTGATAAAGCCCCTAGCTGGCTATTTGAGGGAATGGCAAAAGCCTTTGATGAAAATACCGCCCGCCTTGCAATAATTGGCGAAAACCCGCAATTATTAGCCAACGAAGATGCAGATAAAGTTGGCCGTGCCAATAAAGCGCTTTCAAATGCTGGAGCACCAGTTCGTGAGCGCATAACAGCGTTTAATATTAATTGGAATATTATTGCCTATCCAAGTGCTGATTGGGCAAAATTAGTATTTCCAAAAGAAAGCAAAAAACAAGCGATTAAAAAATTAGCAAATGCGATTTTTGCTAGCTCTTATGCCGATACAAAAGACCCTATAGCTACTTGGGAACAGCATAATAAAAATCTTGCTAAAAGAGCAAAATGGCTTAATGAGCAAAATTTTTCAGCGCTGCATTTTAAGGCAAAGGGCACAGATTTAGTGGTTGGTTTAGCCGATGGGCACGAATGGGCAGGGGGTGCTGCTGAAGCAAAAAACGGCACAATTTGTAATGCGAATATTCCAAGCGAAGAAGTTTTCACAACTCCGCACGCACAAAAGGTAGATGGTTATGTAAGTTCAACAAAGCCGCTTTCGCATCAAGGCTCGTTAATTGATAATATAAAAGTTACGTTTAAGAACGGCAAAATCATTGAGGCAAGCGCTTCAAAGGGCGAAGAAATATTGCTTAAAGTGTTGGATATAGATGAGGGGGCAAGGCGATTGGGCGAGGTAGCACTTGTGCCCCATTCATCACCAATTTCACAATCTGGCATTTTGTTTTATAATACATTATTCGACGAAAATGCATCGTGCCATATTGCTTTGGGGCAATGTTATTCTAAATGTTTTGTTGATAATGAAAATATTACCAAAGCGCAGGTAAAACAGCAGGGCGGCAATAGTTCAGCAATTCACATTGACTGGATGATCGGATCTAGCGATATGGATATTGATGGCATTACTAAGGCTGGAGAAAAAGTACCCGTTTTTAGAAAAGGTGAATGGGCTTAGTTTGGGTTTTCTTGTTATTATTTTAAGCGAAATGCGTTGCGCAGTCCGAGTAATAATAGGAACAGGAATATCGTGCCGATAAATTGCTCTAAAATTCCGATGCTCGTTAGCCAATCAATATTCACATTTTCTGTTTTTAATCTATTCATTGAGTCCTGAAACCAACTTTCATATCCACTTGGTGATGGCACAAAACGAGAAAGGGAATTAAATATTGGCGTAAGGTTTTTAGCTGATAGAAGAAATGATAAAGCAATATTTTGCCACCAATCCCATTCGCTTACAAAAACCAACTCTTGAAATATTTTCCAAATATTAAAAATAGCAGTAAGCAACCACAAACCAAAAAGCGCTATCATTGGGCGTCCATAGGACTGCCCATAACCACCAAGCAAACCATAAAGCCAATTAAACAACAATGCAAAACGCCCTGTAGTTTCAATTCCTCTTTTTGCCATCATTTCATAGGAAAAAAACTTACCGCTTTTAACATGATCTGATGCAGCAATAGCCATAGATTTTAATTTTCGATATTTTGCTACATCACCTTTATCACCTGAATATTTGGCAAATGGCCAAAAACCCATTTTTAGTTTTTCTGGCGGCACTTCCATACCAGCAACTTCTGGCGGCCTATCTAATTTCATATCTCGAAAATCAGGAACTTTTTTGAAACTACTTCCAGAAAAATTAGCGCTTCCCTTAACGTCTAATCTTTGGAATGTAGCTACTTCATGAAAATCTGCATTAATAGTTAAATTGCCACTAACAATTATATCGTTAAAACTAGCAGATTGTAACTTTGATTCTTTTTTATTAGACTTAAAATTGAATTCGCCTTTAAATTTAGCACGAGAGAATGATACATAACCGCCCTTAAATTTTGCACCTGTGAACCATACATGACCTTTACCAAACTGCGCACCATCAAAAAATAGACTTCCTAGACCAAAAGTAGCTTTTTCAAAGGTTACGTTTTTATCGCCAAATAGCTCTTCTTCAAATTGTACTTCGCGGTGTCCAAAAATAGCATCAGTAAAATTCACTTCACCACTACCAAAAGTAGTTCCGTCAAAATTTACTTCACTATTACCAAAAAAAGTATTTTTAAATTTTACATTGCTATCACCAAAATTTGTCTTGGTGAAAATTACCTTCCTGTTACCAAATGCTGTCCTTTCAAAGCTAATATTTCCTTTATCAAAATAGGCATTCTGAAACGATATTTTATCAGAATTACTTTGATCAGAAAAAATAACCCCAGCAAATGAAGTGATGCAAGGGAAATGATATTCAGAAAAATCCAACTTGCCGTGAAATATATCTCGCTTATTATGCGGAGGTCGATAGTGATCAAAATGAATTTCAAACTCTTGTCTTTTTATTTCACGCTCTTCTTCATCTGCAATCTTATTTAATTCCACCTCAAATGCACTAACTTTTTTTGTCCAAGCACCACGGTTTAATAACAATTCCATATTTCGTTTAACAATTAACCCTCTGTCTGCAACAGACTTCCCTTCCCAGTCATATAAATTTTCTTCATCAGTCCCTCTCATTCTCCAATCATCAAATTCAGAAAAATCTGGTGCACTATTATCTTTTCCCCTAGCCATAAAACGCCCTCAAACCCATTATCATTTATCTATATCTAATGCTCATTAGAATTTTAGTCAAAGAGCAACTAACTATTCTATGTCTTTCCTGCGAAAGCAGGAATCCAGTTAAGCCAAGTCTTTGGCGTTATAAAGTCTTTGGCGCAATAGAGTCTTTTGCCCGCTGGATAGCGGGCTACTGGATTATAGTGTAGTTTCTTTGTCTCACGCCGACGGGCTGCACGGAATGACGGCGGAGGTGTAGGATATGAGGGAGAAAAGGCAAAAATGTGCTATAAAACTACCCACTCTCGTCATATTCGGGCTTGACCCGAATATCCATAAAGTTCTTATTTGGGCTTGTTGTGTGGATCCTCGTGTCAAGCACGAGGATGACGAAAGAGGGAAATGACAACCGCGGGGGTAGGAGAAAACAAGGCTTGAGACAGGGTTTGAAGCGAGCTCAAAAATCATGGCCTCAATATTGCAAAAAATATATCTCGCTACCACCATATTTTCTTTTTTCAAGCAAAATGAAATTGCTTGGTAATTGTAAATCAATCCCTGCTTTTTCTTCTAAAATAATTGTTGCATTTTTTTCTAGCCAGCCATTTTCACTGGCATTTAACAAAGCTTTTTCGCTCAAGCCTTTGCCATAGGGCGGGTCTAAAAAAATTAAATTGAATGGTGCAAACCTTTCATTTTTTGATAGATCTATTGCGCTTCTTTTGAGCAATTTCGCCTCTCCTGCAATAGCAAAATTCTCAATATTTTGCCGCAATAGTGACCTTGCTTCAATTCCATCATCAACAAACACCACGCTTTGTGCCCCACGAGAAATTGCTTCAATCCCTAATGCGCCAGTGCCAGCAAATAGATCTAGAACTCTTAGGTGAGAAAAATCATTGTTAAATTTGCTAG
>Ga0256834_1000425_pt1 | contig 30663 bp, 29 predicted proteins | sample 4281140metaG_FD_190536 | JGI IMG/M metagenome (GOLD analysis project Ga0256834, IMG submission 190536) | Hydrothermal vent microbial communities from East Pacific Rise, Pacific Ocean - 4281-140 | ecosystem: Environmental > Aquatic > Marine > Hydrothermal vents | place: Pacific Ocean: East...
AACCCTCAACTTCTCGGAGAGCCCTCCGCGCGGGGGTTGCCGAGCCTGGTCAAAGGCGGTGGACTCAAGATCCACTCCCGTAGGGGTTCCGGGGTTCAAATCCCCGCCCCCGCACCAGAAACTTTGTTGGGCAAAATTTCATCAAAGGTTTGTGATTCCTTTTGAGGAACAGTTTTTAAGTGGATTTCTTTTGAGTTGCTCCTTTGAAGGGATGAACTCCTTTAAAAGCGTCTTTTAAGGGGGTTCAAGTGTTTTTGCGCTCCGAAGGAGTGCAGTTCAAACAGAACCCGCGTGAAAGAGGGCGTATTTTAAAAGGAAGATTAAGTGCTTTTTAGAAGTGCAAATTTTAGAAAGGGTTTCTACTGAATTTGCTCTGTTAATCAGTGTTTCACTCCACAAAGGCGCCCGAAGGGCGCCGATGGTAAGTTGAAACTATCTTAAGGAGTTTTGTTGTAGCGTTAAACCCTTTATGGACTTTCTCTTTTGTTAGTGCACAACTGACTTCTTGCTCTTTGGGGAGAAAGCAGCTTTTCGCCAGCCTTTCTCAAAGGCTGTTGCAAAGTTTTATCAAAGTTTGTGATTCTTTTAACGGGGGTGTTTGGAAAGTGTTTGCGCTTTTAATGGCTTTGTGGGTTGTGAATTCTCTAATTTTGGAAGCTGTCTCGTGCGGGTTTACCTTTCTCGCGCTCCGGGGGAGCGCCTCTTAGAAAACCCCTTCTAAATGGCTTTCTTGAAGAATTCTCTGAGAGTGCTTCCAACTAAGAGTGCAAACCTCTTAGAATCGCATTCTCAAGAAAGAATCACGAACCTTGGTCAAACTTCGCGCAGGCCAACAGGCTTTAGGAAAGTTTGTTAAAAGAGTTAAACCCCAAAACGGGCAAAGATAAGTTGTATGTCTTTCAAGCAGTCCGTTAATGTAGGGTTTACTTTCTACTGGCTTGGGAAGGTGTTTAACTTGGACTGCGCCTAGAGGGAGCTAATGGAAGAAACACGCTTGAGAATGGCGAGTTTTAAGCTAAACCCTACGAAAATGAACCCGTCTAAAAGCATGCTTCATTTTGATGAAACTTTTCACCAGAAAAGTTTCTCCGCCAGCGCTTTCGTCAGAAAGGGCTGTAATGGCGGGCCGGGCGGGATTTGAACCCGCGGCCACGGGGTTAAAAGCCCCGCGCTCTAACCAGGCTGAGCTACCGGCCCTTCGCCCAATTGATAGGGGTGGGAAGTTTTTATAAAGCTTCTGGTGGGGCCGCCGGGATTTGAACCCGGGTCACGGGCTCCCAAAGCCCGCAGGATGGGCCAAGCTACCCTACGGCCCCCTAGGCAGAATTGAAACCGAAAAATTTTGGAGCCCCGGGCGGGGTTTGAACCCGCGACCTGCCGCTTACCAAGCGGCCGCTCCACCAGGCTGAGCCACCGGGGCGTCGTTGATACGATAGACCGAGCGTTTATAAATTTTTCCCCCCAAGCTTCCGGGCGAGGCCTTCGAGAACGTCCTTGAACGTCGAGGCGTCAATCCATTTAATCCCCATCTTCTGTGCCCATGTCAGGATTCCAACGTCGGCCGAGACTATCGTTGCGTCAAGCTCCTTGGCGAGGAGTATCAGCTCGAAGTCCTCCTTGCTGTCCACGATTCCCTCCCTAAGGGCCTTTCTGTAGTTCCTCCTGAGCTTCTGGATTATCTTGTCAACGTTGTCGGTCTCAACGACGCTTTCCCGGACGGCTTTTTCAGCAACGCGAAGCCCCTTGTCGATTCTCCTTCTGATGTCCTCTATAAGCTCGTACACGACGAAGGCAGGAATCTTGAGGTCGTGCAGGTTGGGCGGCTTCTTTATTATATAGAGTTCGATGTCCGGTTTCAGCTCTTCATCAACGAAGTGCATGACCTCGCGGTAGATGCCCGGCGGCATGTAGAACTCAACCCTGCCGAAGAGGATTTCAGCGTATCTCAAGAACTCCCTCATGGCCTCCGTTGGATTCTCACCGAAGCGCTTCCGAATCTCGGGGTTTACGAAGATGCTCGTGTCGAGGACGAACCTCATGCCCACCACAAGCTTATTTAGGTTTCGCGCTTTAAAAGGTTGGGTGGAAGTATGAGGGTCGGCGTTGTTTTCGGAATCAGTGAGCTTGCCAGTCCCAGGGTTTTTGAGTCGAAGGCATCGAAGTTCCTAACGGAGCTTTCAAAGGAGTTTGACGTTGCTGGAGGCTTCATCCTGAGTTCAAAGTCAGACTTTAAGAAGGTCAAGGCCGAGGTGAACTTCAACGATGTTGATGCTCTCGTTCTGTATCCCCTAACCGGCGGAACAGAGGGTTTTTTGAAGGAGTTCTTCGTCTTCAGGAGGCCAACCGTTGTTTTTGGTGACCCCTTCAACAACTCCCTCGCGGCGGCCATTGAGGTTCGGGAATATCTCAGGGAGAGGCTCGTCCCCTCTACCCTCGTAAAAAACATGAACGAACTGAAGGCGGCCCTTTTGGGCTATGAGGATGCCCTTGAAGTCCTTGAGCCTTTCCTCAAAATGAGGCTCGGTTTGATAGGCAGGGTCTCCCCCTGGCTGGTGAACGAGCGCTTCGACTTGCCTTACACTAGAATCAGCCTCAAGAGGTTCTGCGAGTACTACGGGAAGACGAGTGACGAGGAGGGCTGGAATGCCGTTGAGGACGTCTTTGAAGGTGCCGTGGAAACGGGGGAACCCGGAAAGGAGGACCTGACGCGCGCGGGGAGGATATTCGTGGCCCTGGAGAGAATACTGAAGGACTACAGGCTGGACGGTTTCACGATAGGATGCTTCGACCTAATCGGAAAGCTCGGAGCAACTCCCTGCTTGGCATTGGCAATGTTCAACGCAAGGGGCATCCCCGCGGCGTGTGAGGGAGAGCTTAACTCCCTTCTAGGGATGTACATCCTAAGGAGATACTTCAACGAACCCGCCTTCATGGGCAACGTGGCCGATTTCGGCGAGGATTACGTAGTGATAGCCCACTGCACGGCCCCCCTGCTCTGGAGGTATCGCCTTAGAAGTCACTTTGAGAGCGGTATTGGGGTTGGGGTTGACGTCGAGCTTCCCAATGGAAGTGCAAGCCTCCTCAAGATTCGCGGGAGAAGGGCAGTTGTTGCCGGGGTTGAGGTGGTTGGAAACGAACACTCGGAGGACAGGTGCAGAACTCAGGTTAGGGTGAGGGTTGAAGACGCACCCGAGTTCCTCGACGGAACGCTGGGCAACCACCACCTCTTGGCCTACGTGGACAGTGAGGAGCTTGCCGATTTGCTGAGCGAGCTTGGTTTTGAGGTTATGCTGTACTGACCAAATGGTTATAACGGAGCGGGAAGTATGTTAGATGATGAGAAGTGGACAAGCCGCTATTGAGTACCTCTTCATGGTAGTTGTGGCCCTCCTAATGGTTCTGCTGGCCGTTAAATACCTCCAGAAAACAGCGCAGTATGCAATGGAGCAGGCAAACAGAACAACAAACGAAGTCGTTGAGATTATACGGAACATGACGAGAGAGGCGGCCTCAGGCTGAGGCCGCTATCCCCCTTCTTCCGCTGAAGAAAGTTCCCACGAGAACGAGGGCGAGGCCAATTCCTATGATTATCGGGTTCAGGCTCGCCCCCACGAGCGCCACCAGAACGAGGGCTATTCTGTAGGGCCTGCTGAGGTGGCCCCTAAGCCAGCCGGTGAATCCGGCGGAGAGCATGTAGAGCACCAGTATGGTTGCAAGGAGGTCGTAGAGAACGAGCCCGACGGTTCCTATGTGCCAGTGCTTCACCGTAATCAGGAACATCTCCGGGTGGGTGAAGTAGATGTAAGGCCCTATGTATCCAGCTATCGCGTAGCGAACTGCGTTGAGTGCCGTTTTCCAGAAGTCGCCTCCGGCCAGTGCGGAACCGGCGTAGCTGGCCAGCGCAACGGGTGGGGTTATGTCGGCCAGTATTCCGAAGTAGAACACAAAAAAGTGGGCGGCGAGCAGTGCTATTGCGGTCATAAAGCCCGGAACGGGCTGGTCGTAGGGATGAACAGAGCTTACGGCATGATATATTGCCGGGGCCATGACGAGTGACGTAATTATGTAGTTGGCGGTCGTTGGAACGCCCATGCCGAGTATCAGGCTGAATACCATTGTGACGACGAGGAGGAGCCACAGGCTTCCTCCGGTTAGCTCCGCTAGGCGGTAGCCGAGCGAGTTTGCCAGGCCAGTTATCGTGAGCGAACCCTGGATTAAGCCCGCACTGGCAGCAGCAAGCATCACCGCGGTGCTCGTTTTGCCGGCTTCAATCATGGACTCGTACGTTGCGGAGAACATCTTTCTTCCGCCGGGGCTCCTAGAGAACACGCCCACAATGAGGGAGAAAATTATTCCGAAGATTCCCGTCATGAAGAGCAGGTTCTCTTTGTTAATTCCGATGGATTGATTGAGCGCTATAAAGAGCAGGAAGAGCGCTGTTATGTAGAGCTTCTCGTTGAATTCGACTCCCCTTTTCATCAGCGCAAGTCCAATCAGCAGGGCAACGAGGGCGAGTAGCACTGGATAGCCGCTCCCGAAGAACATGAGGAAGGTCCCAACGAGGACTATGGCAACGTACAGCGCTTCGTTGCCCTTAATTTCGTCCTTTGAAATCCACGCAACCCATATTGCGACGCCGAGGGACGAGATTGCCGCTATGTGGGCCGGAATTCCCCACACAAGGGCGACCGTAATGACTGCTATCGGGAGCAGTATGTAGCTCTTCCTCAGGAAGTAGCGTATCGGCTTAAAGTGCTCCTTCGGCATTCCCCTGAGGCCGAGCCTCTTCGTTTCCCTGTCTATGAAGAGGTAAACCCCGGAGTAGTAAACGATTGCTGGAAGAACGGCGGCTATTATTATCTTGTTGTACGGAATCCCGAGGAACTCCGCCATTATGAAGGCGGCGGCTCCCATTATAGGGGGCATGAGTTGCCCACCGGTTGAAGCCACGGGTTCAACGGCTCCCGCTATCTCCGGCGGGTAGCCGGCTTTCTTCATGAGGGGTATTGTAAACGTTCCGGTCGTGAGGACGTTGGCAACGCTCGAACCGCTGACGGTTCCCATTAGTCCGCTCGCTATCACGGCGGCTTTGGCGGGTCCTCCCGGGCGTGAGCCGAAGAGACTTATCATGAACTCCGTGATGTAGTCGCTAATCCCGATTTTGAGCAGGAACGAGCCGAAGAATATGAACGCGAAGACGTAAATAGTCATGACGTAGAGGGGCGTTGCGAAGATGCCCTCGCTCGCCAGATACATGTGCTCGGCAAAGACCTTCCAGTTGAACCCTACGTCGCTGATTGCGTATCCGAGAAAGACCAGAACTACAAGGGGGAGAACCCACCCGATGACCCGCCTCGTGGCTTCAAGAACGACGAGAATTGCGATGACTGCGAAGATGACATCCCTCTGATAGACCGTTGCCGTTTCAGCGTAGCTCGGATACCTGAAGAACAGGTAGAACATTGTTATTAGGCTGAGGCCTATGAAGACGAAATCTATGGGTTCAACGCGCTTCATGCTTTCCCTCTTTCTCCTTGCGGGATAGAGGATGTACGCGATTAGAAGAATCATCGCGAGGACAAAGGCTTCCCCCTGCTGGGTTTGGAGGGTGTACAGGAGAAAGCCGAGTTTTACTCCCACTCTGGAGAGCATATCGTAGAGTGCACCGTTGAAGTTGAAGATGAACAGAATCTCGTATATACCTATGAGGACCGCCGCAACCGTTACGATTCTTTCAAAGAGCGGCGGGAGTTTTCTCGTCCTGCTTATTACCTCTTCGAGCTTTTCAATATCAACGTTCTTCTCCTCCGACACGTTTCAACACCTCCCGATTATCACGAGAAGAAGGGGGCACGTCTTAACCCTGAAGTGGACGAGCTCGGGACCCCTCGGGGTCAGAACGGTTCTGTTGTTCACGATTATCCTCGCCCTGTTGAAGGGTATGAACCAGTAGTCAAGGCTCTTTCCAAGCGGCTGGTCAACGAGCTTGTAGTAGTAGTCCCCCTCCCTTCCCTGTATATCTTCGGGCAAACCCGCACCGAAGTCCTTCCACAGCATCTTTCTAACGAACATCCCGCTCGAGTTGACCTCTATGATTTCAATTACTTCACTGTGCTCAACGCTGTGGTTGTACTCTATCCTCAGCCAGACCTCCCCGAGGGGGGTTGCGTAGGACCTCTCCCTGTCTTCAATAACGAGGGAGTTAACGGGAACGAAGAACAGCATCACTAAAATAAAGAAAACGAGGAGGGCTTTTTTCAAAAGCCTTCACCCGCTGGGTGGTTTAATCTTGTCGGGAACTGTTATTCCCTTCTCCTCATAGTACTTGTAGGCTCCGGGGTGGAGGGGTATGCTCATGCCATCGAGTGCCGTGTTGAGGCTTATGTACCTCGCCTTCTGGTGAACCGCGCGGAGTGCGTCAACGTTGTCGAAAAGAACCTTGGTCATCTCGTAAACGACATCGTCGGGAAGACTGGCACTGACAACGAGTATGGCCTTGACCGCGAGGGTCGGGGTGTCTTCGGTCATGCCCTTGTAGGTGTCCTTCGGTAGGACCTGCCTGACGTAGAATATGTATCCTTCGCTCTTGAGCTTGTTGAGGACGTCGTCGGAGATGGGTATGACCCTAACCGGGGTTGTAACTGCAATCTGGGTTATTGCTGGCGTCGGGGCGCCTGAAACTATAACAGCCGCATCAATCTGACCGAGTTTGAGGGCCTGTGCCGCCTGACTGAAGTCCTGGTTTACCCTCTGAATCTTGTCCCAGACTCCAGCGGCCTTGAGAATCTGCTCGGCTGCAACGGCGGTTCCGCTGCCTGGTGCTCCGATGGCGACCTTCTTGCCGGCCAAGTCCTGGAGGCTCTTTATGTCACTGCTGGCCCTAACTACGAACTGAACGGTTTCAGGGTAAAGTGCGGCCACACCGCGGAGGTTCTTGATGGGGTCTCCTTGGAACATGTAGAGACCGTTGTAAGCGTAGTAAGCAACGTCGTTCTGCATAATCGCGGCCTGCGCATTTCCGTCGCCGATTGCTTTGGCGTTGGAAACACTTGCACCGCTTGTAACTGCTTTGGCCTTTATTCCGGCCTTGTTCAGCAACTCGGCGTATTTAGAGCCGAGGGGATAGTAAACGCCGCTGGTTCCACCTGTGTAGATTGTTATCGTCCCGGAATACGTGGTCTGAGCACTTGAGGTCTGGGTGGGGCTTGCGCTTGAGGTTCCGGTGCTGGTAGAAGTTCCCCCTATACAGCCTGCCATTATTACCGATAAAAACAAAACCGCCACGAGGGCAAGGGTGGCAAGTTTCCTCAACTCTTTCACCTCCAGCTTAATGGACAGGTATGGCCATATGGCCACGTTAGTATATTAAGTCGACTTTCCATTCTTAAATACTTTGTGGTTAAATGTTGAAAATTTTTTAATGAAAGGATTTAAACTGTGGCGATACAACCGGGTTAATCCTGCAGTTTTTCGAAAATTAATTCGCACCTCTGGGCCAAAGTCTTTTTAAAGTTGGTATCAACGGCAATCGGGGATTGAGATGAAGGTCATCATGACGACCAAAGTTGACAGGGCTTCTATGAACATAATGGAAAAGCTCGTTGAGAACTTCGGTTTCAGGGAAACGGAGTGGGTCTTCGATGGCAATCCCGTTTACCGAAGGGGGGACACCCTTATACTGACGACCAACGATGAAATGATTTACTACGACAACCTTGACGGAGAGGTGGAGCGACAGCTCGGTTTCAAGCCTGAAATCATAGCCTTTGCCTCAAGGCACTCAAGCAAACAGAAGCTTCCGGCTTTAACAACCCACGTAACCGGCAACTGGGGAAAGGCCCTCTACGGCGGAAAAGATGGAAGCCTTGCCGTTGCGATGCCGAGTGCAATGAAGCTTGCCCTGATTAAGATGTACGAACTGAACGACCTCGGCTGGACGGTCTGCTATGAGGCCACTCACCACGGGCCGAGCGAGCTTGAGGTTCCGAGCTTCTTCATAGAGATTGGCTCCAGCGAGGAGGAGTGGACCAACGACAGGGCTGGGGAAATAATAGCCGAAACCATAGTCTACGTCCTTGAAAACTACCGGGGAGTCAAGTTTAAAGTTGCACTCGGAATAGGTGGCGGTCACTACGCACCGAAGCAGACGAAGCGCGCCCTCGAAACGGATATAGCCTTCGGCCACATTGCTCCCAAGTACGTTCATCCCGTTTCAAGGGAGATGCTGATTAAGGCTATAAACAGAACTGCTGAGAAGGTGGACGCGATATACGTTGACTGGAAGGGGAGTAAGGGGGAAACAAGGCAACTTGCGCGCTCTCTGGCCGAGGAACTCGGGCTTGAGTTCATTAAGGACTGAGGGCGAAACATTTAAAGATTGAACCGGACATTTTCATTTCAGTTCCGCCTTAGCTAAGTTTATATACTTCCTCTCTGCAAAGTTCAACGGGTATAAACTCTCCGGAGGGTGAAGAGATGCTGAAGCTGATTGAAGACGCCATCGAGAGAACCTCCGCTGCCCAGGAGAAGGCTCCGGAGGTTCAGCCTCAGAGCGATATTGATGAAGAACTCAGGAGAATCCTTGAGCAGATTCAGGCTAAGATATACGTTGTTGGTGTTGGTGGTGCCGGCTGTAACACCGTTAACAGAATGATGCAGGTTGGAATTGAGGGTGCAAAGATAATTGCAATCAACACCGATGCTCAGGACCTCCTGAAGATTAAGGCTCACAAGAAGATACTCATAGGAAAAGAACTGACGAGGGGGCTTGGTGCCGGCAACAACCCCAAGATGGGTGAGGAAGCCGCAAGGGAGAGCGAGAGGGAAATAAGGGAAGCCCTCGAAGGGGCCGACATGGTTTTCATAACCTGCGGTCTCGGTGGAGGAACCGGAACAGGAGCCGCACCGGTTGTTGCCGAGATAGCCAAGAAGATGGGCGCGCTGACCGTTGCGGTGGTTACCCTTCCCTTTACGGTTGAGGGCATAAGGCGCATAAAGAACGCCGAATACGGCCTTGAGAAGCTCAGGAAGAACACCGACACGGTCATAGTCATACCGAACGACAAGCTCATGGAGGTCGCTCCGAACCTGCCCATCCACATGGCCTTCAAGGTCGCCGACGAGATACTCGTTCAGGCCGTCAAAGGTATAACCGAGCTCATCACCAAGCCTGGCCTTGTCAACCTCGACTTCAACGACGTAAGGGCCGTCATGAAGGACGGCGGTGTGGCAATGATAGGCATCGGCGAGAGCGACAGCGAGAAGAGGGCCCTCGAAGCGGCACAGCAGGCTTTGAACAGCCCGCTCCTCGACGTTGACATCAGCGGTGCCAAGGGCGCTTTGATAAGCATCAGCGGAAGCGACGTCAAGCTCGAGGAGGCCCAGCAGATTATCGAACTCGTCACCAGCAAGCTTGACCCGGAGGCGCAGGTCATCTGGGGCATTCAGCTCGATGAGGAACTCGGCAAGATGATTAGAATCCTCCTGGTGGTTACCGGCGTCAGTTCGCCGTACGCCGTTGCTGAAGAAAAGGAGGTCTCATACCCTGCGGAGGAGGGGGAGAGAAAAGTTATTAAACTGGACCTTGAAGAGCTCTGATGGGCTTTTCCTTTTCAAAATTCAGCGAGGTGGGCAAGTTGATGGATGCCGTTGAGAGGATTAGGAACTTTCTCAGCGAGTCCAAAAGGGTTCTCATGGTCACAAGAAAGCCAGGGATGAGGGAGTTTAAGCTGGCAGTGAAAATAACTGGGATAGGCATGATACTTATAGGTCTCATTGGGATGATAATACGGATAATAGGGTACCTAGTTACCGGTTCGTGAGCCGAGGGTGAAAACGATGGCAGAGGGCAAGATATTCACCGTTAGCGTTACGGTAGGTCAGGAAATAACGACTGCTAACCTCATATACAGCAAAGCAAAAACGTACGGCATTCCGATATATGCCATTCTCTCGCCGAGCAAGGTCAAGGGCTATATCTTTGTTGAAGCCCCGAGCAAGAGCGCTGTTGACGAGGCCATAAGGGGAATCCGCCACGCGAAGCGCGTTCTCCCAGGTGAGATTCCCTTCAGTGAGATAGAACACTTCCTTGAGGAGAAGCCAGCGGTGAGCGGCTTCGAACCGGGCGACATCGTCGAGCTAATAGCCGGTCCGTTCAAGGGCGAGAAGGCCAAGGTCGTTAGGGTTGATGAGGGCAAGGACGAGATAGTTGTCGAGCTCATAGGCTCAATCGTCCCGATACCGGTCACGGTGAGGGGCGAATACGTTAGACTTATAAGCAAACGCCAGAAGGAGTGACAGGCCCGAGACAAAAAGTAAAGGTGGTGAGATGAATGCCACAGGTTGTCGAAGTCCTCGTTGAAGGTGGAAAAGCCACACCCGGACCTCCGCTCGGTCCGGCCATCGGTCCCCTCGGACTGAACGTTAAGCAGGTCGTTGACGAGATAAACAAGGCCACCAAGGAATTCGAGGGAATGCAGGTCCCCGTCAGGATTATCGTTGAGGACCCCAAGAAGAAACTATTCAGGATTGAGGTCGGTATTCCGCCGACAAGCCAGCTCATCAAGAAGGAGCTTGGCATTCCAAAGGGCTCCGGAGAGCCGGGGCACACTCCAGTCGGGAACCTCACGATGGACCAGGTCATCAAGATAGCCAAGATGAAGATTGACCAGATGCTTTCACCGACCCTCAAGGCCGCCTCCAAGGAGGTCATAGGAACGGCCCTCAGCATGGGCGTTACAGTTGAAGGCAAGGACCCGAGGGAAGTTCAGAGGGAAATTGACGAAGGTCTTTACGACGAGATTTTTGAAAAGGCTGAGGAGTGAGGGAAAACTTTAAAAATCCCTCCTTTTACGCATCTTTGACTTTTTCGGCTCAAATCGAAAACGAAAGGGAGGGCTGTAAATGGCCTTCGACAGGCAGAAGCTCGTGGAAGCGGTGAAGGAGGCTAAGGCCCGGGCTAAGCCGCGCAACTTCACACAGACCGTCGAGATAGCAGTCAACCTCAAGGATGTGGACCTCCGCAAGCCGGAGAACAGGTTTAAGCTTGAGGTTGTGCTGCCCCACGGTCGTGGGAAAGAACCCAAAATCGCGGTCATCGCTGATGGTGCCGTGGCCGAGGCGGCTAAAAAGCTCGGGCTTGATGTGATTAGTGGAGAGCAGCTTGAGGAACTCGCAAAGAGTCCTAGAGAAGCGAGAAAGCTTGCGAAGCGCTACGACTTCTTCATAGCGGCCGCTCCGCTGATGCCCAAGATAGGTAAGTACCTCGGTAGATACCTCGGTCCGAGGAACAAGATGCCGCAGGTCGTGCCGCCGACCATGACCAACCTCGAGCCGATAGTTGCGAGGCTCAAGAAAACCGTCAGGATACAGCTCAAGAACAATCCTGTTGTCCACGCCCCGATAGGAACCGAGGACATGGACGACGAAAAGCTTGCCGAGAACGCAGAGGCTATCCTCAACGCAATCATTGGAAAGCTTGAGCGCGGAGAGAACCAGATAAAGTCGGTGTACATCAAGACCACGATGGGCCCGGCCGTCAAGGTGGAGAGGTGAGGGAGATGGCCCACGTAGCCGAGTGGAAGAAGAAGGAAGTTGAGTTTCTCACCAACCTCATCAAGAGCCATCCAGTGATTGCCCTCGTTGATGTGGCCGGTGTCCCCGCTTATCCTCTCAGCAAGATGCGCGACAAGCTCCGCGGGAAAGCGGTTCTCAGGGTTAGCAGGAACACCCTAATCGAACTGGCAATAAAGAGGGCCGCCAAGGAACTGAACGAACCCGAACTAGAGAAGCTCGCCGACTACATTCAGGGAGGGGCTGGAATCCTCGTCACGGAGATGAACCCGTTTAAGCTCTACAAACTCCTTGAGGAGAGCAAAACTCCCGCCCCCGCCAAGCCTGGAGCCGTTGCACCCAAAGACGTAGTGATTCCAGCGGGTCCGACTTCAATAGCCCCCGGTCCGCTCGTCGGTGAGATGCAGGCCCTAGGAATTCCCGCGAGAATCGAGAGGGGTAAGGTCACAATCCAGAAGGACCACACCGTTTTGAAGGCAGGTGAGGTTATCACCGAGCAGCTCGCCAGGATTCTGAACGCCCTCGGTATCGAGCCTCTTGAGGTTGGTCTCAACCTGCTCGCGGCTTATGAGGACGGTATAATCTACACGCCGGATGTCCTTGCCATAGACGAGCAGGAGTACATTGAGATGCTCAAGAGGGCCTACATGCACGCCTTTAACCTGTCCGTTAACACTGCTTATCCGACCAGGGAGACCATCGAGGCCATCATCCAGAAGGCCTACCTTGGGGCCAAGAGCGTTGCCGTCGAGGCTGGATACATCACACCTGAGACCATTGAGGACATCTTCGGCAGGGCCCTGCGTGCCGTCCTGCTCATAGCGCAGAACCTGCCCGAGGAGTTGCTCGACGAGAAGACCAAAGAGCTTTTAAACGCTCAGGCCCAAGTGGCCGTTGCTGCGGCTCCTCAGCCCACCAAGGAAAAGGCTGAGGAAGTCGAGGAGGAAGAGGAAGAAGAGGAGGCGTCCGAAGAGGACGCGCTCGCCGGACTGGGCGCCCTCTTCGGCTGAGTTACTCTCCCTCGCACACTTGATGGATAAAAAGAATGAAGATGATTGGAGGTGTGAAAGATGGAGTACGTGTATGCCGCTCTGCTGCTCCACGCCGCTGGTAAGGAGATAAACGAGGAGAACCTTAAGAGGGTGCTTGAGGCAGCCGGGGTTACTCCTGATGAGGCAAGGATAAAGGCCCTCGTTGCGGCGCTCGAGGGCGTCAACATCGACGAGGTCATCGAGAAGGCCGCCATGCCGGTTGCCGCTCCGGTAGCGGTCGCCGCCGCTCCGGCTCCCGCTGAGGGTGGTGCCGAGCAGGCCCAGGAGGAAGAGGAGGAAGAAGAGGAGGAGGTCAGCGAGGAGGAGGCCCTCGCTGGACTCGGTGCCCTCTTCGGCTGACCCCTCTTTCCCGTTCCTTTTCTTAGCAATCATCACGGTTAAATACTTGGGTGGCCAATTTTCTGCGGTGAGCCCCATGCCGGTTGTTCTCCAAAGAACTGGGGGTAAGTCCCTTTCTGACGCCCTAAAGGAGATGACTTTCGCATCAAAGATAATGTTGCTTGAGGAGCTGATGGCGATTTATAGTGAGTGGCTTGGAATGGTCAGCGAAGTTCTCGTCGGTTCTGAAGGCCTTCAGAAAGAGCTGAGCCCCTACGACGTTGAGGCGAGATACCGCCTTATGAAAACAATGGAGAAGCTGTATGCAACGAGCGACGTTTATAAAGCCCTCGATGACCTCGTGAGAACTCTTACGCAGGAGTAGTCGTTTTTATCAACTTTTACGAGAAGAACTCTGGTGGGCCCGGGGGGCTTTGAACCCCCGACCACGCGGTTATGAGCCGCGCGCTCTGACCAGGCTGAGCTACGGGCCCACTTCTGGCGCCGCCGCCCGGATTCGAACCGGGGACCGCCGGATTAACAGTCCGGCGCTCTACCAACTAAGCTACGGCGGCTCAACCCATTGTAGGGGATAATGGGGAGATTTATAAATTTTGCGGTTTCCTCGATGAAAAAATTTATAACGGAAGCCCTCTTTCATTAACCCGGCGTTGCCCCGGTAGCCTAGCCTGGCGGGGCGGCGGACTTGTAATCCGCCGGTCGCGGGTTCAAATCCCGCCCGGGGCTTCACTTCTCTTCCAAAATTGCCTCAACGAGTGCAACGATTTGCCTGTGGACGCTGTCAACGTCCTCCAGGGCGTTTACGATTTTTATCTCGGGGAACCTTTCAGCCAGCTTCAGGTAGTTTTCCCTGACTCTTCTCTGAAGCTCGTAAATCCTGTCGAATTCGCTCTTAATGCTCCTGCTCCTGAGCCGCTTCATGCTCTCCTTAACAGGCAGATCGAGGAGAACAACGAGGTCCGGTCTGACTGCAAAGCGGTTCAGGTCTATAAGCCACTCCAGGTCAAGCCCTCTGGCCCACTGATACGCGAGGGAGGAATAAAAATATCTATCGGAGATTACGATTTTTCCGGCTTCGAGGGATGGTTTTATAAGCTTATCAACGTGTTCCGCTCTGTCGGCGGCAAAAAGAAGCGCTTCCGCCTCATGGCTAATCTTCGCTCCGTCTATAATTCCCTCCTTTCCCCCCGTAAGAACGAGCCTCCGTATTAGTCTTCCAAAGGCCGTATCCGTTGGTTCCTTTGTTAAAACGACTTCGTAGCCCCTCTCCTCGAACCAGACCTTGAGGAGCTTTGCCTGTGTTGATTTTCCGGCCCCGTCTATGCCCTCAAGCACTATGAACGTTCCCACAGGTGTCACCTCCAAAATCGAGACAACCGTAGTTCAAAAACTTCTTCTGCTTATAAGGATTGTCTGAAAAAGTTAAGAGCAGTTAGCCGAGGGTTTTTTTCATGTGGTCCAGTAGGGCCCACATGCTTCCAAACTCAACACCCTCTCCCTCCCTGTAGAACTCAACGACCCCCTCCGGCCTGAAGCGAAGACCGAAGTCGTAGTGGCCCTTGCTGAGTTTGTGAAGGAAGACTTCCTTTGGCTTCGGAGGTAAATAACTCGTCATCATGTCGTTCATGAGCTCTACATCGAAGCCGAAGTGCTCGTTCATTCTCGGGAAGAACAGAACCGCGGGGGTGTTCATGGCGTCAACGAGGGCCCTGCCATGTATCTTGAAATTGTAATGCTTGAAGACCTCGTGCAGGAAGTCGTCGAGGGCGTTTGGGTAATAGACGGTTGCCCCTATGTCGTTGGGCTGGGCCTCTATGAAGCTCCTGCTTTTGAGAATGGCGTTTATCTCATCGATATCTATTCCGCTGACGTAAACGCGGACGCCACCGTAGTAATACACGTATGCCAGCGGGAGGCCCTTCCTGTGGGCGAAGTCCTTGAGCGCTATGAGCGGAATAAGGCGGACGTCCATTATCGTTGAACCCGTGCTGACTATACCGACGACCATTGCCCTCTTGCCGTAGCGCGATATTGCCCTCCCGTCCCTTCCAACTATTATGGTTCCGTGCGAGACAGTCCCTATCGCCCTGCCGAGGAGGGCGAGTTCCTCGGGATTGAACCGTTGGGAGTAATACACCTCCACTTCCACCACCTCAGTCCGGTAAGATTATACTTTCCTTTCCAATCCTCGACTCGACCCAAATCTTAACGTTTGAGCCTATCTTGCTGAAGTCCTCTATAAGGGTGTTGTCCCCGATGACACTTCCGGGTTGGATAACGACACCTTTGCCTATGTACACGTTCTCCCCTATTATTGCCTCTTTAATCTCTGCCCCCTCCTCAATCGTAACCCCTGAAAAGATGACCGAGCGCTCTATCTTAACGTTTCTGCCTATCTCAACGTCATCCCCAAGAACAGCGAACCCCCTTATCTCGGGCCTCCTGAGGATGCACCTTCTGCCCGTAAACAGCGCACCGCCGTATTCGAGGTTCCCCTTGAGGGTCTCGGTCTTTATGTGGGGGAGTATAAGCCTTCCAAGGAACACGTCTTCAGTTGCCTGCAGGTAGCTTGAAGGCCTTCCAACGTCGTTCCAGTACTCTTTAAAGGGGAACCCGTAGAGGGGAAGGTCGTTTTCGAGCATCCTCGGGAAGAGGTCCTTCGAGAAGTCGAAGTTCTTGTTCTTTGGAACGAGGTCGAAGGCATCAGGCTCGAAGACGTATATTCCTGCGTTGACGAGGTTGCTGAAGACCTCCTCCGGTCTGGGCTTCTCCTTGAACTGCTGAATCCTGCCGTCTTCGTCTATGATGGCTATGCCGTACTGCGTGGGGTCATCAACCTCAGACAGCGCTATCGTGGCGAGGGCCTTTTTCTTTCTGTGGTACTCGTAGAGGGCCTTCAAATCGAGGTTGGTGAGAACGTCGCTTGAAACAACAAAGAACGTGTCGTCCATGTGCTTGACAACCTTCTTGGTTGCGCCGGCGGTTCCGAGTTTTACGTTGTCCCCGTTTGAGTAACGAATCTCGATGCCCCACCTGCTCCCGTCCCCGAAGTATTCAATGATTCTTTCCTTCAGGTAGCCAACGAGAACGTAAACTTCATCAACTCCCGCCTTTATTAGATTCTGGAGGGCGTACTCCATCAGGGGCCTGTTGAAGAAGGGTATCATTGGCTTCGGTCTGTAAACGGTGAGGGGAAGAAGCCTGGTTCCCCTGCCCCCGGCTAAAATCACTGCCTTCATTTTCAGCACCATCTTTCATATTTTTCCGTCCGACTAAAATATTTTACGATGTTCAGTTCTGAACTCACGGGTTCATCAACGTCTGATGTTGGCGCAACAACTATTTTAAGCCATCGGTCAACATCAAGCGAGGCGGTGAAAATGGAGGCGCTCGAAAGGCTCAGAGAGCTCCTTCCAAAGGAGCAGTTCGAAAAGATTGAAGCGATAGACAATCCAGAGCTTCACGCTTTTTTGGCCGAGTGGATTGAGTGGCTCGAGCCAAGCAAGGTTTTCGTCTGCACTGACAGTCCGGAGGACGAGCATTACGTCCGCTGGAAGGCCCTCTACTATGGAGAAGAGAAGATGCTCGAAACGCCGAACCACACGGTTCACTACGACAACTACTACGACCAGGCCAGGGACAAGGCCAACACCAAGCTCCTCGTTCCCGGCGGAAAGGAGATTCCCTTCCTCAACACCAAGGACCGCGACGAGGGCCTGAAGGAGATTAGAGAGCTGATGAAGGGTGTCATGCGCGGAAAAGAGCTGTTCATCTGCTTCTTCGTTCTCGGGCCTAAGAACTCGATATTCACAATTCCGGCCGTTCAGCTCACGGACTCAGCGTACGTGGCCCATTCGGACTTCATACTATACAGGAAGGGCTACGAGGAGTTCAAGCGCCTGGGAAGGAGTGCGAGGTTCTTCAAGTTCGTCCACTCGGCAGGAGAGCTCGACGAGAGGAAGACGAGCAAGAACCTCGACAAGAGGAGGATTTACATCGACCTCGTGGATGACACCGTTTACTCGGTGAACACTCAGTATGGTGGCAACACCATCGGTTTGAAGAAGCTCGCCTTCAGGCTCACCATTCAGAAGGCGGTTAAAGAGGGCTGGCTCAGCGAGCACATGTTCCTAATGAGGGTCAACGGCCCGAACGGCAGGAAGACCTACTTCACCGGTGCCTATCCGAGCATGTGCGGGAAAACATCAACCGCCATGATTCCCTGGGAGAACATCGTTGGAGACGATTTGACCTTCATCCTCCCGGTCAACGGCGTGGCGCGCGGTGCCAACGTCGAGAAAGGTGTCTTCGGCATAATCCAGGGCGTCAACCCCGAGGACGACCCGATAATCTGGAAGGTCCTCCACTCGCCGGTCGAGATAATCTTCTCGAACGTCCTCGTCAAGGACGGAAAGCCCTACTGGAACGAGATGGGCGTCGAGATTCCGGACGAAGGCGAGAACCACAGCGGAAGGTGGTGGAAGGGGAAGAAGGACAAAGAGGGCAACGAGATACCGCCTAGCCACAAGAACGCGCGCTTCACCGTTTCGCTCGAGCACTTCCCGAACGTGGATTTGGAAGCCCTTGAGAACCCGTGCGGTGTGGAAGTCGGCGGAATGATTTTCGGCGGTCGCGATAAGGACACCTGGCCCCCGGTGAGGGAAGCCTTCGACTGGAAGCACGGAGTGGTAACGATGGGCGCATCGCTTGAGAGCGAGACGACGGCGGCGACGCTTGGAAAGGAAGGGGTTAGGGCCTTCAACCCGATGGCCATACTCGACTTCATGAGCGTCCCGCTCGGCGAATACATCGAGAACTACCTGAGGTTCGGCGAGAAGCTGAGGAAAACGCCGAAGATATTCGCCGTCAACTACTTCCTCCGCGACGAGAACGGCAACTGGCTCAACCACAAGCTCGACAAAGCCGTCTGGCTCAAGTGGATGGAGCTTCGCGTTCACGGCGACGTTGATGCAATCGAGACGCCGATAGGCTACATCCCGAAGTACGAGGACTTGGCAAGGCTCTTCAAGGAGGTTCTCAACAAGGACTACAGCAGGGAAGCCTACGAGAAGCAGTTCACGATAAGGGTTCCGGAACTGCTCGCAAAGATTGAGCGCATCGAGAAAATCTACCGCGAGAAGGTCAGGGAAGTTCCGGAAGAGCTCTTCCGGGTTCTTGAAGAGGAAAAGAAGAGGCTTCTTGAAGCCAGGGAGAAGTACGGCGACTACATCAGCCCCTTCGCCTTCCAGGGTTCCTGACGCTTTTCTTCCCTTTTCGTCGAACGCCGAGCGGCAGGGTTTTAAAGGTCGGGGCAAGAAGTATCACCATCGGTGGTTTCTATGGTTCGCGTCGATGAGTGCACCTATGAACTCATCAGGGAAAAGCTCCCGGGACCCCTCAGGGGTCTTGCGGATTTGGCCTACAACTACTGGTGGAGCTGGAACAGAAGGGCAACGAAGCTCTGGGAGAAGATAGACCCGGAGCACTGGCTTGAATTCAAGAACCCCGTCAAATTACTCCTCGATACTCCGGAGAGCAGGTTCCGCGAGCTTCTCCGTGATGACGATTTCATGAACCTCTACGAGCTCGTTATGGAGCAGTTCGAAAACTACATGAGCCCGAGCTCAACGTGGTTCTCGACCAACTACCCCAAGTGGGACAAGCCGATTGTGTATCTCTGCATGGAGTACGGCATAAGCAAGAGCCTGCCGATTTATTCGGGCGGACTCGGGATTCTTGCCGGTGACCACGTCAAGACCGCGAGCGACCTTGGTTTGCCTTTCATAGCGGTCGGCCTGCTCTACAAGCACGGCTACTTCCGGCAGGAGATTGACGAGAAGGGAAACCAAATCGAGATTTTCCCCGAGTACAGGCCTGAGGAGATGCCGATAAAACCCGTCCTCGATAAAAGCGGCCGGAGGCTCCTCATAGAGGTGCCGATAGAGGACAGAATCGTCTACGCGAGGGCCTTTGAAGTCCGGGTTGGAAGGGTCAGGATTTACCTCCTCGACACGGACGTCCCCGAGAACAGCAAAGACGACAGAACGATTTGCGACTACCTCTACAACGCGGAGATGGACAAGAGGATAAAGCAGGAAATTCTTCTCGGCATCGGCGGAATGAGGCTGTTAAAGGCTTTGGGAATAGAGCCCGGTGTTGTCCACCTCAACGAGGGGCATCCGGCCTTCGCGAACCTCCAGAGGATTGCGTGGCTCATGGAGGAAGGCCTTACTTTTGCCGAGGCCCTGAGCGTCGTAAGGGGAACAACTATATTCACGACTCACACGCCCGTCCCGGCCGGCCACGACAGGTTTCCAATAGAGGAAGTCAGAAAAAGGCTCGCCAGGTTCCTTGAGGGCAGGGACGAACTCCTCAACCTCGGCAGGGAGGGCGACCAGCTCAACATGACCCTTCTTGCGATTAGGACTTCGAGCTACGTCAACGCCGTCAGCAAGCTACACGCGGAGGTAACGAAGAAGATGTGGCAGAACCTGTGGCCGGGGGTTCCCCTCGACGAGATACCCATCGAGGCCATAACGAACGGCGTCCACACGATGACGTGGGTGCACAACGAAATGAGGAAGCTCTTCGACCGCTACATCGGTAAGGTGTGGCGCGAGCACACGAACATAGAGGGCATATGGTACGCCGTCGAGAGGATTCCCGATGAAGAGCTGTGGGAAGCGCACCTCGAGGCGAAGAGACAGTTCATTGAGCTCCTCCGGAGGAAGGCGATGGAAAGGAACGAGCGTCTGGGTATAGACGACCCGATTCCAGCTATAGACGAGAACGCGCTCATAATAGGGTTCGCGAGGCGTTTTGCAACATACAAGCGAGCGGTTCTCCTCTTGACCGACCTCGAGAGACTGAAGCGTATCCTGAACGACCCGACGAGGCCAGTTTACATAATCTTCGGCGGAAAGGCACACCCGAACGACTGGGGAGGGAAGGAGTTCCTGAAGAGAATCTACGAAGTAAGTCAGATGCCGGAGTTCAGGGGCAAGATATTCGTCATGGAGAACTACGACATGGGAAGCGCGAGGCTTATGGTTGCCGGTGTTGACGTCTGGCTGAACACGCCGAGACGGCCGCTTGAAGCCAGCGGAACGAGCGGCATGAAGGCCGGCCTCAACGGCGTCCTCAACGCCAGTGTTTTCGACGGCTGGTGGGTTGAAGGGTACAACGGCAAGAACGGCTGGGTTGTTGGTGAGGAGAGCACAGAACCCGAGACCGAGGAGGACGACATCAAGGACGCACACTCCCTCTACGACCTCCTTGAGAGGGAGATAATTCCGACCTACTACGGCAACAGGGCGAGATGGGTTTACATGATGAAGGAGAGCATAAAGAGCATCGCCCCGCGCTTCAGCACCCACAGGATGGTGAAGGAGTACATGGACAGGTTCTACTCAAAGGCCATGAGCAACCACATCTGGCTCACGAGGGAGAACTACAGGGGGGCGAAGGAAATAGCCGCTTGGAAGGAGAGGGCCGTTGCATCGTGGCCGAACGTCAGCTTTGAGTCAGTTGAGGTTCACGACAGGGAGAGGCTTGAGGTCGTTCTAAACTTAGATGGGCTTAAACCCGAGGACGTTAAAGTGGAGCTGTACTACGGTGTCAGGGCAGAAGGGTACCACATAGAGAAGCCCTACATCATAGAGCTAAGGCATCCGGAGAGGCTCGACGAGACGAGATGGCTTTATAGATACGAAGGGAACGCGCTCAAGCACCTCGGTGACCCGTGCTGGCACTACGCTTTGCGCGTTTACCCGCACCATGAGAAGCTTCCCCATAAGTTCCTGCTGGGCCTTGTGAAGTGGTGGGGGCTGGATTAACCACGAATTTTGGTGTGAGATGTTTTATTTTCTCTTTCCCATGATTCCATTTGAACCTATGTCTTTGGCCTCTTGGGCACTTCGGAAAGATAGACTTTTAACTCACCGTCCCCAACCCAGAGTGCGACAACCCTCCGGGGGGCTGGGAATGGACGAAATGAAGAAGTGGACGCTGTATTTGACTTTCCTCGTTGCGGGGTTTGCAACGGGCATAGGGACGATAGGACTGTTCCCCCAGTTCTGGCTTGAATATGGAATAACCGGACTAGTAATCCATCTGGGCTTCCTAGCGCTCTTCACTTACGTGGCGATAATCGAGGCGGAGAGGGTCATGAAGTCCGGCTACTACTTCGTCGAGCTGTACAAGAAAATCCTCAGAAAGCCTGCGATGATAACGGTAATACTCGTGCTGATAGCGATATTCCTCTCTTACTACGCCGCAAACACAATGCTGATTCTGCTCGCGCCCGTGGTTGGAACCGGAGCCTTGGGAAGGCTGATTGCAAAGATTATAATGCTGGCGATAGTCTTCGTTATACTCACCAGGGCTAAAGAAAAGACGTTCTCAATAATGGCTATCGGTTCAATGATTCTGGTCATAGCGGTCGTCATCACGACGATAGCCTTCTGGACGAGGATACCCCCAACGGCGGCTTTCCTCGGAATGGCCAAGCACATGGCCATGAGCAGGCAGCACGTCAGCCTTGCGATGATAAAGCTGGCCGCGGAGAGGGCGCTCTACGGGGTTGGCCTCGGCTTTGCCTTCTACCTGATGCTCGGAAGCTTCATGAACGAGCGCTTTAACCACAAGCTAATCATCGGAACGGGAGTTTTCATCCAGTTCATAATAGGAGTGCTCTCGACAATCACGATAATATACGCAATCGCACCGGCAACACCGGCTGAGCTTCTCAAGTACGTTTACGGCGGCGAGGAGGGGGCAATACAGCTCATGGGCGAGCTTCCAAAGATTCTGGCCCACTATCCGGGACTGCTTCTCCTCATAGTGCTGTCGATATTCTTTGCCGGCGTCACGAGCATTCTTCCGACGGCGGAAGTCGGCCTTCAGATACTCGAGTCGAGTATGGGAGTAAACAGAAACAAGGCTGCGATGTACCTTATAGCGATTTCCCTCGCCATAGGAATTCCCGATTCAGTGCCGTCCCTCGCAGAGGCTCTTCTAAAGGCGGTGTCGATATCCATATTCTTCACGGCCCTCTACGAGCTCTATCCCGTGGTTTCAAAGGAGGTTTCAAAGGTCACGGGAATCAGGCCAACAACGGCCAAGATAGTTGCGAGCGCCCTGACGGCGGCGTTCCTGATTCCCTCAGGTCTCTACGCCATATACTCCAACTTCAAGGCAGGAGACCTCTACGTGCTCTCGGCCCTGCTGGCTGTTATACTGGTGCTCTTTGGCTTCTTCGGGAACAGTTTATTTGTAAGGAAGGCCCCGGAGTGAGGGCCTTCATTTGTGGGCGAAAATCGCCCGAACCTTTCCATCTTTTACCTCGTCTATTCTCACGAAGCCGAAGCGCTCGAACTGAACTACGTCATCGACCTTAACGTCGGCGTCGCTCTCAAGGAGTCCCTCCCTGATAATCAGCTCCTCGCCCTCGGGAACCCAGACCTCACAGGGCTTTCCATCTGTGACCCAGTGAACCATCCTCCACCTGTTCTTTCTCGCTATCTCGTAGTCAACGCTGTGGAACCTCGCCTTGATGCCCTCTTCACTCACCTCAAGGATTTCGACGTTGAAAAGGTCCTTAAGGCGAACGAAGTTGCCGGGCTTGAAGAGCTCCATGTCGTCCTTGGAGACGTAAACCGGCTTTCCGGGGACGAATTTGAGCTTCCTAACGCCCCTCTCGGGGTGGTCGGGGTGGAGAGGAATCTCGGCAACGAACTCCTCGTCGTAGCCCTCAATCCACATCGGAACCGGGTCCGCGACGAAGAAGTAGCGGTTCGCTATCGGCTCGATTATGCGCCTGTTTATCGCCGCGAGGTTGTCCCAGCTTACCGTTGTGTCGCTCCTCTTCAGGCCAACCTCGATGATTAGCTCCCTTATTGCCTCGGGCCGTATTCCGCGCCTCCTCAGAGCCCTGATAGTTCCAAGCCTCGGGTCGTCCCAGCCGATGTATTTGCCCTCCTCTATGCCCTTCCTCGTCTTGGACTTGCTGAGGATAACACCCTCGATGCTCAGCCTGCCGTGGTGCACCGTAACCGGATACTCCCAGCCGAAGTAGTCGTAGATGTAGCGCTGTTTCGTTTCGTTCTCGGCGTGCTCCTGCCCGCGGAAGATGTGCGTAACGCCGAGCTCGTGGTCGTCTATGGCAGATGCGAAGTTGTAGAGGGGCCAGACGCGGTACTTGTTGCCGGTCCTCGGGTGGTTGGGATTGTCTATTATCCTAAGAGCGGGCCAGTCCCTGACGGCGGGATTTGGATGCTTGAGGTCGGTCTTTATTCTGACGACCGCTTCGCCCTCCCTGTACTCTCCGTTCAGCATCTTCCTCCAGCGTTCGAGCTGAACCTCAACCGGCTCGTCCCTGTGTGGGCAGGCGATGCCCTTGTCTCTCAGTTCGCGGAACTCCTCCGGCTTACAGGTGCAGACGTAGGCCTTGCCCATCTTTATCAGCTTTTCAGCGTAGTCGTAGTATACCTCAAGCCTGTCGCTCGCTATGTGTACTTCGTCAATCTTGAAGCCGAGCCACTCCAAATCCTCTTTAATCCACTCGTAGAAAATCGGCTCCGGTCGTTTTACCTTTGGGTCGGTGTCGTCGAAGCGGAGTATGAACTTGCCGTTGTACATCCTCGCGTACTCGTGGCTCAGAATAGCTGCCCTCGCGTTTCCGAGGTGGAAGGCACCGTCGGGGTTGGGCGCAAAGCGGGTGACGACCTTTCCCTTCTCAGCCTTCGGGAGTGGCGGGAGGCCCTTCTTTTCCTCCCTCTTTTCTGCCTTCTCCTCAAAGAACTCGGGGTAAATCTCCCTCAGCTTGGCCTCCTGCTCCTCAGGGGAGAGGGCGTTTACCTTCTCGACTATCTCGTTCACTAGCGGGATTATCTCCTTGGCTTTCGGTCTCAGTTCGGGGTTCTCACCGAGGACCTTTCCGATGACGGCTTTGGGATTGGCTTTTCCCTTGTGGGTGTAGGCGTTGATGAGCGCGTACTTCCAGATTAGCTCCTCAACCACTTCCACCACCGGGTTAAAAAGAGAGCGGGAGGTTATAAAGATTAGGAAAGCATAAATAGTTCGCCGTGCATACATTATCCGGTACGGTCATGAATACGGGGGTATCAGCCGAAGGGATGAGGTATATGGAGTTGCTCAGCACGGGGTTTGAAAGGCTTGACAGAGCTCTCGGCGGGGGACTGCTCCCGGACTCAACAACCTTGATTGTCCACGAAACGTACTCCTGGGGCTGGGTTCTTGGGTTTGCGATTCTCAAAAACCGCATTACTGCGGGTGATTTCGGGGTCGTGATGAACTCCGTCCTACCCCTCTCTTCTCTTGAAATGGAGCTTAAGCCCGTGGGCTTAGACGTTGAGAACCTTGGAAGGGCAGGGAAACTGACGGTTATAGATGTCTTCTCCTCACTTCTCGGCATAATGTATCCGCAGGATTTCGTTTACTCCCTTGACAATCTCTCCGCCGAGACGTTTGTTCCAAAGTACGAGATGCTCTACAGGAGTGTTCTTAAGTCCCGGATTGGGAATAGACGGCCGGTTGGCCTCGATTTCACCCTCGATGGAATCGCTTTCATAATCGGGGAGGACAGCACAATCAGGGTTTTTCAGCGGTTTATGGCCCTTAAGGAAAACAGCAGGCTTCGAGAGAACAGGAAGAGGCCGGTGAACATCCTCGTTGTAAACAAGGACAGGGTCTCCCAGAGATTCCTCTCATGGTTTTCCCTGTACTCCCAGTACGTTCTGGAAATCCAGTCCGGAAACGGAGCCGTAGAAAAGATACTGGTGCGGAAAAGTCCCCTGGTGTACACACCCAGGGGGAGGGAGCTGAAGCTGAAGAGAAAAAGGGGAAGAATTGCGGTGGAGTAGTCACTCCGCAAAAGTTATTATCTTGAGCGTAACCGGGCGCCTGACAACATTGTACTTTCTGGCACCGATGAGATACTTAACATTGGTCTCGCTGACGGTGTCGATTAGCCTCTGTGTTATAACCCCGTTGAAAACGACAGCGTAAACATCTTTCCTCTCCTTGAGCTGGTTGGTAAGCTCCCTGACGGGTATCTCTGCTATGACGTTCTTGTTCTCATCGAGAAGGAGTGCTATCCCGTCTTTCTTAACGCGCTCTATGAACTCCCCGAACTCTTCGAGCTCAGGAATGCGGGCCTTTTCGATGGGTTTGATTATTTTTTCCTCCCTAGCCGCCTCTTCCCTTTTCTCCTCCGGAGCGGCGGGAACAACGCGGGGCTCGGGTCTCTTGGGTTCCGCCTTTTCTTCTCTTTCCTTCACGAGCTCGTAGAAGCTCTTGCCCTTGTTGAACATCTCGTTGATAACCTGCTCGGCCGGAACCTTGCTTCTTAGAGCTTTTACTATCTCCTTCTTGGTGAGTTCCTCGACCTCCTTGCCCTCGGGGGCACGGGCAACGTAGTCTATGTCCGCAACCTGGAGGAGCTCCTTGAGTATAAGCTCCCCACCGCGGTCGCCGTCGGTGAAGGCGGTAACTATTCTTTCCTTGCTGAGCTTGATTATGGTTTCCGGAATTGAGGTTCCCTCTACCGCTATAGCGTTCTTTATGCCGTGCTTGAGCAGGTTGAGGACGTCGGCCCTTCCCTCAACGACGATGATTGAGTCGGAGAACGGAACGTGAGGTCCTGCGGGAAGCTTCTCTGGTCCGTACTCGATGAGCTCCTTAGCTCTGACTGCCTTTTTGACTTCCTCGGTGAGCTCCTGAGTCTCGGGAATCTCCTGCTCCATGAGGGTTTCGAGTATCTCTTTGGCCCTCTCGATGATGTACTTCCTCTTGGTTGCCCTGACGTCCTCTATGCGAAGAACCCTTATCTTGGCCTCGGCTGGACCAACGCGGTCGATGGTTTCCAGCGCCGCGGCGAGGATAGCCGTCTCAACCCTGTCGAGGCTCGACGGGACGGTTATGGTTCCGTAGGTCTTGCCGGCCTTGTTGTGAACCTCGACGCGAATCCTGCCAATCCTTCCGGTCTTCTGGAGCTCCCTCAGGTCGAGGTCGTCTCCGAGAAGGCCTTCGGTCTGTCCGAAAATAGCACCCACAACGTCGGGCCTTTCAACGATGCCGTTAGCCTCAAACTCGGCGTAGATGACGTATTTGGTCGTTCCGAACTCGTCCTTTCCTGACATAATACCACCCTCTTTAGCCTTTTTTCGTTTTTCAGCCAAAACCTGCTGGAGTACAGCCTTTTTTCTCTTCATCGAATCCCCTCCAGCCGGGGGTCAGAAACGGAGATGACCTTCAGGTAGAGGCTGTATAGGTCCTCAATGCCTTTAGCGTCTTTTTTGACCAGCTTCTTGAGCTCCCTTCTGGTTTCCACGTCCACCCTGCAGGGGTAGCCGGCCAGGTAGCGGAGGAGCTTTTTTGCGAGCTCCTCCCCCTTCCTGTCAAAGTCCGTGAGTATCTTAACGTTGCCATAGGATGATGCAATGAGCGCGACCTCCGCCAAGGGCAGACGTGAGAGCCTGATTACCTCCGCTCTGACCCCCAGATTCCTCAGAGCCACCTCGTCTCGCATGCCCTCAACGATGAGGGCGCCTTCAAACTCTCGCAGTTCGTCTATAAGCTCCAGGAATCTTTTATAGTTTTCGGCGTACATAACGCCCTCGCCCTTCAATACTCCCTGAAGTTAAAAGCTTTTGGGTCATGGCCTTAGCGAGACCCAGAGGCGGTAGTTGTGCCTTCTGCCGATTAAAACCGCTACCACCGGACCGATTACGAGCAACGAAATCAACGCATCGCTTCCGACTGTGGAGTTCTTGAAGACCGTCACGCCGAGGACGATGGCCAGTATAAAGCCAGCGAAGAACCCGATGAGCGCGTACAGCAGGGGACCCCCGATTGATGGCTTGAGCGAGACTACGTATGCGCAACCTCCGATTATGAGAACACTGAGAAAAGCTCCTACATCCCCGCTGACGGCGTAGAAGAGCAGAGCCGAAATGATAACGGCCACGATTAGGCCCACGTTCCTCATGCAACCACCCAGAGTGTTTCTAACGCGTTTTCCTAAAAGTTTTTTGCTCAGCAAACCGACCGAATCCTGCCGTGATAGCTCATAGGCTCCTCATAGAACTCCTCTATCAGCTTCTGGAGCCTTCTTGAAAGCTTTATCTGGACGCCCCATGAGCCTTCAATTTTGCCCTTCGCCGCCATCCTGCCGAGGAACTTTTTCATCTCCTCGCTCAGGGGAGAGGGCCTGCACCGCGCCCAAGGCGTTCCGGGCAGGGGCATGAAGTAGTGGGCCCGAACCTTCCCGCCCTTTCTCATAATCCACCTCATAAGCTCAATGCTCTTCCTCTGGCTCTCCTCGCTTTCCCCGGGCAGGCCAACGATGAAGTCAACCACAGGCTCAAAGCCGTACTCGAGCATGTATTCAACGGCCCGCTGGACGTGCTCAACCCTGTGAAGCCTGTGCATCGCTTTCAGCATTGCGTCGTCCCCGCTCTGCGCTCCAATAGCCAACCTTCTGTTGTCGGCGTAGTCTATCAGCAGCTCGAGGGTTTCTGGAAGAACGAACTCCGGCCTGACCTCGCTCGGAAAGGTTCCGTAGAATAGCCTCCTTCCCTCTTTCCTGAGGGGTTGCAAAGCCTTGAGAAGGGCCTCGAGCTTGTTAAGCCTGAGTATCGCTCCCGGACTCCCGTAGGCGAAGGCGTTGGGTGTTATATAGCGCATGTCCTTCATTCTCCTCGAGTACTTCACAATCTGGTCTATGGGCCTGTGCCTCATTCGGAAGCCCTTGATGTAAGGTGTTTGACAGTAGTAGCAACGGAAGGGACAGCCCCTGCTTATCTCCATCGGCGAAATCAGGCGGACGCTTTCAGGATACGGTGGAAAGCGCCAGAAGTCCTCAACCTTTGCGAAGCCGGTGAAGGTAAACTCGCCGTTGAGGTAGAAGGCGAGACCCTTCACCTCTGCAAGCTCTGGAGTTACCCTGTAGCCAGTCCTCTTTAGGGTTGTCAAAAGCCGGTAGATTACCTCCTCGCCTTCACCGATGACCGCTATGTCAAATCCCAGAACGTTGAGGGTATGCCTCGGCATCGCTATGGCATGGTATCCACCAGCAACGAGAAGCGCTCCCCTCTCCTTTAAAAGCCGGACTTCCTTCGGGAGGTCGCCCCAGATTTCCTCCGTGAAGAATGAGTAGAGAACGACTTTCGGCTTTGCCTTGAGAATCTCGTTGAAGTCCTTCGTTATGAGCAGTTCACCCAAATCGAATCCCTGACTCTCCAGAGCGGCGAGGAGATGGACGAAAGCGTTGTGATTGCGTTTTGTCATCCTGACAGCTATTTCGGGCATGGTTAAAAGCGTGAAAAGAGATTTAAAACGCTAACGGTGGAAAGTAATGAAAAACAAAGGCCTTCAGGCCTTTATAGCGAGCTTGATGTCCTCGGCCTTGACGGTCTTCCTGCCGGCGTGCCTGGCGAACTCGTTGGCCTTCTTGGCAATCTCGATGGCGTACTCCTCGAGGTACTCGGCGAGGACCTTGGCGGCCTCCTCGCTGACTCTCTCAGCGCCGGCCTTCCTTATAAGCCTGTCAACCGGGGCAATTGGAAGCTCGGCCATCCACAACACCTCCTTGAAGTTTTCTTCGGTATTCTTTTGGAATTTGAAGATATATAAAACTTTCGGTAAAGAAACCCTGAGAAGGCGTTAAATCGAGAATGCACCTAAATATACATGGTAATACTCCTCTAAGAAAACGGCCGGGTAGAAAACGTGAGATGGGATTGAGACAATTGTCGAAAAAGTGAACGAAGTCCCTTGGGGAGAGTAAGGGAGAAGGAACCTAAGGCTTCCTTTTCGAAAGCACTAACCCCTTACTGCCCTGGTACTGCCCAAAGTAGGGCCGCCTCGCGGGTCCTTCGAGGCGAACGAAGGCCATCTGGACGAACCTCTCCATGTAGTGCAGCTTTACTTCCTTCTCTGAGGCATTAAAGAGACCCAACGTCAGTTTTCCGTCCCAGCCGGGGTCTACCCACGCAAAAGAGCCTATGAGACCTTCTCGGGCCAGACTGCTTCTGAGCTTCATATCCCCCATCACGTCGTCGGGAAGCTTTACCCTCTCCAGAGTTAGAACAAGGGCGTAGGCCTTTGGTGGTATTACTACATCCCCGCTCTCCCTGACGTTTACAAGCTTTCCTGCAACAATAGCCTCATCTCCGACCCTGAGGTCGTAGCCGGCCGGCTGAAGGGACTCCTCTGAAAAAGGCTCTATTAGGATTTCCCTTCTGATTTTCCAGTCCGGAAGCATCAAAGCTACCACCGAAAGCGATATAACAGTGGTATATAAAAAGACATCTGGCCCGTGATGAGCGGTTGGCCCGGCACCGAGGGGTGCGGAGGGTCACCACTCCTGAGGCCCAGCGGGCCGGTGGCCTAGTCTGGATGGGGCGTCGGCCTTCGGAGCCGAAGGTCGCGGGTTCGAATCCCGCCCGGCCCGCCATCGAAACTTTTGCCAATGCTTCTTCTGGAAAGCTAGTTCCTTCGTGAAGAAAAAGGAGAAGTCGAGAAGAACTCACGTTCTCAGCTTTGCAAGTGCATCCTCAGCCGCTTGAAGTATCTGATACCCTATCGGGGATGCCGTCAAGAGCGGGTGGGTCGCTATCTGGAGGGTGTAGAGCTCGCTCGCAGTGAGCCTCTTCTGTATGGCCAAGGCAAGGATGTTTATCATCTCGCCGACGCTTTTGCCACCAGCTATCTGGGCCCCGAGTATCGCACCCCTGTCGCGGGAGAAGATGAGCTTTACAGTTATCATCGAAGTATCGGAGAACTTCGCAGGGTGCCTGTCCGGGCCCTTACCGTAGCCCACGATGACCTCAAAGCCCTCCCTCTTTGCCTGCTCCTCCGTCAAACCGGCCGCCGCAAGGGTGAGGCCCGCTATGTGGGTTGAGTAGGCACCTATTGTCCTCCTGTTCTCCCTGACAATCTGGAGCTTGAAAAGGTTGGCCCCTGCAATCCTCGCCTCGAAGGTGGCAGTTGAGGCGAGCATGAGCTGGTAGGGCTTGCCCGTGAAGAAGTCCCTGTGCTCCACGCAGTCGCCGACCGCGAAGATGTCGGGATGAGAGGTTCTCATGTACTCGTCGGTCCAGACCCCGTAGCGAGTAACCTTGAGGCCGGCCTTAACTGCCAGCTCGACGTTGGGTCGGTAACCTGTGGAGAGGATTACCAAATCGGCCGAGATTTCTCCCCCGTCAAGGAGCTTGACTTTCTCCACCTTCCCGTTCCCGGCGAAGCCCTCAACCTGCCCGTATGCAATGTTTATTCCGGCTTCCTTCAGCTTTCCTTCAATCATCTCACTGAACTCCGGGTCAAAGGAACTCCGTAGCAGTCTGCTCCTGACGACTAAAGTCACGTCCTTGCCGAGCTTCCGTATCTCGTCGCCAACCTCAAGGGCTATGAAGCCACCGCCGACGATGACGATTTTCTCGGCTTCCTCTACTTTCTCCCGGAGCTTCTTGAGGTACTCGTAGTCCTTGGGAACGGTGTATACCCCATCGAGGTCAACGCCCGGAAAATCCGGCTTTGCAGGCTTCGAGCCCGTCGCCAGGACCAGCTTCTCCCAGGCTATCTCCTTTCCGGACTTGGTCTTAACGACCTTCCTCTTCGGGTCGATGTCAGTAACCTCGTCCGTCAGGATATCGACGCCGAGGGGCTCTAGGAACTTCTC
>Ga0256834_1000426_pt1 | contig 30632 bp, 32 predicted proteins | sample 4281140metaG_FD_190536 | JGI IMG/M metagenome (GOLD analysis project Ga0256834, IMG submission 190536) | Hydrothermal vent microbial communities from East Pacific Rise, Pacific Ocean - 4281-140 | ecosystem: Environmental > Aquatic > Marine > Hydrothermal vents | place: Pacific Ocean: East...
GAAGGTTAAACGCGGTCTCGGGACGATAAGGCAGGATTTGAACGTCTCGATTAGAGGCGGAGCGAGGGTCGAGATTAAGGGCGTTCAGGAGCTCGACATGATTCCGCTCATCATCGAGAGGGAAGTGGAGAGACAGCTCAACCTGCTCAAGATAAGGGATGAACTCCGCAAGAGGGGCGTTAAGCCCGAGGACATCAGGGAGGAGTTCTACGACGTTACCGACGTCTTCGAGAACACCGGGTCGAAGATAATCGCCCGGACGATAAAGAAGGGCGGTAAGGTTTTGGCCGTCAAACTGCCGAAGTTCAGAGGTTTGCTCGGCAGGGAAATTCAGCCCGGCAGGAGGCTCGGCACGGAGATGGCCGACAGAGCGAAGAAGTACGTGAGGGGCATCTTCCACATTGATGAACTGCCGAATTATGGAATTACCGAAGAAGAGGTCAACGCGGTTATCGAAAAACTCGGTCTTGGCGAGCTTGATGCCTTCGTCCTGGTCGCGGCCGGGGAGGAAACGGCTAAGAATGCCCTTCGTGAGGTAATTAAGCGCGCGAGGGAGGCAATCGAAGGCGTCCCCGAGGAGACAAGGAGGGCTTTGCCGGATGGAAACACTCAGTACATGCGTCCCCTGCCGGGCAAGGCCAGGATGTATCCCGAAACCGATATACCAACAATCTTCATTCCGCCGCAGGAGAAGGAGAAAATTAAGGCCAACCTGCCCGAGCTTCCGCAGGAGAGGGTCGAGCGCTACGTGAGGGAGTACAGGATTGACAAGAGCTTGGCCGAGACCCTCGTAAACGATGAGCGCGACGAGCTCTTCGATGAACTCGTGAAGAAGGGCGTAAAACCCTCGCTGGCCGCTTCAATCCTCGTGGTCGTCCTAAAGGGCCTCAAGAAGGAGGTTCCGGTTGAGAACATCACGGACGAGCACATCAGGGAGACCTTCAAGCTTTACCTCGACGGCAAGATAGCGAAGGAAGCCTTCGAGGAGATATTCAAGGAGCTCGCAAAGAACCCTGAGAAGAGCGCAAGGCAGGTGGCCGAGGAGAAGAGTCTAACGCTCCTCAGCGAGGAAGAGGTTGAGAAAATCATCGACGAGGTAATCCAGGCCAACGTAGATGTCATCAAGGCCAAGGGAATGGGTGCGATGGGCATGATAATGGGAAGGGCAATGACAAAGCTTCGCGGAAGGGCCGACGGCAAGCTCGTGAGCAACTTGGTGAGAAAGAAGATTCAGGAACTGAGCGGGAGCTAACTTTTTAAGCCCCTTTTCTTACTTTTCCTGATGGTTAAGGCGAAGTTCGTTGTGCTCTACGTTAAAACCTCTATGGCCGACGCCGAAGTTAGGGACATCCTTAGGTCGTACCTGAGGCTCATTCATCCAGACGTTGATTCACTCTTCAATGCCCTCCTCACTGCTTCCCTTCAGAGCAGGAAAATAACCGTTGTTGAGACCCCCTCTGGAATGTACGTTGCCCCCGGAGAGTACGAGATTAAGGGGGAGACCTACGAGTTTCTGGTGAGCAAAGAGGAGGGACTTAAGAAAGTCGCCGAGGACATCCTAGGGGTCAGCAGGGACCCCAAGATTAACAGCATCGTAAACATCGTTCAGGTGCTTTTGTGGGTTGCCATCCTGGTGCTCGGATATCTCGGTTACAAAAACGAGATGCTCAGCGGACTTGTGTCTTATATTATGCTGCTTATAATGGCCTCTTTGTTCGTCGAGAACCTCAGAAAGGGGTACAAAAAGAGAAGGCGGGTCAGAGCATCGGCTCCTCATCATAGCTCAGAGTGAGGGAAAAGCGCTCATCATCCCCGTCTCCGTTTTCCATCTGCCCTTTTAAAGCCTGCCTTACCAACCTGGAGCGAAAACCATTTAAAGAGTGAAGTTGTTTTCTTCCCGATGAAGTTCATCAACGCCGTTCCAATCCTCTACTATGAGCTGAACGTTCCGCCGGAGAGGGTTAGGGAGGCCTTTCCCTCGGCGCTTGAGTTTAAGAATCCCACTCCAGAGAGCCTCTCAATCGTGCAGCCGCCGGGGAAGAACTCTGGACTGCTCGTGATTGACGTCAAAGCCGAGAACCGCCACGTCTTCGTTCTCCCCGTTAGGGATGAGCTTATTCTAATCAACGACACCCTGCCGAGGGTCTTTGTAATTCCCCCAACCGCTCTCGATGAATTTTTTAAAGCCCTCGTTGAGGACAACGTCAAGGGTATTCTGGACAAAGGCATCAGAAGGAAGGGCAAGAAGTGGCGCTTTCTCATAGACTTTGCCGCAACTGTCATCGTTGTTTCAATCGAAAATCAGTTCCACATCGGAATCTGGGGTGGGGTGCTCCTCGGTGCCGTTTTTACAACCGTTGAATACCTGCTCGGTCCAAAGAAGGGGAAGTTCAGGGTTATGGCAACGGAACTGAGCGAGAAAAGCGTTCGTAGAATGTACGAGGTTTCGGAGAAGAAGGGAAAGGTATTGAAGGTTTCCCTTTAGCGCCCCAGCTCCTTGTGAGCTTTCGCGAGATGCTTCGCCGCTATCGCCGCGAGGAGCGAGAGCTCTCCAGCCAAAACCGCTCCGGCGACAATCTCCGCGAACTTCTTGGCGTTTGTGCCAGGCGGCTCGCCTCCCCCAGCGACGCCCATAATGCTTAAAGCCTCCCTCTGGGTCGGAACGCGCGTTCCCCCTCCAACGGTTCCGATTTCGAGGCTCGGCATGGTGATGCTGATGTAGAGGTCGCCCTCCGGTGTAACCTCCGCGAGGGTTATGCCGTGTGAGCCTTCGGTAATCTGTGCCTCATCCTGCCCCGTGGCGAGGAAGATTGCCCCGACTATGTTGCCGAAGTGGGCGTTGAAGCCGTAAGAGCCTGCCTGGGCAGAACCTACGAGGTTCTTGCGGTAGTTCACCTCCGCTATTAGTTCCGGCGTGGTCTTCAGCTTCCTCTCGACTATATCGCGCGGTATTACTGCCTCCGCTATTACCGTCTTACCGCGTCCGTTGATGAAGTTCACCGCGTTGGGCTTTTTGTCAACGCAGAGGTTGCCCGAGAGCGCCAGATACTTTACGTCCGGGAAGTGCTCCTCTATGACCTTCATTATTTCCTCGCTCGCTATCGTAACCATGTTCATTCCCATAGCGTCGCCGGTGGTGAACTCAAACCTGAGGTAGAGGTTGTTGCCCACTATGAAGGGCTTAACGTCCCTGAGCTTTCCGTGTCTGGTGACCTTGCTGACGGCCTTCTCCTGGAGGTAGTCGATGTTCTCCTTCACCCACTCCGCGACTTCTCTCGCTCTCCTTGCGTCTGGGCATTTAAGCAAAGGAGCGCGCGTCATCTTGTCGTCTATAATTGTCGTCTTAACGCCGCCGGCCTCGGTCAGTGCCGAACAGCCCCTGTTAACGCTCGCAACGAGCGCTCCCTCCGTCGTGGCGAGGGGTATGTAAAACTCCCCCTTCGCGTATTCTCCGTTGATTTTGAGCGGTCCCGCTACTCCCATCGGTATCTGAACGACGCCTATCATGTTCTCGATGTTCCTGCCGATAACCTGCTCCGGGTCTATGCTGTAGTGTCCGATGTGCTCAAGCTTTATGCCGAGCTTTTTCTCAAGAGCCTTTCTCCTCACTTCGGTTGCGGTTCTCTTGTCGGTGTACTTCTCAACCTGGTGGAGCTTTATCTCTCCCCGGGCGACCTTCTCAACCAGCTCATCAAACTCCATTTCAACACCCCCAGAATCAGCCGAAAATCCATTCCTCAAGGACCTCTCCAATCTCTCTGAACGCAACGGCGGCGTCGCTGTTGGGAAGGTATTTGATTATCGGAATTCCAACGTTGATGGATTCTGGAACGTTGTAGTCGAAGGGAACCCAACCGAGAACCGGGACGTCCAAATCCTCTTCTATGGCCTCTATTATCTTATCAACGACATCGGCGCTCTCGCGAACCTTGTTCAGGACGACGCCGATGTTCAGGTTGTACTTCTCTCCAAGGGCCTTCAGCTTCTCTATCTCATTTTTCACCATCGTCTCGAAGGAGTAAATCGGTGAGCGCTCTATTTCGACAACGATTAGCTGGTAGTTTGCAACCTGAAACGTTGGGAGCGTGTCGAAGGGTATTCCCGTTGGGGAGTCCACGAAAACGACACCGAATTTGTACTTGACCCGCTCAAGAATGTCCACGAGCCTCCTGGGGGATATTCCGAGAACGTCTTGAAGCTGTGTGCTCCCGGGCATCACGTAGACGCCGGTTTCTTTGTGCTTGTATATTGCCCACTCCGGGTCTATGTCAGGGTTCTTAAGGAGTGTATGAACGGTGTACTTTACGGTATCGAGGGCGAAGTGGAAGCCAAGATTGGGCAGGTAGAGGTCTCCGTCCACTGCCAGAACCCTGTACTCCCTTGACGCCAGGAACGTGCTGAGGTTTGCAGTTGTGGTGGTTTTGCCCGCGCCTCCACGTCCCGTAACGACTATCACTGCCATTGTAACCCCTCTAAGGGTGGAATATGAACTTTAAGATATAAATGTTTCCAACGGACGCCTCTTAAAGGAGAAATTACTCTTCCCAGTTATGTGTAGTAGTCCACTTCTATGTCGTGATGACCACAAAAGGTTTATATCGTCCCCATTTAGATTCCCATTGTAAGGTTAAGGAGATGATTGCCATGGCTGAAAAGATGCCGGCCATCATGAAGACCAAACCCGCTTACGGTGCCGAGCTCGTTGAGGTTGACGTTCCCAAGCCCGGGCCGGGCGAGGTTCTCATTAGGGTTCTCGCAACGAGCATATGCGGGACCGACCTGCACATCTACGAGTGGAACGAGTGGGCGCAGAGCAGGATTAAACCGCCCCAGATTATGGGCCACGAGGTCGCTGGAGAGGTCGTCGAGGTTGGCCCCGGCGTTGAGGACCTCCAGGAGGGCGACTACATCAGCGCCGAAACCCACATCGTCTGCGGCAAGTGCTACGCCTGCAAGCACAACCGCTACCACGTCTGCCAGAACACCAAGATTTTTGGCGTTGACATGGATGGCGTCTTCGCGACCTACGCCATCGTTCCGGCCCAGAACGCCTGGAAGAACCCCAGGGACATGAAGCCCGAATACGCCTCACTTCAGGAGCCGCTTGGCAACGCCGTTGATACCGTTTTAGCCGGTCCGATAGCGGGGAGGAGCACGCTCATAACAGGAGCCGGTCCGCTCGGACTGCTCGGCATAACCGTCGCGAAGGCGAGCGGTGCTTACCCGGTTATCGTGAGCGAGCCGAGCGACTTCAGGAGAAAGCTCGCCAAGAAGGTTGGAGCGGACTACATCATCAATCCCTTTGAAGAAGACCCGGTTGAGGTCGTTATGAGCATAACCGACGGTGCCGGGGTTGAGGTATTCCTTGAGTTCAGCGGTGCGCCTAAAGCTCTGGAGCAGGGCTTGAAGGCCGTAACGCCGGGAGGAAGGGTCTCGCTCCTCGGTTTGTTCCCCCGTGAAGTTACGCTCGACTTCAACAACCTGATAATCTTCAAGGCCCTTGAAATTCACGGCATCACCGGAAGGCACCTCTGGGAGACCTGGTACACCGTTTCGAGCCTGATTCAGAGCGGGAAGCTCAACCTCGACCCGATTATCACCCACAAGTACAAGGGCTTCGACAAGTTCGAGGAAGCCTTCGAGCTGATGAGGGCAGGAAAGACCGGCAAGGTCGTCTTCTTCCCTAAGGAGTGATTTTTCTCCCCCTCTTTTCACCGCAATTCTTAAGTAAACCCTTCCCCACTTCTCCCGGAGGTGTTGGAATGGAGCTGAGCTATGGGGAGAAGCTCACCCTCATCAAGCTCAACGGACTGAAAAAGGTGAAATTCGAGGAGCTCGTCAAAGAGACAGGATTGGAGCAGGTAGCTGTCATGAGGGCAGTTCTCGGCCTGCAGGCGAAAGAATTAGCCAAGCTCCACGAGAGGAGCGAGAAGGTCGTTAAGCTCACCGAGACCGGAAAGAAATACGCCGAAATTGGTCTTCCAGAGTGGAGGGCCTTAAGGCTCCTCCGCGAGAGGGGAAAGGTTACCCTCGACGACCTTAGAGAAGTTCTCAGCGACGACGAGCTGAAGCCGATAGTTGGCCTCCTCAGGAAGGAGGGCTGGGCAAACGTTAGGAAAGAGGACGGGAAGCTAATTCTTGAAATCACGGAGAAGGGACTTAAAGCCGGGGAGAGGCCCATTGATAAGGCCTTAAAACTCCTCGCCGAGAAGGGAGTCGTTCCGGTTAAAGAGATAGAGAAGCTCGTTCCGGTTAAGGAGCTCAAGAGGAGGAAAATCGGAGAAGAGGAGACCCTAACCGAGAGGGAGGTTGAGATTACTCCGGAGGGCGAAAAGCTTGCGCCAAAAGTCGAGCTGAAGCGGGAGGTTTCCGTTTTAACTCCGGAACTCATAAAGTCCGGCAAATGGAGGGAAGTTGAGTTCAGGAAGTTTGACATAAAGGCCCCGGTGAGGAGGATTTACCCTGGCAAGAAGCAGCCCTATAGAGCTTTCCTCGACAAGATAAGGAGAAGGCTCATCGAGATGGGCTTCATCGAGATGACGGTTGATTCGCTCATTGAGACCCAGTTCTGGAACTTCGACGCCCTCTTCCAGCCCCAGAACCACCCGGCGAGGGAATGGACCGATACCTATCAGCTCAAGTATCCAAAGAGCGGTTTCCTGCCCGAAGATGAACTCGTTGAGAGGGTTAAGACCGCCCACGAGCGCGGTCTGGCCGGCTCGCGCGGCTGGGGCTACGTCTGGTCTCCTGAGAGGGCAATGCTCCTCATGCCAAGGGCTCATGGCACTGCCCTCGACGCGAGGCAGTTGGCGAAAGGAGTCGAGATTCCGGGGAAGTACTTCACAATCCAGCGCGTTTTCAGGCCGGACGTCCTCGACAGGACGCACCTCATCGAGTTCAACCAGATTGACGGCTTCGTCGTCGGTGAAGAGCTGAACTTCAGGCACCTCCTCGGAATTCTCAAGCGCTTCGCAGTGGAAATCGCTGGGGCCAAGAAGGTTAAGTTCCTGCCCGACTACTACCCGTTCACCGAGCCGAGCGTCCAGATGAGCGCCTACCACCCTGAACTCGGCTGGGTTGAGTTCGGCGGTGCCGGAATCTTCCGCGAGGAGATGACCAGAGCTTTGGGCATTGACGTCCCGGTCATCGCGTGGGGAATCGGAATCGACAGGTTGGCAATGTTCAAGCTCGGAATAGACGACATACGCTACCTCTTCAGCTACGACCTCCGCTGGCTGAGGGAAGCGAAGCTGGTGTGGTGATGGGAGATGCCAAAGTTCGACGTGTCAAAGCGGGATTTGGAGAGGCTTGTCGGGAAGGAGTTCACGGTCGAGGAGTGGGAGGACCTCTTCCTCTACGCCAAATGCGAGCTGGACGACGTCTGGGAGGAGAACGGTGAAATCTATTTCAAGGCCGACTCCAAGGACACGAACAGGCCCGACCTATGGAGCGCCGAGGGGATAGCCAGACAGATACGCTGGGCGCTCGGTTTCCAGAGGGGCCTGCCGAAATACGAGGTTGAGAAAAGCGACGTTACCGTTTACGTTGACGAGAGGCTGAAGGATATAAGGCCTTATGGTGTTTACGCAGTCGTTGAGGGCCTCAAGCTCGACGAAGAGGCTCTCAAGCAGATGATTAACCTCCAGGAGAAGGTGGCTCTGACTTTCGGAAGGAGGAGAAGGGAGGTAGCAATAGGCATCTTCGACTTCGACAAGGTGAAGCCCCCGATATACTACCGGGCAGGGAAGAAAACCGAGAGGTTTGTCCCGCTCGGCTTCGAGGAGGAGCTTACGCTGGAGGAAATCCTTGAAAAGCACGAGAAAGGGAAAGAGTACGGTCATCTGATTAAGGACAGGCCCTACTACCCGCTCCTCGTGGACAGCGAGGGTAAGGTCCTATCGATGCCCCCGATAATCAACTCCAAAACGACCGGAAGGGTGACGACCGAAACGAGGAACGTCTTCGTCGACGTCACCGGCTGGGATTTGAACAAGGTCATGCTCGCCCTTAACGTCGTCGTTACAGCCCTGGCGGAGCGCGGAGGAAAGATTAGGAGCGTTAAAGTCGTTTATCCCGACTTTGAGATTGAAACGCCCGATTTAACTCCCAAGTCATTCGAGGTCGAGCTGGACTACATAAGGAAGCTGGCCGGCCTCGAGCTTAGCGACGGCGAAATCAAGGACCTCCTCGAGAGGATGATGTACGACGTGACCCTTGAGGACGGTAAAGCAAAGCTCCTCTATCCAGCCTTCCGCGACGACATAATGCACGCCAGGGACGTTCTGGAAGACGTCCTCATCGCCTACGGCTACAACGAGATTGAGCCCGAGGAGCCTAAGCTTGCCGTTCAGGGCAGGGGCGACAAGTTCGTCGAGTTCGAGGACGCGGTTAGAGAGCTAATGGTCGGCTTCGGCCTTCAGGAGGTCATGACCTTCAACCTGACCAACAGGGAGGCCCAATACGACAGAATGAACCTCGAATACGGAAGGGACTACTTCAACAACCCGCCGGCTGAACTCGTCGAGATAGAGAACCCGATAAGCCCGAAGTGGTCGGCGCTGAGGAACTGGCTTCTGCCGAGTTTGCTCGACTTCCTGAGCCAGAACACCCACGAAGAGTACCCGCAGAGGCTCTTCGAGGTCGGCAAAGCGACGCTCATCGACGAGGGCAGGGAAACGAAAACCGTCAGCGAGAGCAAGCTTACCGTCGTGCTGGCCCAGCCGAGAGTTACCTTCACCGACGCGAAGGAAATCCTTGACAGCGTGATGAGGCATCTCGACTTCGAATACGAGGTTGAGGAGGTCGAGCATCCGAGCTTCATCCCCGGCAGGGTGGGAAGGATAATCGTAAACGGCCAGACCATCGGCGTAATCGGCGAAATCCACCCATCTGTTTTAGAAAAGTGGGGAATCGAGATGCCCGTTGCGGGCTTCGAGCTGTTCCTAAGGCCCCTCTACACGGAGCCCTACCTTTAGTCCCTCTTTTTCTTCTTCTCAAGGAGGGCGCACATGAGCTCGAAGTTTGTAACGCTTATGAGCACCTCAACGTCAAAGACTTCCTCCATTCTCTCACCTCGATTTTAGGTTCTTGTGCCTCTTTATCAAGTTTGCTGGAATTTTTTCGTATTTCATTCGAATTTTGAGTTTACAAAAGTCAAGAAACTTGGAGGATTTTCGGGGAAGGCTTTTTATATCTTCGACAGGAGCGCCAACCATGAAGCTGGCTCTCCGCGTGGCCTACGACGGAACGGCATTTTACGGCTTTCAGAGACAGCCCGGAGTGAGGACGGTAGAAGGGGAACTCATTCGCGTTCTGACCAAACTAAAAATCATCGAAAGTCCCGAAGAAAACGACTTTAAAGGTGCCTCACGGACGGACCGCGGGGTTTCCGCGTTCTTCAACGTGGCTTCGTTTGCCCCCGGTGAGAGGGCGGATCTGGCGAGGCCAGAGGTGTTGAACCATCATCTCCGGGACGTCTGGGTTCTCGGCGTTGCCGAGGTTTCCGATGACTTCCATCCGAGGTTCTGGGCAAAATCGAAGACCTACCGGTACTATCTCGTTGATGAAGGGTTCAACCGCGAGGAGATGTTTGAATGTGCCAGGCTCTTTGAGGGAACCCACGACTTCTCGGCCTTCGCGAAGCTCGAACCCGGCAGGAACCCGATTAGGGAGATAAGGCATATCAGCATCGTTCCAAGACACGGCTACTATGTGATTGAAATCACTGGCAAAAGCTTCCTCTGGGAGATGGCGAGGAGAATCGTCAACGCGCTCCGCTTCTGCGGACTCGGTCTCCTTGAGCAGGAGGACGTTAAAGCAATGCTCTCGGGGACTTACAGGAAGAAGGTCCCGCCCGCTCCTCCTGAGAACCTCATTCTGTGGCACATGGAATATCCAGGCATCGACTTCAAAACCGATGAGAAGGGCCTTGCAAAAGCCAAACGCGACCTCTTTGAGCGCTACTCAAGGGCTTTAACAAGGGCTGCGCTTTTTGGGGACTGCCTCGTTGAGCTTTGATTCCCTGTCGTAGTACTTCCCGTAGTACTGCTTTAGGGCTTTCTGCCTCTCGATAAAGTGCGTGTAGAGCAACGGGTCGTCGTCGGCGACATCAACAATAACTGCTCTCATACCCTTCTTTGGCCGTAGCGCCCTTCCTATGGTCTGTATCGTCATGATGTCGCTCTTTCCACCTCCAGCGAGAATTATCGCAGAGATTTCTGGAATGTCAACTCCCTCCTTTAGGAGGGTTGAAACTAAAACAGGAATCTCACCTTTCTTGAAGGCCTCGAGAACCTCCCAGCGGTTCGGACTCTGAGAGCTTAGGAATTCCGCTCTTATGCCCTCCTTTTCGAGCATCTCCTTCAGTATTTTGCCGTGCTCTATGCGCTTTACGTCGATGAGGACGCGGTGGCCCTTCCTGACGAGCTCTTTGGTCTTTTTCACTATGGCCCTGTTCCTCTCGTCGTTGTTCATGACGACGTCCTCGTATAGCTCCTTGTAGCGCTCGCTGAAGGATGGCATGGCTGACTCGTAGGTTATTACCTCGAAGCGGGGCTTCGCTAGGAATCCCTCCCTTATTAGGTCCTCGGCCTTTACCTCGTAGATTATCGGGCCGACGACGGCCTCAATCTTTATTTCCTCACCACGAACACGCCTCCACGGCGTTGCGGAGAGGCCGAAGCGGTAGACCTGGGGGAGGCTTATTCCCAGCTGGTAGAACTTCTCGGCGGCGGAAGTCCTGTGGCACTCATCGAACATGACTACCGCGTAGTCGTTCTTCAGCTCCTTGGCCCCCCTCGACAGAAGAGTCTGTATCATGGCAACGGTGACGTTCCCCTCACTCCATCGGTTGTCGCCAACGATACCGGCTTTGATACCGAGGAGCTCCTCCACCTTTTCGGCCCACTGATAGAGAAGCTCCTTTGTGTGAACGACTATGAGCGCTGAAAGGTCGAGTTCGTGAACAATCCTCAGACCCACGACTGTTTTTCCGCTTCCAACGGGGAGGGCAAGAACACCCATTTTTTCCTTCAGAGCTTTTTTCACCGCCCTGACCTGATACCTTCTCAGCCCGTACCCTTCGTTCCATTCAGAGTTGAGTTTGACCCCCCTAACCTTTCTCTCATCCTTTACCCTGACCCTGTAGCCACCCTGATTGAGAGCCCTCTTTACCCTGGGAAGCAAACCCACTGGAAAGGTCTTCTCATACGGGTCGTAGAGGCTCTCGGGTTTCTCCCACTTGCCGTAGTCCTTCTTGTATGTGAGCAAATCGTAGATTTTGAAGTAAACGCTTGGCTCCGCCTTCTCGACCTTAACCAGTGCTGAACCGTCTGGAATCCTGAGGACAACCATAGGCATGGCCAATCAGAGCGGGTCTGGAAAAAGCCTTTATAGACCTTTTGGAACAAGGTTCTAAGGTGGTTGTATGCTGGGGGAAATTTTACAAAATTTTGATGACCTGGTTGTCATAAGGAAGGAGGTCAAAAAGGAGCTTGAAATCACCAAGTACCTCCTGAAATACAGAGACAGGCCCGTTCTCTTTGAAAGCGTTGACGGCTGGAAGGTCGCTGGAAACATCTGGAGCACCCGGGAGAGGATAGCCAAGTTCCTGAACACCGATAAGAGCGGCTTGATTCATCTGATAGCCGGGGCAATGGAAAATCCCGTTCCGTGCAAAACCGTCGAAACGGCTCCTTTTTTGGAAAACTCGACGAATGATTTCTCTCTCCTTGAACTGCCGGTTCCAAAGTACTATCCCAAGGACGGCGGACCCTACTTTACCTCGGCGATGGTCATCGCAAAGGACGATAACGGCTTCGTCAACATGTCATTCCACAGAATGATGGTTCGAGACGAGAAGACAGCCGCGATAAGGCTCGTCCCGAGGCACCTCTACGCGATGTGGAAGGACAGGGCCGAGCACGGGGAGGAGCTGGACGTTAGAATCGTCGTGGGAAATCCAATTCACCTGCTCCTCGCTGGAGCTACGAGCACAGCCTACGGAATCAGTGAGCTTGAGATAGCATCGAAGCTGAGCGAGCTCGCCTTTGGAAAGCCGGTTGAAGTTATTGAGCTGGGCGGGATTCCCGTGCCGGTCGAGAGCGAGTTCGTCTTCGAGGCGAAGATAACACCAGAGCTGGTCGATGAGGGGCCGTTCGTGGACATAACGGGAACCTACGACTACGTGAGGAAGCAACCGCTGGTCGTCTTTGAGAGGATGTACCACGTTGATGAGCCTATTTTCCACGCCCTCCTGCCAGGTGGCTACGAGCACTTCATGCTCATGGGTCTTCCAAAGGAGCCTCAAATATACGCGAGCGTCAAGCGCGTGGTTCCAAAGGTTCACGGGGTGAGGCTGACGGAAGGAGGTGCCATGTGGCTCCACGCCGTCGTTTCGATAACCAAACAGCACGACGGCGACGGCAAGAACGCGATTTTGGCGGCTTTCGCCGGCCACCCGAGCCTTAAACATGTGGTCGTCGTTGACGAGGACATAGACATCTACGATGACCGCGACGTGGAGTGGGCGGTGGCGACACGTTTCCAGGCTGACAGGGACCTCGTGATAATCCCCAACGCCCGCGGCAGCTCCCTCGACCCTTCCGCTGAGAAGAGCTTAACCGCCAAGTGGGGCATCGACGCGACGAAACCCCTCGACAGAAAGGAAGAATTCGAGAGGGCTAAGCTTTAACCCCCTCCGCTTTTTTCACCATCTTGCCCTCCAGCAGGTCTATTATCTCCACCTTCTCGTAGAGGTACCAGAGGGCGAGGAAGCTGAGCCCCGTCGAGAGGAACGGGTTGATTGGGTAGAGCGGGCTGAGGGCGATGAAGACGGCGTAGCCGAGCAGGAACGCAGAGAGCGAGTAGAGAACCTTACCCGTCCCGAGCCTGTAGGCCGCGTAGAGGCCGGCAATCGCTATCGGGACCTCCCAGGGGACGAGTATGAACTTGTCCCAGAGGTGCCAGCCGAGCCTTGGAAAGCCGTACCAGACGCCGTTCGGGAGGAAGGGAATCCTTCCTGTGAAGAAGTCCGCGAGCAGGTGCAGGCCGTTGCCCAGAACTCCGAGCGGACCGAAGGGGAGCATGTAGATGAACGAGACGAAGCCGTGGTTGAAGAAGATCCTCGTGAAATCGCCGGTGGTGAGGAGCATCTGAATGAAGCTGTAATCCGGTGCGGAGTTTGCTATGACGAACAGCCCGAGGAGCTTCCTGTTCCAGCCCCTCCAGGTCCCTATGAGGTAGGCAACGAAGATGTGCATTGGGAGTAGCATTCGAACACCTCAGAATCCTTCGAAAATAAAACCTAAAAAGTTTTCTGAACAAAATTGAGAAGTTGAAAAGTGAACTACTCAACGAGTTTAAGAAAGATTTCCTCGAGGCTTGGCTCCTTCACCTGCATGGTTAGGATTTTTGCACCCTGTGAGGCCACGTAGTCGTGAAGTTCCTCGCGAATATCTTCAGGAGCAACGACACGGTACTTCCTCTCGCCGAGTGGCGTGACGTTCCACGCTGTGGAACTCCAGTCCACGGGCCTGTTAGTCTCGATGATAATCGTGTAACCTGCCTTTCTCAGGAACTCCCGCTTGATGTTTTCGATGCTGTCCTCCAGAACGAGCCTGCCCTTTACTATAACTCCGACGGTGTCGCATATCTCCTCAACGTGGGCCAGGATATGGCTTGAGAAGAAGACCGTCTTTCCGGCTTTTTTCTGCTCCCTGATAATCTCCTTGAATTCGGCGATGCCCTTGGGGTCGAGGCCGGTCATTGGCTCGTCGAGGATTAAAAGCTCGGGGTCGTTTATCAAAGCCTGGGCGAGGAGCAATCTTTGACGCATTCCCTTCGAGAACTTGCCGACCTTCTTGTTCCTGACCTCCCAGAGGTTAACGAGCTTCAAAAGCTCCTCTGCTCTTTTTTCCCGCTCCTCCTTCGGAATCTTGAAGGCCTTACCGATTATGTTGAGGGTCTGTAGTGGTGTTAGAAACTCCCACAGGGTGGCGTGCTCCGGCATGTAGCCGATTCTGGCTTTGGCTTTAACGAGATTGCTCTCGTTGAACGTTCCGTCCCTGAAGACCTCCTCGCCGAAGAGTGCTATTCTACCCTCCTGAGGAAGAACGAGACCGAGCAGACTCAGGATTGTCGTGCTCTTACCGGCGCCGTTTGGTCCAAGGAAGCCGTAGATAACGCCGTTGGGGACGCTTAGATTCAGACCGTCCAGGGCTTTGGTGTCCTTGTAAACCTTGACCAGGTTCTCGACGGTAATCATAACCATCACCTCAGGTCAACCCTTTTGAACCTCAGAGCGGCCAGTCCGAGGTATACGAAGGGCATTCCCACCAGCAGGACGACGTTCACAACGGTTTTCTTCAGAGCATGGCCCAGGCCCACGTAGACGGGTCCGTACACCCCCTCCGTAATGTTCTGAATTTCCATTGTGTTGTCAAGTATCACGTTGAACTGGGCGTTTGGTGCGAAAAAGAGGTATCTTGTGTAGTATTCGTCTTTGATGTGGGTGTATGAGTTCGTGTCGGAGTAGCTGGTTGCAGAAACGGCCTTGTACTGGACGTACCCGGGAAGGACGAGGTACAGCAGGAAGAAGACGAGGAGGGCAACCCCAAACGCCGTTCCCGAGGAGCGCAGTGACAGGCTCATGAGGTAGCCGATTGTTATGAACCCGACCAAAACGAAGCCCAAGAGAACGTTCAGGATAACGACGTCGGAGTAAACTGGCCCCACGTTTATTCCCACCCACTTCAGGCCTATCAGCGTAACGGCCGTCATGATGAAGACTATAAGCATGAAAATTGCAAAGTTTGCCCCGAATTTTCCAAGGAGGTACTCTATCCGTTTTATCGGCTTGCTCAGTGCTATTCTTATCGTTCCATCTTCCATCTCCTTCAAAAAGGCTCCAGCTCCGAGAACTATCGCCATTATTCCCAGGAAGAACAGGGAAACCTGGGTTGTGTAGGAGATTATGAGCGATATCACGCTCTTTTCCGTAATCCCGGTCTGTTGCTTCATCGAATAGAACATTGGAAGGTAGAGTATTATGACGATTGCCACGAGCGCCCAGATTTTCTTCGTTCTTATGCCCTTCTCCAGCTCAAGCTCGAAGCCCCATCGCATGGTCTCACCTCAGAAACACTAACACAAAGAGTATAAAAATTTTGTTAATATTGTAGGAATGAAATTAGAGTCCCCTAAGTTCAAGAACGAGTTCCGCCTTTGGACAGTGCCTCCTCAACCGCTCAATGACCTCGCCTTTTCCACCGAGAACCGGCCACAGGATTGAGTCTATGTGAAGCGGCGGAATTCCCGTTCGCTCTGCGATTCTACCCCAGAAGCTAACCGGAGACTCGCTGGTGAAGCGCTTGGTATAGGCGTTTATCCTCACGTCGTCCGGAATCTCGATGGCCATTGGATAGGGAACGAAGGCATTGAAGGCAATCCTCCCGGCGTAGCCGAACATCTTCACGGCGAAGACTATCGTTTTCGCGCTCCTTTTAGACTTCATAACCTTCGCGAGGTCATCTCTGAGCCTCTCCATGCCGTTGAAGTAGTAGTTTCTCAGCTCGTCCATCGAGAGAGACTCTAAGAAGGGGCCGACCCGCTCGATTCTCTTGAGCTTCCCGGCAACGAGACGCCTGTTGGTTCTTGAGTTGGGGAGAAACTGGGCGTAGGCCTCCGTTATTCTCTCCGGCGGGTTCTTCGAGAAATGCCCTGAGAACTCCCACCACCAGTCCTCGCCCTTCCCGTTCAGTTGATAGCTGACGAGCGCGTTGGCTATAACAAGTTTGATGAAGAGTTCATCGTCCTTCAGGTTTTTCCGGAGGTTTTTGAGGGCGTCGAACTGCAAATCAACCTTCTCCTCAATGGTTCTCGCGCAGTCGATGCCGAGCTCCCGCAGTATTTCCACGAGCCTCTCGATTTTATCTTCATCTTCCCGGTATTTTATCCTCACGAAGCGGTCGAGCGTCATTGTGCCACGCTCCTTATCAACCTTTCCAGGAAGGCGTTTTCGCTAACAACCTCTGCCCCGGTGTTCCTCGGAAGGCCGAGTTCGACCTCAGCCCTTATCCCGTGCTCCTTAAGGTGGTCGTTAAGCTCGGCAGAAAGCCTCTGGAACTCCGCCTTCAGGATTAGGCCGTAAACCGTTGGCCCCCAGCTGCTCTGGCCTGCGCCGTATGTTTTCTTGCTTAACCAGTCAAGGATTAACTCCACGTCCTCCCTGAACTCCCCTCCTTGGAACTCCGCGAAGTGCCTGCCGACGAGCCTCTGTATCGCCGAGAGATGCTCACCGAAGGCCTTGATGTTCCTCTCCTTTAGCGCGGGCAGGAGACCGAGCAGAATTCTGTAGCTTATTTCCCGGGCGGCTTCGAGGCTTCCAAAGTCCCCCTCCATAACGAGCTTTTCCTCCTCCTCGTCGAGTCCCGGCTTTACCTTCGGAATCACGAGCAGAAACGCCCACTCCTTGGGAAAATCCTCGCGGAGTATCAGCGGAGGAACGCCCTCCCTAACCCCTCCATCGAGGACGAAGCCCCCGTGAGCGAAGGCGTAAATCCCCGCCCCGCTGTTCTTTCCCCTTCCGAGAACTCCCGCGAGTTTCTCAATTGGAACTTCCAGCCCGTTAAGTCTCGCTATTGCGGTTCCAACAGCTAGGCTCAGCTGTGTTGTTGAGCCGAGGCCTATATGCCTCGGAATGGTCTTCCGCACTTCGATGAGGTAGCCGGTTCCGGTTCCAAAGGCCGAGTTCATTCTCCCGACGGCTTTCCTTATCGTCTCTACGTCCTCGCCCTCGGCCTTTATTTCGAGCCGTTCAGCGGGCAGAACCTTTACCTCGTAGCCCCCTTCAAGCGCCACTCCAAGGCTCCCGAAGCGCCTTCCGAGCGAACCGGTAGGGTCTATCAGGCCAAGGTGAAGCCTCTTCGGCGTCCGGATTATCATCCCCATCACCCTTTTATTCGCCCTTGAGGACTCTCGGTGGTGGTGCTAATGAAGTTTGCGGGAATCAGTCTCGAGAGGCCGAAGATAATGGGAGTGATAAACGTCTCGCCGGAGAGCTTCTACAAGGGGAGCGTGAGAAACGACGAAAAGACCCTTGCCGAGACCGCAGTTAGGATGGTTGAAGAAGGGGCGAGCTTCATGGATATAGGCGCAAAATCAACAGCCCCTTACCTCGAGACCCAGATTCCGCTGGAAGAGGAAATTCGGAGGGCCGTCTGGGCGGTTAAGGTCGTCAAGGATGCGGTTGACGTTCCAGTGAGCATAGACACAACCAGCGCGAGGGTTGCGGAGGAAGCTCTAAAGGCCGGCGCGGACATCATAAACGACGTAACCGGCTTCAAGGGCGACCCGGAGATGGTGAGAGTTGCCTCCGAATACGGTGTTCCGGCCGTTCTCTGCGCCCACGGAAATGTTGAGAACTTCTCGGACCCGGTCAGGACTGTCATAGAGTTCCTTCAGGAGAGCCTGACGATAGCGGAGGAGCACGGGGTCGAAGATGTTGCCGTTGACCCCGCAATAGGATTTCTCCGCCCGGAGTGGCCGCCGTGGTACGAGTGGGACTCGAAGGTCATAGCCAACCTCAATCTGCTCAAGCTCCTTGGAAAGCCAATCCTCGTCGGCATCTCGCGGAAGTCCTTTATAGGGGCAATAACCGGCAGAAGGAAACCAGAGGAAAGGCTCGCCGGCAGTCTGTCGGCAACTGCCATAGCGGTTCTGAAGGGTGCGAGAATAGTGAGGACCCACGACGTGAGGGAAACGCTCGACGCGGTTAAGGTTGCCGAGTTCATTGGACGGTTTTCGCCCTAGAGTTCTTTGCCCTCTTCCATTCTTCGAGGAGCGTTATCAGGAGCGACAGGGAAACCGGTCCGATAATGATTCCGACGAAGCCAAAAGCAATGTAGCCTCCGAAGATTCCCACGAGGCTTACGAGCGCGTTAACACCCCACTGTCTTCTGCCGAGCTTCTTGGTTAGGAAAACATCGGGTAAAGGCGATACGAGGGTTGCCCCGTAGAGGGACAGTGCAAGTGCATGCCCGACCATGCCCGAGGTGAAGAGGTAGAACGCCCCTCCAAGCCATACCATCCATCCGCCGACTACCGGCAGCAACTCAAGCACCGCAGTCAGGATTCCGGCCGCTATCGAACCACCGGTGTTTGAGATACCGAAGATGTAGAATGCCACGGCCATCAGGAAGCCCTTTCCAACGCTCACGAGCAGCCAGCCGCGCAGAACGTAGTGAAGCGTTTCCCCCGCCCTGCTGATGAGCTTAACGGCGAGCTCCCTGTTGGAGGGGGGAAGGAGCGAGTAAACCTCTCTCTTTATGGCCTTTGCGTTAACGAGAACGCCGTAGAATGCGAAGACCATAACGATGACCTGGAGGGCCAGCTTGGGAAGGGAGTAGGTGTAGCCCAGAACATAGGCGTTGAAGCGGTCGGTTATTGCTTGAGAAAGCTTTTGCAGGAGGTCGTAGGCGTCGGGTGGAAGGTGCAGGCCGAGGAGCCAGCTGAAGAACGTATCAACGTAGCCGGTGAGGGAGTACTTGACGTCGTTCATCCAGAGGGCGAAGCCAAGGATAAAGAAGAACGACACAACCGTTACGAGACCCGTCATTATCAGGGCAGACCAGCGGTTTCCGACGCGGTTGCTGAGCTTCTCGTGAATGGGGTAGAGGATGTAGGCGAGCGTTACGGCGACGATAATGGGGGAAAGAACGGGGCTAACCGTCTGCCACGTAAGGTAGAGTATCACGAGCGAGACTGCAATCCAGACGGCGGTTTCAAGCTCCATCCAGCATCCCCAGGTACTTCAGGATTAGCTCCCTCGCGCTCGGCTTGCTGAAGACTATGAGATAGCCTCTCTCGTCGAGGATGAAGTCCTTTCCGAGCGCGAGCAGAGTCTTCTTGAGCTTCACGACTTCCGCCCTCTCGAGGTCAACCCTCTCCTTGACTTCAGCCGGCGCATCTATCTCGCTTAAGGTCTTCTCAAGCCTGTTGAGAACGCTCCTGTTGACGAACTTAACCGGACTGAAGTTCGGCTCTTCCGCGATAATTTCGCTCGGGTCGAGGTAGATTCCCCAGTACTCCTTGGCGCACTCGAAGGGGTATACGTAGTCCTCCCCGTAGTCTGGGAGGTAGAGCTCCCTTATCACCGCGAGGAGAAGCCTTCTGGCGTCTTTCCCGTAGAACTCAATCCTGAGCTTGAACTTTCCATCTTCGAAGCCGTTCTCAAACACCTCAAGCTTCTCCTCGCAGAGCATTCAACCACCCCCGATGTAGGGTTTCAGGTAGTCGGGGTCGAGGTAAAGGGCCTCGCTTCCGTAAACACCGAAATCGCTCGGTGTCTCAAGGTTTTTGTATATAATCACCCTTGCCCCGCTGACGTTCATAAGCTTTTCAAGCAGGCTTATGGCGGTGTCCATTCCTCCAGTTTCATCAACGAGCGTTCCAGTTACGTTCTCTGCGAACCACGTCCTTCCCGTGGCGAACTTCTTAACTTCCGAGATGCTCATGTTCCTGCCCTCGCTCACCGCCTGAAGGAACGCCTGGAAGTATGTGTTGACCATGTTGCTTATTATCTTTCTCTCCTCCGGTGTTAAATCCCTCCATTCAGCGCCCATGTCCTTGTAGGGACCTGTCTTGAAGACCTCGACCTTGATGCCGTTCATCTCGTAGTTCTTCTGTAAATCGTAGTGAACGTATATAACCCCTATGCTTCCGACCTGGGCGAGTGGACTCGCCACTATTTTATCTGCACCGTTCGCTATGTAGTAGCCGCCCGAGGCCATTATTCCGCCGGAATACGCCACGACGGGTTTGACGAGGGCGAGCTTCCTGACGGCTGAGTAGATGTCCATCACCGGGCCGACGTCACCGCCGGGACTTTCAATCCACAGGAGAACCCCTCCGATGGAGTCGTTTTCCGCAAGCTTCCGCAGGAGGGGAACAACTTCGAGGGCCGTGTAGTCGGTTATTATCCCGAAGATTGGCACAACCGCTATCGTTGTCCCGTTGGGTTTGGCAAGCTCCGACCTGAGGAAGGCGACCTCATCTCTCAGCTGGCTGAGCTGAAGGCTGGAGCCGGTTGCGTTGCACGTTACGTTTACCGGGTTCTCAACTACGGCCGGCGTGACGTTGGATACGGGCGTTACATTCACCTGCTCGTAGAGAACCGCTATCGCGACGCTCGCAAGGACGAGCAGTATTATCAGAACCGCGGAGACGTACTTCCACAGGTTCTCCCTCATCTCCTCACCCATCGGCCCTTTGAGGAGACCCTTTTAAACCTACCTCGCTAAGCTTTTATATCAAGCCGATAACTTCTCGGCAGGTGGTCGTATGGAGATAGGAGTGACAATTTACCCACACTTTGTCACGAAGGACAAGACCCTCGCCTCGATACTCGCGGATGTGAAGATTAAGAACTACGACTTCGTCTCGATATTTCCCCACACCCTTGGACTAATCAAGAACGGTGTGGTTGTCGAGAAGAAGCTCCGCCCGATTGAGACGACTCTGAGGGGCGTTGGAATCGACTACATAGTTAGAATGCCCACCTCGGTCAACCTGCGCGACCACATCTACTACACGCGCCACTTCCGCGTCGCCAAGGCCGTTGCCGATGTCGCGATTAAGCTCGGCGCCAAGGTAATCGTCATGCAGAGCGGTAGAACGGGAAGGCTCGACCTCGAAATCGAGGCCATACAGCAGTTAGCTGATATGGTCGGGCCCTTTGACATAAAGATAGCCCTTGAGAACACCTTCAGCGTCAAGGACACGCTCTACGTGGTGGACAACGTTGACAGGGAGAACGTCGGCTTCGCCCTCGACGTGGCCCACGCCTTCCTCAGCGCCCAAGGCAACGAGGAGAAGCTTTTGGAAGATGTGAAGCTTGGCACCGACAAGACGGTAATCCTGATGATACACGACAACTTCGGAAAGCTCTTCCCGCAGGTCGAGCCGGAAGACGCTTTGGCTTACGGCGTCGGCGACCTCCACCTCCTGCCAGGGGAAGGAAGCATACCCTTCGGCAAGGTACTTCGCCTGTTTGGCGACGTCCCACTGCTCCTGAAGGTCAAGGACCCGGACAAGTTTGCCAAAATACCGAGCAAGCAAGGGCTGATAGAGCTACTTACAAGTCTCTGATTTTAAACTCCTATCCTCTTCCCTATCTCTCCGTAGAGAACCGCGAGGGCCCTTCCTATCGCCTCTTTCTTCCGGGTGAAGTGGGTAACGTCCTCGCTCAGGTTCTCGCGGATTAGCTTGACGGCTTCCTCAATCGTTATCAGCCCTTCGAGCCAAGAGTAAGCTAAGATTGCCTCGGCAACGTCGCCCCTCGCGTGTTTGTCGCTCCTCGGCGGGACGAGCTTTCTCAATCCCGACATCTCAAGGGCTATGCTCAGAGAAGCGTTGGGAACCCTCTCCCCGGTCGGCCTTCCGAGGTACTCGCTCAATGCCAGAGAAAAGACGAAGTTGAGGAGAGAATCGCCGAATTTGGCTAGCCCCTTGTCGGTGAAGTCCTTGGAATAGGGAAAAGGGGGCAAGGGCTTCACCCTTCGAGGGCCTTCTTCCATGCCTCGAGAAGAACCCTTGCGCGGTCGAATATCTTCTGCGCGGCCTCCTCAAGAACTTCCTCCGGCTTGACCTTGCCGTCGGTAACGACCTTGAAGCGGGGCTTTCTGGCCATGAGAATGGGATGTTCAATCGTGTAGCCGGCGAACTTGACGTGCTCGTTCTCGTGGAGCACCTCGTTGAGCAGGTTGGCGAAGGTGTGGTCCTCCCCCTCAAGGTAGAACTCGAGGAGGTTATCCTCGCGCTTTATAACCTCAATCCTCATCAGCATCACCCGATAAAGCTTTCAGCAACTCTTCTAGGGCCCGCTCCTTGTTCTTGACCAGTTCGTATTTAAACTTATCCTCCTTCCACTCGGCTATGCCGAGACTTGTGAGGGTCTCCAAAACTTCATCCGGTTCGATTTCAAAGGCAACGCTTACTGGAACGACGACTTCTCTAATCTGTCTCGTCGTCTGGAGGGCTATCCCGGATAAGACCTCGCCGAGTTTCCTTACGAGTTCAACCGCCTCGCCCCATGGGAGGGAGGTTATCAGTTCGTCATCCCTCAGCTCCGCCGTTTCGCCCAATAGTTCGAGTGTTCTCATGATTATCGGTGTCGAGACGCTCGTTCCGGCCTCGCGCAGGAGGTCGTCTACCGTGTAGTGGTAGAGACCGCGCCTGTCTGGGTAGAGCTTTGCCCTAACCCTGTTGTGAATTTCCCGTATCTTTCTTATCGCTTCCCTGACCTCGTCCTTCGTCCCCTGAACGTTTATCTTGATGGAGTCCAGCTTTCCGTGAACGTAGATGAAAGCCGGTAGGCGGAGCCTCTGGAGCTCCTTCATGAACTCCTCCTTTTCAACATCGCTCCTGACGTGAATCGTTATTACCTTCTTGGCCCTCATAGGGTCACCTTCAGCTTCCTGTAGTAGGGTGAGAGCTTTCTCGTCTCGACATTACCGCAGCGCGGACAGATTAGCTTGTCCCCGCGCCTTATGAGGGGTGTCCTGCAGCGGGAGCAGAGGGCGTAGACAACACCGAGATCCTTTTCCCTTGTGGAGAGCTGTATGGGACTTTTCTCGTTGGAGATAACCTTCGCCCTCACGACGTCGCCAATCTTGAACTCCTTCGTTATGTCTTCAACAAAACCTTCCTTGACCTGCGAGATGTGGATTCCGGCCAGTTTCGATGTCGCTATCTCCCTGTCGTTCTCGCGACCCTCTATCTGGAGGAGCTGGACGATTACGGCCTGGGGCTTGACCTCTATGACCCTCGCGAGGACTATGTCCCCGACCTGCGGGAGGGGTGGTGTGTCGGTCACAGGTTCGACGCTTATCTCCATTTTCTCGGGGTTGATTCTAACCCTGCCAGCCCTGGTCGCGTAAAGCTCTCCGTTCTCCTCCCTTACTCCTTCGCCGGGCATGAACTCCTCTATAACCCCGAGGTAGTCCCCGGGAAGGACGAGGTCTCCGTTTTTGACCTTCTTATCCTCCATTCCCTCACCTCCGAAGATTTTCCTACGCCGATTTTTTAAGCGTTCCCCTAAGGTTTATAGGCCAAAGGAAAAAGTTTTAGTAATTCGAGGCGATGGAAGGGTGGTGGTAGGAATGAGAATGCTTCTGATACACGCCGACTACCTCGAGTACGAGGTCAGGGATAGGGCCTTGAAGAACCCCGAGCCGATAAGCGAGGAACAGAAAAAGGGCAGGCTCGACGAGGTTCTGGCGGTTTTCATAAGCGTTGAGAAGGTTGACGAGACCAATCCAGAGGAGGTAGTTGAGAAGGCCATAACTGAGATAGAGGACGTTGCGAAGCAGGTTAGGGCGGAGAGGATATTCGTTTACCCCTTCGCGCACCTCAGCAGTGAGCTTGCAAAACCAGATGTCGCCCTTGAGATACTTAAGAAGATAGAAGAGAAGCTTCGCGAAAAGGGTTACGAGGTTAAAAGAGCACCTTTCGGCTACTACAAGGCTTTCAAGCTTTCCTGCAAGGGCCACCCCCTGGCAGAGCTCAGCAGGACAATAGTCCCTGAGGAGGGCGTTTCAAAGGAGGAGCGCAACATAGCGCTCGAAAAAGAGGAGAAGGAGCTTGTAAGCCACTGGTTTATTCTCACACCCGAAGGAGAGCTGATTGAGGTCGACAGGTTCGACTTCACGGGCCATGAGAACCTGAGGAAGTTCGTCAACTACGAGATAGCCAAGAACAGGGTAGCCGAGAGGGAGCCGCCGCACGTTAAACTAATGCTGGAGCACGAGCTGGTTGACTACGAACCTGGAAGTGACGCCGGAAACCTTCGCTACTACCCGAAGGGCAGGCTTATCAAGGGCCTCCTCGAGCAGTACGTCACCGAGAAGGTCGTCGAGTACGGAGCGATGGAAGTGGAAACCCCGATTATGTACGACTTCGAGCACCCAGCTCTGGAGAAGTACCTCAACCGCTTCCCGGCGAGGCAGTACATCGTCAAGAGCGGTGACAAGAAGTTCTTCCTCCGCTTCGCGGCCTGCTTCGGCCAGTTCCTCATCAAGAAGGACGCGATAATCAGCTACCGCCACCTTCCGCTCAGGATGTACGAGCTTACGAGATACTCCTTCAGGCGCGAGAAGAGCGGTGAGCTTTCTGGCCTCAGACGCCTCAGGGCCTTCACGATGCCCGATATGCACACCGTTGCCAAGGACCTCAAGCAGGCGATGGACGAGTTCAAGAAGCAGTACAAGCTCAGCATGGAGGTTCTCAGGGGCGTTGGGCTCACGCCGGAGGACTACGAGGTTGCCATAAGGTTCACCCGCGACTTCTGGGAAGCCAATAAGGACTTCATCGTCGAGCTGGCGAGGATAATCGGCAAGCCGGTTCTCATCGAGATGTGGGACCAGAGGTTCTTCTACTTCATCCTCAAGTTCGAGTTCAACTTCGTTGACAACCTCGACAAGGCGGCCGCTCTGAGCACCGTCCAGATTGACGTGGAAAATGCGGAGCGCTTCGGCATAACCTACTACGACGAGGATGGCAAGGAGCGCTATCCGCTCATACTCCACTGCTCGCCGAGCGGAGCCATCGAGCGCGTTATGTACGCAATCCTCGAGAAGCAGGCCAAACTGCAGGCTATGGGCAAGAAACCGGCCTTCCCGCTCTGGCTCAGCCCGATACAGGTTAGAGTTATTCCGGTCAGCGAGGACGTTCTTGACTACGCGCTCTACGTGGCAGGAAAGCTAGAGGGCGCGAAAATAAGGGTGGACGTCGATGACACCAACGACAGGCTCAACAAGAAGATAAGGAAGGCCGAGAAGGAGTGGATTCCCTACATCATTGTCGTCGGCAGGAACGAGAAGGAGCAGAACACCGTCACCGTCAGGAGGAGGGAGGACGGCAAACAGCTTGAGATGCAGTTGGAGGACCTCATCAGGGAAATCAGGGGGAAGACGGAAGGCTTCCCCTACAAGCCGAGGCCGTTACCGCTTCTCCTCAGCAGAAGGCCCAAGTTCAGGGGCTGAACCATTGACTTTTCTTATTCTAAACCTCTCTATACCCTTTTTCCTCGTTACGCGGAGTATGTAGACGGCCGGCTCGAAGTCCTCGCAGGGTGCGGCCGTTACGTAGAGGTACTCCCTCATCTCTCCCTCCTTTAGAAAGGTTCTCACCGTGAGAACGACGTCGCTGATGCCTGAAGTCCATGCAACGAACCTCTTTGACACGACGTCTTGGTTGAGCGAAAGAACAGCCGTTGAGTTCTCAAGGACTCTGCTGGTGTAGGAGGGAGTCTGATTCAGCAACTTCAGTGTATGGTCCTCACCGAGCATCATCGCCGCACCGTCTAAAGTGTATATCACCCGTATTAGATGTCTGTCCCCAATAACCCCAGAAAGGCTGAGGGTGTAAATCCTCTCTATCTTCGGGTTTATGGTCTCGGGTTCAACCTTATCGAGGTAGAACACGTTGGGAAGGTTTGGCTTTGATGCAGAATATCTCGTCCCGAAGAGGTCTATTATTGCCATCCTGCCGTTGAGTAGTTCCTTCTTTATGTTGAGACCAATTGATGAAGCCTTCCTAATCAGGGAGCTCATCGGGAGCGTGTAATTTGAGATAACACCAAAGCCTCCCCTCTCAAGGACGTATTTGAGAAAAACGAGGGGAATCTGCCAGGCTGAGGAGTACGTATCGTAAACTATGGCAATCGTTGAGCCGAGGAGGCACTCAACGGGGAGTATGTCCGAAATGCGGAGCTCCCCCATTTTCACACCTCAGTGCGTCCCGGACAGCACCTCCCTTATGAACTCCTTGGCCTCATCGCTGAAGAGGTCGAGCTTGACCTCCTTACCGAACTTGTCGTAGACCTTCCCGTCCCTGAAGTTTATCTCGAAGATTTCATAGCGCTCCTCGCTCTTCTCGTGGAGCTTTATTCCGTGTCCCCTCAGGTGGTTTTCGAGGTTCTCTATGTCCACGTACTTGCCGCACTCCTCACACTTGTAGAACTGCCAGAAGATGTAGTCCTGGCCGGCCAAGACGTTGTTCTTTATGTGGTTTACAAGAGCTCCCCCAAGGTACTCGTAGATGTCCTCTTGAACGAGCCTTCCGTCGTTTTCCGTGACCTTAAAACCCGCCCAGACTATGTGGTCGTTTATATCCGCCAGCGTGGCCTTGAGGTAGCGGTAGGTGAGAACGAACGTTCCGTTCTTTATGTAGAAGACACCCTTCTCAGGTATTGCCACTATGTGGATTCCGTCCACGTCCTTCTCCGAGAGGGCATCCGCTTCTTTTCTGTCCTTGGCGACGTCAATAAGAACCTCAACGTTGCTTTTTTTATGGACTCCCCTTATGCTGGAGTCCGCGATTTCCCAGTGGTAGTCGTCGAGGTAGCGAACCTGCAAGTAAACCTTCTTAACCCCTGGACTGAGCTCGCTGTACATGCTCCCCACCGGGAGGAGTTCTCGCGAACGTTAATAAGCTTTAGCAGAAAAGCTTAAAAACTACCTCCCGAAGCGCCGTTGCCTCTTCTGAAACTCTCGGATAATCCTGAGGAAGTCAATCTTTCTGAACTCTGGAAAGTAAACGTCAACGAAGAAAAGCTCGCTGTATGCTATCTGATACAGGAGGAAATTGCTTATTCTTTCTTCCCCTCCGGTTCTTATGACTATGTCCGGGTCGGGCATTCCAGGGTTGTAGAGGTAGCGCTTTATAAGCTCCTCGTCTATCTCCCCAGGCTTGAGCTTTCCCGCCAGAACGTCCCTCACTATCTCCCTGACGGCATCTGTTATCTCGCTTCGCCCCCCGTAGGCGAGTGCTATGTTGAGGATGTAGTTTGAGTACTTCCTCGTTGCACGTTCTACCTCCTCCGCGGCCTTTCTGACGTTCTCCGGTAGCATTTCCTTCCTTCCGATGACGTTCACCCTAATGCCGTACCTGTGGACGCGCTCGTCTTCGAGTAGCTCCTTGAACTTCTGCTCGAAGAGGTTCATGAGTGCGCTGACTTCCTCTGGGGAACGCCTGAAGTTCTCTGTTGAGAATGCATAGACCGTCAGCGTCCTTATACCAAGCTCCCGGCACCACTCCATTATCTCCTCAAGCTTTTTGGAGCCGAAGAAGTGCCCGTACCACGGCGGCTTTTCGAGTTTCCTGGCCCACCGTCTGTTCCCGTCCATTATTATTGCCACGTGCTTCGGTATGTTCCCGGACTTCACCTTCTCGAAGAGGTAGCGCTCGTAGAGGTCGTAGGCGGGCTTGAAAATAATGTGGGGAACGTGGGAAAGAATTCGATAAATCATCTCCCTCACTCAATCCTCTTCCTTGATTTTAGGTGCTTTTCGGCGAGCTCCATGTAAATTTCCGCGTTCTTCTTCGTCCACTCAATCTCCTCCTCGCTGAGCTGCCTGACTACCTTACCTGGAACGCCGAGGACGAGGCTGTAGTCGGGAATCTCCTTGCCGGGCGGGACGAGCGCTCCCGCCCCTATGATAACGTGCTTTCCTATCTTCGCCCCGTCGAGGATTATCGCTCCCATGCCGATGATTACGTAGTCGCCAACCTCGGCGCCGTGAACGACGGCGTTGTGGCCGATGGTAACGTACTTCCCGATTATCGTCGGCTGGTTGTGGGAGGTGTGTATGCTCACGTTGTCCTGAACGTTGGAGCAGGGGCCGATGTAAATCTGCTCGATGTCCCCCCTCAGAACGGCTGAAGGCCAGACGCTGGTTTTTTCTTCAAGAACGACGTCCCCTATAACCACGGCGTTCTCATCAACAAAGGCCGTGGGGTGAATTTTAGGTTTTTTTCCGTTAATCTCGTAAATCGCCATCTTCACCACCGTTTTTAACTTCTGGGGAGAACTTATAAAGATAACCTGAGGATAAGTAGGATGAGGGATAAAATGAGGTACCGCCGTGGAGCCAGCGCGGAGAGGGAACTCGCGAGGATGCTCGAAAGGCACGGTTACGCTGTTCTCCGTTCTGCGGGCAGTCACAGGGTTGATTTGGTGGCCGGCAACGGCAGGGAGTACCTCTGCATAGAGGTGAAGAGCACCAGGGGAAGCAGACTGTACCTTCCCAAAGAGGACGTTGAGAGGCTACTTTCCTTCGCGAACCGCTTTGGCGGAAAGCCTGTTATAGCCGTTAAGTTCGTTAACGTCGGCTGGCGGTTCTTTAGACCGGAATTCCTCGGCTCATCGGGAAAGAACTACCGGGTTGAACCTTCCTCCAGCTTTCTCACCCTCGAGGAGCTTATAGGGAGGCAGAGAACGCTCACCGGGGTGGTTGGCGATGAAAAAGCTTAGCGTTGTAATGGCCGTGCTCCTGCTCATCTCGGTTCTTCCCGCTGCCCACTGTGGGGAGGTGGTTCTTACAATAACGCCCCTGAACAACAACATCCCCGCCCTTCCCGGCCAGACCGTCGTAATACCATTCCAGATTCAAAACCTCGGCAACACCACAATCGGGAACGTAACCGTTTACGTTACCGGTCCCGCTCAGGGCTTTCTGTACCAGACAGAACTTATAAGAACTCCAATTCCCCCCAACGGAACCGTTAAGGGGACGATAACCGTAAAGGTTCTCACGGTTCCTTCGGGAACCTACAACCTCACCCTCGTCGCCAGGTCCGGCTCTTTCTACGCCCAGGCCCGGGTTACCGTAAAGGTCGGTCTGTTGCTCGACTACTACCTCGACGTTGAGGTTGGTAAGAGCTACATCTACGGCCACGACGTTACGATAGTTCTCAAAGCCGTCTCGAAGGCAAACGGCGTTCTGCTGGGTTCCGTTGGCTACAGAATTCTTCTGAACGGCACCGTTATAATGAGCGGTGAAAACTCAACGTACCTGAACCCCGGCGAAAGCTGGGTTAAGGTTATTCGTTTAAGGAAACCCCAGATTGGAAACTACACCGTCCTCCTATGGGCGAACTTTGGGGGCAAGTTCAAGAGCGTTACGAAGACCTTCAGGGTTTATCAGCGGCACCTCCTCTACAAGGTCTACTTCCAGAACGGGGCGATACACGTTCTCGTCTACAACTCCACCGGAGGCGTGCCCGGGATACTGGTGAAGATTAACGGGATAGAGTTCACAACGGACGAGAACGGGGAGGTTTCGTACTCGGTGAATCAGCCGGGTATATATAAGATTGTTCTCGACCTCGATGGAAAGATAGTAACGACGTTCGTTGACGTCAAAAAGCTCTTCATAAACTACGAACAGAGGAACTCAACCCTAATCGTCAAAGTCGTTGATTCAACTGGGGCGCCCGTTCCCAACGTTACCGTTGTTGCATCAGGCCCGCTGGGAAAGGAGTACACGGTTACGAACTCATCGGGGGCCACAGTCATCAACCTCAACGTAACGGGCTACGGGGTGATAATCCTCTCGGCCGAGAGCGATAAATACGTTGGCGGTCAAGCCGTTGTTACGGTTCAGAGACCCGCTGAAGCCACGAAAACATCATCCGCTGTATCGAGTTCATCCCAGTCCCCCCAGATTCCCATGAACACAACTCCCGTTCAGTCAAGCGGGAAAGGGAGGGGCAACTACGGATTAATGGGTCTAATCCTGATAACCGCCGGCCTCGTTCTGGCCGGAACCTCCTACCTCGCCTTCGCGGTTCCAGAGGTTCAGGAGGAAACCCTCGACAGGTACTACTTCATCAAGGTTCGTGCTCCGAAGCTCAAGGAGCTGAAGGGCTACCGGGTGGAGAGGCAGGTTTCGGTTCTGGAGGCGAGGGCAACGAAGGGAGAGGTTAAAGTCGAGGACGGAAGGCTCGTCTGGGAGCTTAACCTCGAACCCGGGGAGGAGGCGTACCTTCAGGCCCTCCTCGGCTGACCCTTTCCTTCGTAAACCTTATTAAGGCGGCCGAATACATTCAGATGACAATCTAAAGGAGGCGAAAGCCATGGTGAACATCGAGCTTCTCAAAAAGGTCGTCGAGGCCCCTGGAGTTTCTGGATACGAGTTCTTGGGAATCAGGGACGTGGTCGTTGAGGAGATTAAGGACTACGTGGACGAGGTTAAGGTTGACAAGCTCGGGAACGTCATAGCCCACAAGAAGGGAAGCGGCCCGAAGGTCATGATTGCGGCCCACATGGACAAGATAGGCGTGATGGTGAACCACATAGACAAGGACGGCTACCTCCACCTCGTCCCCATAGGCGGCGTTGACCCGAGAACCCTCGTGGCGCAGAGGATAAGGTTCTTCACCGACAAGGGTGAGCGCTTCGGCGTCGTCGGGCACATTCCGCCGCACATCCAGAAGCCGGAGGACAGGAAGAAGGCGGCCGATTGGGACACGGTTGTCGTTGACGTCGGCGCCGACAGCAAGGAAGAGGCCGAGGAGATGGGCTTCCGCGTTGGAACGGTCGGCGAGTTCGCCCCGGCCTTCACCCAGCTCAGCGAGAACAGGATTGCAACGCCGTACCTCGACGACAGGGTCTGCCTCTACGCGATGATAGAGACCGCCAAGGCCCTTGAGAACCATGAAGCGGATATCTACTTCGTCGCGAGCGTTCAGGAGGAGGTTGGCCTCAGGGGTGCTAAAGTTGCGAGCTACGCAATAGACCCCGAGATAGGCATAGCGATGGACGTCACCTTTGCCAAGCAGGTCGGGGACAAGGG
>Ga0256834_1000427_pt1 | contig 30600 bp, 31 predicted proteins | sample 4281140metaG_FD_190536 | JGI IMG/M metagenome (GOLD analysis project Ga0256834, IMG submission 190536) | Hydrothermal vent microbial communities from East Pacific Rise, Pacific Ocean - 4281-140 | ecosystem: Environmental > Aquatic > Marine > Hydrothermal vents | place: Pacific Ocean: East...
ATCACTACTTTCAATTAATAAATAACTATCTTTATTATTTGCACAAATATTTGTATATTCAGAATTTATTGAATTTTTATTTATAATTCAAGCTTTTGGAACTTCTTTTAATAAATTTCAAAATTGTTTAAAAAAACTTTTACTAAAATCAAAATCTTTTCCATAATCTAAAGGATTCCATTTATCACTCCACCAAAAACTTTGTTCATAAACTTTGTATTTTTTATCAGGAGAATAAATTGAAATAATACTTTCCCCAGTTGCATCACATTTTCTTTTATAAAGATTTCTTTCATTTCTAAAAGCAAGTCTTCTTTGTTGTCTACAATCTGGACAAAGTGTTGGAGTAGGAATTTCAAAAGTTATCATTTTTTCTCCTTCTCCCTGCAAGGGAGAGGGTTGGGGTGAGGGGAATTTTGGAGAAATTTTTTTATAAAATTCTAAATCAAAATTTGTAATTTCAAAATTTTTTGAGCATTTTTTACAATTTTTTTGCATAATTTTTTTTTAAATATTAAAAATATTCTAACATATATTTATTACTTACACAAAACATATTATTAAAAACTTGACAAATTGCAATTTTATTTGTATACTTCCTGTGACTACTATATTCACAACTATCTTTTTTTGTAGCCTCCTTCCCTTAGGCTTAAGGGAAGGAATTCAAGGATGGGATAATTAATAAAATCTATGAACAACAATATCACAAACATTTTAGAAAGTTTTTGACTTACAAAAAAAGAAGCAAAAATTTTTATTTTCCTTTATCAATATGGGAAAAAACCAGCTTCAACTATTGCAAAAATAATAGGAGATGAAAGAACAAATACTTATAAATCTTTGCAAAAAATGGTGAAAAATGGTTTTATTTCTGAAATTACAAAAGACTCTACAAAACTATTTTTTATTGCTGATAAAAAAATCTTTGAGCATAAATTAAAAGCTGAAATAGAAGAAATAGAAAATAAAAAAAATAATTTATCTATTTTAGAAAAAGAATTTGAAAATTTGGAAAAACAAAGTTTTGCTTGAAAACCAAATATTATTTTTTTTGAATGAGTAGATTGAATAAAAAATTTTTATGATGATATAATTATTTCAGCTTCAGAAAAATGATACAGAATAATTAAATTCTTTGCAAGTAATACTTTAGAAAATCTATGAGCAAATAAATTTTGAGAATATTCTCCTAATTTTATAGAAAAATTAAAAAAGAAAAATATTTTACTTGATATTTTTCTTGGTAATGGAATTTCAGTTTTAGAAGAAATTGTAAAATCAAATAATATGTGAAAACTATCAGAACTTCCAGCTCAAAATTCTTCAATACAATTATTTATTTTTTGAGACTCTGTTTATATAGTTATTTTCAAAGATATTGCTTATTGAATAAAAATAGAATCAGAAGAATATGCTAATATTATGCACTTTTTATTTAAAAAAGTAGAAATTAAAAAATAGATAATTTTTAGATTTTAAAATTTTTTTTACTAGTTAGTCAAAAATCACAAAAAAAATTTTGACTAAATGGTTTTTTTAAATAAAATGTCTATTGACAAAATACTACATAAGAATGTTTTTATGTAGTGTTTTTTAAGTAATAATTTTTAATTATATTTTTATGCAATATATAAAAGACTCTCTTAGAGAATTAAGACACGTAGTTTGGCCTACAAAAACAGAAACTAAAATATTTTTTATACAAGTTTTTTGGACACTAACTATATTCACATTATTTTTATTTATGCTTAGTGTTATTTTTTGAAACTTAATTGACCTTTTAAAAAATACTTTATCTTGATTTACTCTTTAAAAAAATAGTTTATCTTGAACTTTATAATTTACTAAAAAAAAATAATATTTATGTTTGGAAAGAAAAAAAAGAACCAGTGGTATGTTATACAAGTAGTATCTTCAACAGAAGAAAGCGTAAAACAATCACTTTTTCAAAGAAGAGAAAATTTTGCTATGGAAGAATTTATTTTAGATGTTTTTGTTCCTTCTGCTTCTGTTATAACAGTAAAAGCTTCTGGAGAAAAAGTATCTAAGAAAAAAAATCTTTTTCCAGGTTATATTCTAGTAAATATGATTGTAACTAATGAAAGTTGGTATATTGTTAGAAATACTCCTAATGTAACAGGTTTTTTATGAGCTTGAAATGTTCCAGTTCCAGTAAGTGATGCAGAATTAGAAAAATTAAAATGAACAGTTGAAAAAAATTCTGAAACATTTGCTACAAAATATAGAATTTGAGATCCTGCTATAATTATAAAATGACCTTTTGAAGATAATATTTGAACTATTACAGAAATAAATGAAAATAAATGAACACTTAAAATGAATGTAAATTTATTATGAAGAGATACTCCTGTTGAATTAGAATTTTCACAAATAAAACTTAAATAAAGTATATGAAAAAAATTATTTATACATTTGTTCTTCTAATAATAATTTTTTTATTAAATTTATTATTATTCTTTTTAAATGACTCTTATAAAAAAATGATTTATGATTTAAAACATAAAAATTCTGAAAAGTTTTGAAAAAATATTACAGATGATTATAATGTGGATAAAGAAATTTTGAGTAAGATAAATAAAAAAATAGAAGAAAATATAAATGAAAATAATAATAATGAAAAAATAAATAATAATGATGATGAATTTTTTGAAAATGAAGCAGAAAAAAATAATATAAAAAAAGAATTAGAAGGAAAAAAAGAAAAAAGTTTAGAAGAAAAAAAAGAAGAATTAAGAAAACAAATGCAAAGTGATAAAATAAAGGAAAATACAGAAATTATAGATAGTTTAAAATTGGAAGAAAAAGAAAAAACTATAAGTTATTCAAAAAAAGAAAAAGCTAATATAGATTTTATAAGATGGGCTTTTAAATGATATAAATTAAAAAATCAAAAAGAAAAAAATATTATTTTTAATCTTAGTAGTGAATATCCTATAGATAGATATTTGGAATATTATTCTCCTAATTTATCTTTATATTTTTTTATAAATACTAGTTATGAAAAAGTTTTTGAAATTTTTGATGTACTTTCTTATGAAGATTCTTTTAAAATAAATAAAACTGATAGTTTTTGAAACAAATCTTTTTATTTAAATAGATTTAGAGATGATTGATTTATAAGATTAGTTATTGAATATAAAAAACATACTTTTTGAATACAAGTAAAAAAGGAATATTATGATAATACAAAGTCTATACTTATCAGTAAATTGAGATAAAATTTTAATAAAATAACTTAAAAACAAATGGCAATTAAAAAAATATTTTTAACAAAAGAATGATTAAAAAAAATAGAAGATGAACTAAAATATTTAAAAGATGTAAAAAGACTTGATATATCTGAAAAACTTAAAGAAGCAATTTCTTTTTGAGATTTATCAGAAAATTCTGAATATGAAGATGCTAGAAATGAACAAGCACAAGTTGAAAAAAGAATAATAGATTTGGAAGAACAATTTAAAAATGCTGAAGTTATTGATGAAAATGATTCTAGTGTTAAAAAATGAAGAATAAAAATTAGTTCTCTTGTAACTATTGAAAGTTTGGATACTAAAGATAAAGAAGAATATAAAATAGTTGGTATTACTGAAACTGATATTTTATGTAATCCTAAAAAAATATCTAATGAATCTCCAGTTGGTAAAGAACTTATTTGAAAAAAATTAGGAGATATTGTAAAAGTTTCTGCTCCTGGTTGAAAATTTGAATATAGAATTTTAGAAGTTAAATAAAATTTTTTTATGACTCCATTGTTAGAACATTACAATTTTTTTTACTCACATTTATTGATTATTCCAATAATTGCTTTTTTAATTGCTGTTTTTATAAAATGATTTATTTCAAAACTTAAAAATGACAAATTTGAATTAGCAAAAGCTTTAGCAAGCTGAGGAATGCCATCAGTTCATTCTGCGCTTGTTTCTTCAACAACTATTGCAATTGCATTAAAATATTGAGTAACAAGTGATTTTTTTACTTTTGCAATTGTTTTGACTGTAATTGTTATGTATGATGCAATAAATGTTAGATATGAAGCTTGACTTCACGCTGCTGCTATAAATGAATCACTTTGAAAAAAATTCAAAGAATCTTTATGACATTTACCAAGTGAAGCTTTTGCCTGAGCAATGCTTTGAATTTTGGTAGCAACTATTTTATTTTTTGTATAAAAAAAAATGATTAAAAAAATATTAATGTTTTTAGTAATTTTGAATTTATTTTTTATACAAAATATAAGTTCTGCAAAAATAAATATAGATAAAATTTATGATAATTTTTTAAATAGAATAGAAAAAGATTTTTTTTGAGAAAAAAAAATAATTTATTTAGAAAATATATGAAAAACTTTTGAAAAAATTTATAAAAAAAGTGATAAAATTTATATAAAAAATTTTTTAGAAAGATTAATTTTTTTAAATAATAAAGAGCTTAAATCCCTGAAACCCCTCTCTCTTGAATTCTCTCTCCCTTTTGGGGAGAAAGAGGCTACAAAAGAAAAACCCCTCTCTCCTGAATCCTCTCTCCCTTTTGGGGAGAAAGGGGCTGCAAAAGAAAATAATATTGAGAAAATTTTAGAAGTTCAAAAAAAATTGGAAGAAAATATTTTAGAAAATTTTAGTGTAAATAATAATTTAGTTTTTAAAGAACATATTTTAAATTTAAAAAATAATGGTTTTGAAATTATTTTTTTAAATGAAAAATTTGAATTTAAATCAAATCAAAAAATTTTTAGAGCTAATTTTAAAGAATTTTATAGTCCTTTAAAATCTAATTATAAGCTACTTTTAAATAAAAATAAAAATTCAAAAATTTTTGTAAAAAATAAAAAATATTTTTTTGTAGAAAATTATATTTTAGAAGAAAAAATTGCATATAGTAATTCAAAAAAATATTTTAAAAAATTTGTTACAAAAAATACTAAAAGTTTTTTAAAAGAATCTGTTTATTATTTTTATGATTTTGAAAATTTTTTTTCTTCAAATGATAAATATGGATTTTATATTTCTGATTTAGAAAAAAATAATTTTACTTTAAAAAATACTTTATTATATTTTAATGAAAATAATTTTTCTTTTGTAAAAAATTATAAAGTACATAAATTAATTTCTGAAAATATTATAAAAAATATAAAAAATAAAGAAAAATTTTTAAATATAATTATAGAAGATAAAAAATATTTTAAAAATGATGATTATGATAATTTATTTTTAGAATTAAAAAAATCTTCAGAAAATCTTACAAAAAATTTTAGTAGAGAAGAAAAAATAGAAATTATTTATTTTAAAATAATTAAAAAACTGAAATATTTTACTTGAGATTATAGAAAAAAAAGAGAAGTTTTTTCTTGAATTTTATCAAATAAAAATATAGATTCTGTTTGTGATTGATATGTAAAATTATTTGCTTATATGTTGATGTTTTCAGGAATAGAAGATTTTGAAATAAAAAAATGATATGTTTTTAATTCTAGAGATTTTCCAAATATTTGACATGCTTGGTTAAAAATATGAGAAAAATACTATGACCCAACTTTTGATGATCCAATAGGGAATAATGATGATATAAAAATTTCAGAATTTTTATATTTTTGACTTAAAAAAGATTTATTTTATACAAATAGATTTGATTATATAAAAAAAGATATTTTTACAAAATATAAAAAAATTAGTTTAAAAAAAAGGGAAGAAATAGTAGAAAGAAATCTTTATAATTTATCAGAAAAATACAAAAATACAAATTTAATAAAAACAATTTCTTATAAAAAAGAATTATGATTTGAGGCTTGAGAAAAAATTACAGTAGAAAAATTGAAAAATAAATTGAGTTTTATAAAAGTAAAAAAATATAAAAATACATTTTCTTTTGTAAAAAATAATAAAAAAAATATTGTTACAAAAATAAAATATTTTAATATTTCTGATAAAAATGCTGAAAATTTATTGAAACAATTAAAAAAAGATTTTAAAAATTCTTATCTTTTAGAATATAAAACTAAAAGTTGAAAAGTTAATTATTATTTGGCTTTTGTTTTTGAATATAAATAAAAAAAAATTTATAAAATTTTTGGGAAACTATAATTAATGTAAAAAATAAGTTGAAAAAACTTTAAAAGCATCTATAATAATTTTATAGATATTTTTTAAAATATTAAAATTATATCAAATAAATGTAAAGTCTAAACACATTATTTAACAAAATAGTAAAAGTAAGTATACTAGAAAATAGCTTAATACTTACTAAATAATTAATTTTTTAGTTTATTTAAGTTTTAATATATAAAATAAAAAATATGAAAAACAAAAAAATAAAATTCACAAAAATGCATTGAATTGGAAATGATTTTATTATTTTAAATTCAGAGGAATTAGAAGAAAAAAATGTAGAATTAAATGAAAAATTAATTCAAAAAATGTGTGATAGAAATTTTTGAATTTGAAGTGATTGAATAGTTTTAGTTAAATCAGGAGAAAAAATAAAATTTAAATATGTTATATATAATCCTGATTGAACTGAAGCTGAAATGTGTGGAAACTGAATTAGGTGTTATATGAAATATTTATTTGATAAAAAATTAAGTTCAGAAAAAAATATTGATGTTGAAACTGGAGCTGGAATTTTGAAGCTTGATATTGATGAAAATTCTATTATTACTGTTGATATGTGAAAACCAAAATTAGTTCATAAAGATTTTCCTATAAATAAATGAAAAATAATTTCAGAAAATAGAGAATTTGAATATTTTGCTGCAAGTATGTGAAATCCCCACTGTATTATATTTTTAGAAGAAAATATTTGGGATTTTGATTTAAAAAAATATTGAGCTCCAATAGAAAAAAATACTGATATTTTTCCAAATAAAGTAAATGTTGAATTTGTAAAAAAAATAAGTGAAACAGAACTTGATTTTAGAGTTTATGAAAGATGAACTTGAGAAACTCTTGCTTGTTGAACTGGAGCTTGTGCATCAGTTGTTGCTGGAATTAGTTTGGGGTTTTTAGAAAAAAATAAATATATAAAAATAAATTTGCAATGATGAAATTTATTTATAAAATGGTCTGGAAGTGAAAAAGATTCAGTTATTATGAAATGAGAAGCTGAAATAGTTTTTGAGGGAGAGTATGATATAAAAATTTAAAATTTAAATAAAAAAAATATGTGAAATATTAAATTAGATTTTTGAAAACCAAATTTTTTAGATAACAAACAAGTTCAAGAAATTGAAAAAAAATTTACTAGTCCTGTCTATATTTATTCAGAAAATGAATTAGAAAAATCTGCAAAAGAATTTTTGAATTTCCCAAGTGCTTTTGGTTGTGTTACTAGATATGCAATGAAAGCAAATTCTAATATAAATATATTAAAATTTTTTAACAACTTAGGAATTTTAATAGATGCTTCTAGTGAATATGAAGTATATAGAGCCATAAATGCCTGATATAATTCAAAAGATATTTCTATTTCTACTCAAGAATTACCTTCAAATTTAGAAGATTTAATTAAAAAATGAGTATTTTTTAATGCTACTAGTATTTATCAAATAGATGAAATTTGAAAAATTATTGAAAAACTAAAAATTTCTGATTATAAAATTTGAGTAAGAATAAATCCATGAACTGGTGATGGAGCTTTTAAAGCTATTTCAACAGGTTGAACAACTTCTGGTTTTTGAATTTGGTATAAAAAGATTTCTAAAATAAAAGAAATTTCAAAAAAATATAATATAGAAATTTCAAAAATTCATATTCATATTTGAAGTGAAAATACTCCAGAATCTTGGGTAAATTCAGCTAATATTGGTCTTGAATTTGTAGAACAATTTGAAAATGTAGTTTCTCTTGATTTATGATGATGATTTAAAAAAGCTATTATGCCTTATGAAAAAAGTGCAGATTTACAAGCTATTTGAGAAGCTGTAGCAGAAAAATTTAAAAATTTTTATAATAAAACTTGAAGAAAAATTTTTTTAGAAGTAGAACCTTGAAAAAGTTTGGTAATTAATTCTTGCTCAATAATAGCAAAAGTTGTAGATATAGTTGATACAGGTAATAAAGGTTATGAATTTTTGAGAATTAATTCTTGAATGACAGATATGCCAAGAGTACCTATGTATTGAGTTCAAGAACCAATTTATATAATGAATAATTCTACTACAAAAAAAGATTATATAATGATTTGACATTGTTGTGAATCTGGGGATTTACTTACTTGTAAATTATATGAACAAGAAACTTTGGAAAATAGAAAATTAAATAAAGCTTCTATTTGAGATTTAGTTGTAATTGATTGAGTTTGAGCTTATAATTCTTCAATGAGTATGAAAAATTATAATTCCTATCCTGAAAGTGCAGAATTATTACTTAGAAAAGATTGAAGTATTGTAGAAATTAGAAAAAGAGAAGCAATTGAAGAAATTTGGAGAAATGAAATTAGTGTTGTTTAAATTTATAAAAATACTAAAAAAAATTTTTTGCTTTTTATAGATATATAAATATAATATTTTTACTTTAATTTTTAATAAAAAATTTATGAGATATTTTTCCTTATTTTTGAGAATTTTAATATTTGTTATTTGATTCAAATTATTACATTTTTCTGGATATAAACCAGAAACAGCAGAATTTTGTAGTGGTATTTGATTTATTTTAGTTAGTTTATTTTTATCTATGCAAGCAGTTATGTGACCAAAAGCTATGCTTTGTCCATTTTTTGGATGACTTAGAAGTGGTTGTTCAAAAAAATAATTTTTAGATGAAATTGAAAAAAATATGCAAACAGAATTTGAATAAGTTGCTAATTTTGCAAAAGAAAAAAATGTAAAAATTTTACAAGTTTTTACTAAATATACAAAATCTGACTTATTAAAAAACTTTCATTTTAGTTCCTATAAAGTAATTTAATGCTAAGAGCAATAAAAAAAGCTAATATTATGCAATCTAGACAAGGGGCTAAAGACCCTTGTTGTTGCACTAAAAATATGAAAAGTTAACTTATAATTTAATCAACCAAAGCATACATAGCTATTCCAGCAGCAACTGAAACATTCAAAGATTCTTTTTTTCAAAGCATAGGAATTATATAAGTTTTATCAGAAAAATCTAAAAAATTTTTACTAACTCAAGAAATTTCATTTCACATTATAAGACAAATATTTTTGTCTTTTTCTTTTGCTAATTTCCTATAATCCAAACTTTCTGGAGTTAATTCTATAGAAAAAATTTTATATCATTCTTCTTTTAAATTTTTTATAGCTTCATTTCAATCTCTAAAAAATTCCCAATCTATCCAATTTTCAGCTCAAAGAGCAGTTTTACTAATATCATTTCTAGGAGGACAAGCACAGTTTCAGGTTAAAATTATTTTATCAAATCAAGCAGAATCAGCATTTCTAAAAATTGCTCAAACATTTTGACAAGAACGAATAGAATCAAGTAATATTATTTTTTTTGGCATCTTGTTAATATTTATTATTTAATTATTTTATTTCTTTTATTTTATTTAATTTTATAAATTATGCAAACAATTAAAAAATTAAAAAATGTAAAACATTTTATTAGTTCAAATTTTTGATGAGTTAGTAGTTGAAATTATAAAAGTTTAAATTTAGCTTTACATACAAAAGATAAAAAAGAAAATGTTATTGAAAATAGAAAAATTTTAGCTAAAAATTTTTGAGAAAATTTGGATAATTTTATTTTTATGAAACAAATTCATAGTGATAAAATTGTTGTAGTTTGAGAAAAAAATAAATGAAATTGAGTTTATGATGAAAAAAATGCAATTATTTGAGATGCAATTATTACAAATAAAAAATGAATTATTTTAGTTGTTTTGGTTGCAGATTGTGTTCCTATTATTTTATATGATAAAAAAAATAAAGTTATTTGAGTAGTTCATGCTGGTTGGAGATGAACACAAAAAAAGATTTTGAAAAAAACTATTGAAAAATTTGTAAAAAATTTTAATTCAAAAACAAAAAATATTATTGTTTGAATTTGACCACATATTAGTAAAAAAAATTATGAAGTTTGAGAAAAAGTTTTTTTACAATTTGAAAAAAAGTTTTATAAAATTAAGAAAAAATCTGAAAATAAAAAAGCTTTTTTAAATTTAGAAAAAGCCAATATTTCACAATTAATTGAAATGTGAATTGCCAAAAAAAATATAAAAAAATCTAAAATTTGTAGTTTTGAAAATAAAAATCTTTTTTCAGCAAGAAAATTTTGAGTAAAATCAGGAAGATTTTGAATGTGAATTATGTTGTAAAAAATTTATATCTTCTAAATTTTTCACTTCAAAGAGTTTCACAAACAAAGTCCCAAAAATCTTTTGAATGATTCATATGTTTTAAATGAGCCAATTCATGAACTATTAAATAATTTTGCTGCGTTTCAGATAAAAATAATATTTTGTAAGAAAAGTTCAAATTTTTTTTAGAAGAACAGCTTCACCATCTAGTTTTCAAATTTTTTATAGAAATTTTATTATAATCCAATTTCATTTTTTCTGACCAATATTTACATTTTTCTTCACATAAATTTCTTGCTAATTCTCTATTTTCCAAATAATGATTTCTACAATTTTTAGTTAAATCAGAATTTTTTTCTTTTTTTAATTTCTTTTTTCAAATATGAGACAAAATCCATTTTTCTTTTGAAAACAAAAAATCTAAAGCTTTTTTTTCAAGGCTTTTTTTTGTTTGAAAAAAACTTTTTTTTGGAATCACTAAAACAATATCTCAATTTCAATTTATAGATATTCTAATATATTTAGCTCTAAGAGAATATTTTTTTTGAAAAATAATTTTTTTATTATCTAAAAATATTTCTTCTAAAATAATATTTTTTTTTAACATTTTTTTTAATTTTTTGTTATTTCAATTCTCTCAAAAAGTGGGTTTCCTTTTTCTATAATTTTAAAAATCTCAACTTTATTTTTAAGTTCTTCAAATCATCAATTTTCAAGAATATTTTTATAATTTTTAAGTCATAATTTTTCAAACATTTCTGTGATTTTTTCAGGAAAAAAAGTGTATAAATTAAGTCAAACTTGCCTTAATCATTCAGCTACAATATACAAAACTTGTCTTGTTTCTTCTGTCTTTTCTTCTTGTTTTATTGTTTGCCAAGGCTCTGATTTTGTTATAAAATCATTTAATAAGTCAAGAGTAAAAAAATTGATTTCTAAAGATTTTTTTAAATCATATTTATCCATATTTTCTTCAAATTCTTGTAAAACAACTTTTTTACTTAACCAATTATTTATTTTTTGCAAATCAACTATTTCTTCTTTATCAGTTAAAATTTCTCAAAATAATTCTCAAGCTTTTTCAGAAAGTTTCAAACTCAAAACTACAACTCTGTTTAATAAATTTCATAAATTATTTGCTAATTTTGCATTATAAGCCAAAACAGCTTGTTTTTCATCAAAATCTCAATCTTGTCAAATATTAAAACTTGAAAGTAAATACAAAGTTAATAAATCTTTTGAATATTTTTTTGTAAATTCTACAGGATCAATTGCATTTCATAAACTTTTAGAAATTTTTTGTCAATTAATTGTAAAAAATCCTGTTGTTAAAATTTGCTTTGGAAGTTCATATCAAGCTGATTTCAACATTGCTGGCCAATAAATACCATGAAATCTAATAATATCTTTTCCAACTACATGCAAATTTGCTGGCCAAAAATCTTCATTTCAATTTTGACAAACAGTTAAATAATTAAAAAGTGCATCATACCAAACATAAGTTACTTGACTTTCATCAAAAGGTAATTTTATTCAAAATTTATTTGTTTCTCTTGAAATAGAAAAATCTTCAAGTCATCTTGAAACAAAAGCTTTTACTTCATTAAATCTATCTGATGGAATTATAAAATCTGGATGTGTTTCATAAAATTCTTTTAAAAAATTTTCATATTTTGAAAGTTTAAAAAAATAATTTTTTTCTTTTATTTTATCAGGAGTTTTTAAATGATCAGGACAAACTTTTATAATATTTTCATTTATTTTTACTTTATCTGAAATTGGAAAAGTTACATTTTTTTCTTTATTTAAATAAACCAAATCTTCATCTTTTTTAAAAGCTTCACATCAAACACAATACATTCCTTCATATTCTCATTCATAAATATCTCAATTATCAAAAGATTTTTGCAAAACTTCTTTTACAAGATTATGATGTTTTTCATCAGTTGTTCTAATAAAATCTGTATATTCTATTTTTAATCAATTCCAAATTTCTTTATGTTTCAAAGCCATCATATCTAAATAAGGCTTTATTTCCATATTTTGTTCACAAGCCTTATTTAGAGCTTTTTGAGAATTTTCATCAACTCAAGTAGAAAATTTTACTTTTTTTCCTGAAATTTTATTATATCTAGCTATTAAATCAGCAATTATAGAACTATAAGAATTTCCAATATGTGGAACTCAATTTGTGTAATAAATAGGAGTTGTTATAAAAAATGTGTCTTTTTTTTGCATAGATATTTTTTTATTAAAAATAATATTTTATATATTATAAGCCCAAGTTTTGAAAAGTAAAACTTTTTTGTTATGTTTTTTTGATATTTTAAATTTTTTATGATAAAATATAAATATAAATTAATTAACTAAATAAAAAATATTATGCCAAATTTAGATTTTAGTGCTTTAGAAAAAGGACAAAAAGAAGAACAAAAAAATAATAATGACAATAATATAAATGAAAATCTTGTTGAAAAGATAGAAAATACTAATGAAACTAAAAAAAATAATAAAATTTCTTTAGCTAGTTTATGAATTTCAAAAATAAAAAAAAGTGAAATAAATACAGATAATATATTAGCTTCAAAACAAGCTATTTCTCCTAAAGTATCTCTAATTAATGAGGAAAAAGAAGATGTAATAGAAAAAAAGGAAAAAGGAAATAATAAAAAAGTTGAATTAAAAAAAGATATTATAGAAACTATAAAACAATCTGCTAATAAAAAAATAAATACTCAAAAAGAAAATTCAATTCTAATCCCAACTATTACAGATGCTCCTCTTGAAAAAGAAAAAAAAATAGAAGAAAAAATAAAAAAAGAAGAAAAAAATAATAAAACTTGAGTCAAATGTAATTCAGAAGATTGAGTAGAAAATTGTAAAGTAGATTTTAAAGAGATAGATGAAATAGAAAAAAATACTAAGGAAGCAGAAAAAAAAGAAATAAAAAAATTTGAAAAAGAAAAGGAAAAAATTGTTTCAAAATATAATCCTTGAGATGATTATAAAAATATTTTAAATAATATTAAAAACTGATGAGAAAAAGTAGAAAAAAAAATAAAATTTACTAAAGAAAAAAAGAAAAAAATACTTATATGATTTTGAATTTGATTTGCCATTTTTTGATTAATTATTTGATGATACAGTTTTTATAATACTGGACCTTTAGATTGAAAACCTTTAAAAGCAGATATTATGTCAAATTCAGAAAAGTCAGTTCCTATAGAAAAAAAATTAAAAAATGAAAAAAAAGCTGAAAAAAATAGTGAAAATATAGAAAAAAAAGAAGAAATAGAAAAAAAAGAAGAAACTATAGAAAAAGAAGAAATAGAAAAAAATAAGAAAATTATAGAAAATAAAAAATTAAAAGAAAAATATAAAAAAAAGATAAATAATATTTTACTTGAAAGATATAAAAATAAATAAAAAACTTTTTGATTTTTTAATTTTTTTTATTAATATATAACAACAAAAATAAAACTTAAAATAAGAAAAAATGCAAGAAAAAAAGATAAATTTTTTAAACTCTGAAATCAATTATAAACAATTTGGAAATTATAAAGCTAAGGAAACTATTTTAATACTTCATGGTTGGGGAGGTAGTAGTAATAGTTGGATAAAAGTGGCTGAGCTTCTAGAAAAAAAATGATATAATATAATTGTCCCTGATTTACCTTGATTTTGAGAAACAGGTATTTATAAGATTTTTACTTTAGATAATTATGCTGAAGTTATAGAAAAACTTGCAACAAAGTTGAAGTTAAAAAATGTAATTTTGTGGTGACATAGTAATTGAGGAGCAATTTCTATAAAATTAATTACTAGAAATATTTTAAAACCAAATATTTTAGTTTTAAATAATTCTGCTTGAATTAGAAATGATAAAAAAAGAAATTTTAAAAGAAAATTTTTTCATAAAGTTAGTAGTACAATAAAAGCTATTGCTTTTTTGAAAACAGAAAGAATTCTTTTTGTTAGAAGAATTTTTTACAAACTTATTTGATCTAGAGACTATTTAGAAGCTGAAAAAAATCCTTTTTTAAAACAAACTTATTTAAATATGATAAGTTCAGATTTGAATGAGGAAATAAAAAAAATAGATATAAAAACTTTTTTAATTTGGTGAAAAAAAGACACTTATACACCTATTTCTGATTGAAAACTTATGTCAAAAAATATCAAAAAATCCAAAATGATTGTTTTAGAAAAAGAAACCCATTGAATTCATATAAAAAATCCTGAATTATTAATAAAAGCTTTTTTAAAATTAAAAGAATTATAGTATTTTTATACTAAAATTTTGGGATTAATCTAAAAATATTTTTCAAAAAAAACTTTTTAATTTTTAAATTAAAAAGTTTTTTGTTAAATTTAACATTAATCTAAAAAGTATTTCTCTTAAAGCATATTTTTTTATATGTTATAAAAGTACCTAAAATTTTAAAATAATTTTTTTATTTCATCAAATTTTTTTTCTTTTATAAATTTAATTATATTTTTTTTCTCATTATCTAGTTTTATATTTTTTATTTCTTTTCATTCTAAAGTTTTCCAAACAATTGTTGAAACTTCTTCTCTTTTTTTATCTCTTTCTTTTTTATAAAAGATACTCAAATTATACCAAGCTAAAACATAAGTTGGTTTTATATCAATTGCTTTTTTATATAATTCTAAAAATTTTTCTTTATCATTATTTTTATAATAAAAAAGTCATAACTTTGTAATAATTTTTACATTTCAAGAATTTTTTTCATATGCTATTTTATACTCTTCAAAAGCTTTTTTTTCATTTTTTAATGCTTCATAAACAAGTCCAATATTATAATTTATATTATTATTTTTATCAATTTTTTGTAATTTTTTATAATATTGTAAAGATTTTTTGTAATCTTTTTTATTATAATAAATACTTGCTAATTCATAAATACTTGCTAAATAATCTTTTTTTATTTCTAAAGATTTTTCCAAAGATTTTATAGATTTTTCTATAAGAGAATTTTTTCTATAAGCAACTCAAAGATAATAAAGAGCTTCTTTATTTTTTGGTTTTAATTCTAAAACTTTTTTAAATTTTTTTATAGAGTTTGTATAATTATTTTTTTTAAAATCCAATAAGGCTGAATTATAAAGTTCTTCAATTTCTACATTATTATTATTTTCCAAATTAATATTTGATACTTTTATTGATTTATCTACTTTTTCTCCTTCATTTGAACAAGAATTAATAAATAATAAAGTAATTAATATTAATAAAATTTTTATTTTAAAAATTGAAATTAAATTTTTTTGTATTTGCATATTTTTTTGAATAATAAAATATTTTTCTAACTCTTGAAGTTTAACATACTTTTTTAAAAAAACAAAAAAATAATATTTTTTTACTGAACTTTTGTACAATAATGAGTTGTATGATAAACTCTATAATTATTTTTTCAAATTTTTTCAACAGCAATTCAAAATCAAATTTCTTCAAAACTTTTATGCATAATAGCTCTATAATGGGCTCAGGCAATTCAAGGAATTCATTTTTCGCTCATAAAATAGTCAAAAGTTCATCTTATTGATTTAATAATTTCATCTGTACAATCTCAATCTTTACAGCTAAACCAAGCCCTTCAAATACTTTCAGAATAAGTTGCTCTATAAATATTTTTACAAACAACTCAATTATTTTTCATCCAATTTGTAATTTTCTTATAATCATAATAACTATCTCAAACATTTCTTTTATGATCCATTATTTTTTTATTTCTAGATAAAATTGACCAATTTATAGCAGAAATATTCAATTTTTCTTTTTCTAAATATTTTTTTAATCACAATTTTTTCCTCTCAACATTATGCCAAGAAATCCAAGTTTTTTTAATTTTTTCCAAATCATAATTTATTTTTTCACTATTATTTTTTATTTTTTTATTTTTTATTTTTTCTTTTTTTGTAGCCCCTTTCTCCCCATTAGGGAGAGAGGATTCAGGAGAGAGGGATTTAGAAGTAGACAAAGTTTTTTCCAAATTAAAAATAATTTTTTCTAAAATAGTTTTGAATTTTATTTTAGAATTTTTTTTGGCAATTTTTTTTAATTTTTCTATAAAAATTTTTCTAGAATTTTCTCAATTTTTTTTAATAATTTTTTCAATTTTTTTTGTAAAATTTTCTACAATTAAATTATCAGCTTTTGTTAAAATATAATTTTTTTCCAAAATTATTGCTTTTTCCCATATCCAAGCTTTTTCTCAATTTTTTAAAATTATTTTATACCATCAATCAACTTTTCAAATTATTTTATATTTTTCAGATTTTTTAGAAACAAATAAAATTTTTGATTTAGAAACACAAGGATAATCTCTAATATTTGCTCTAAAACTAGTTTTTCAAAAAAATTCTACATTTTTAATTTCTAATTTTACACAGCTATCTGTAGCAAAAATTTGAGCTGAAAAAAATATATTTAAAAAAAATATTAAAAAAAATATTCAAAGTACTTTTTTTATTTTTAAAATTGATTTTAAAAATATTTTAAAAATTTTAGTTTTTTTTATTATCATAAATTATTTTTTAAAAAATTAATATTTATTTTATATTTATTTATTTTTATATTTTTATTTTATATTTTTATTTTATATTTTTTTAATTTCAGAAATAGATTTTAATTTACATCAAATTTTGATAAAATCAATATTTCTATTTTTTGCAAATAATTCATCTCTTAGAGAATCTCAAATAGAAATAGATTTTTTAAAAAAATCTTTATCTCAAGAATATTCTTCAAAAATATCTAAATGTTCTTCAGATTTTGGAATTATATCACTTCATAAAATTTTTTCAAAATATTTTTTTACTCATCATTTTTCCAAAATTTTTTCTGCAAATTTTGTAGAACTTCCAGTTGAAAGATATAATTTGTAATTATTTTTTAATTCTAAAATTTTTTCAATTGTTCAGGGGATAAAATCATTTTTATGATTATGTTTATCCAAAAAATCATATATTTTAGTATGTTTTGTTTCACAATGATTTTCACCATAAATTTTTACAAGTAATTCTTGAATATTTGCAATTTTATTAAGATCTAAAGAATATTTTACTTTATCATAATATTCAAATTCATGTTCTTTAAAATATTGAAAAATTATTTCTTTTATATTAGAATTACTACTTATTAATGTTCAATCTAAATCAAAAATTATATATTTTTTTGTCATTTTTTTCTAAAAATTATTTTTCTAAAATTATTTTTTATTTGAAATTATTATAGATATTTTTTTATAAAAATAAAGCTTTTTTTTAAAGTAATTTTTATATTATAGTTTCTCCAAAATTTAACAAGTTTTCTTTAGTTTTTCAAATAATATAGAAGTTTCATAAAATTATTTTTTTAATTTGCTACTTTTCAAAATATTTCAATCACATTAAAAGATTTTGAATATTATTAATTATAATATTTATACAATATTTATTTAAAGAGTAAAGTTGTTTTTTATAAAAATACTTGAATTTTTTAAAATAATGTTTATTATACAGGAAATAATTTATATTTATAATTTTTGAAAAAAATGAAAAAACTAACAATATTATTAGTATTTGTTTTTCTATTTACATCTTGTCAAACAGAAGAAAAAACTGAAACTAAAAATAATCCTGTAGAAATTAAAGAAGAAACAAAAAAAGTTGAAAATAAAGAAGAAAAAAAAGTTGAAATTAAAGAAGAAAAAATAGAAAATAAAGAAGAAATTGACAAAACACTCTCTCCTGAATCTTCTCTCTCTGAAGAGGAAAAAGGGACTATGAAAGAAGAAAATAAAAAAGAACAAGAAGAAAAAATAAAAGAAACAAAGGAAATAGAAGAAGATACTGATAAAATAGAAGAAATTATTAAAAAAATAGATACTTCTTCTCAAGATGAAAAAGCAGTTGAAGATAATCTTGATGATTTATTAAATTTAATTGAAGATTATGGTGATGAAAAATAATCTACTAAAAACATTATTTTTAAAAATAGAAAAGGAGGAAGAAATTTCTCCTATTTTATTTGTTTGAGAAGATTTATTGTCTGTGAATTTGGAAGTTTTTGAAGTAACTCAAGAATTATTAAAAAAATTTTGAGTAGATAAAAGTTCCATTTTTAGGTTTGAAGATAATGAAGAAAAACTAAAAATAGAACATTCAAGAGAAATTATTTCTTTAGCAAACAAAAAATCTACTTTCAAATTTCAAATAATTTTAATAGAAAATATTTCTAGACTTACTCTTAGTGCTGCTAATTCTCTTCTAAAACTTTTAGAGGAACCAGTAAAAGAAAATATTATTTTTCTAACAAATTCTTGAGAAAATAATATTTTGGAAACAATTCTTTCAAGAGTTACTATAGAAAGAATTAATTACAAAAAAAAATTTTTAGTTGATGAAAATATTTTTTCTATGCTAGAAAATTATTTTGAATATGATAATCCAGATTTACTTACTTATTTATATGAAAATTCTAAAAAATTTGAAAAAGCAGATTATTTAAGAATTTTAGATAATATGCTAGAATTTTGTAAAAAAGATGTTAAATATACTGATTATCTTGAAAAAATTTTAGAATTAAAAAATTGAAGTATAAAAAATAATTTTAATTTAAAATATTGAATTGATAAAATTTTGTTAAAATAATTTTATGAAAAAAATAAACCCTCTCTCTTGAATTCTCTCTCCCTTGCAGGGAGAAAGAGGCTACAATGATATAAAATGATTTACTTTAGTAGAAATGATTGTAAGTATTACAATCAGTATTTTTCTTTTGGCTTCTATTTCTCTTTTTATGTGAAATTGAATAAAAAATATAACTTTTCAAAAAGGTTTTTTAGAAGCATTAAAAGAAAATTCTAATATTTATTATAATATAAATAAAAAAATTTCTTGAGCTTCTAGTTATACATTTTCTTCATCTTCTTGATTTATTATAAAAATAAATAGAAAAAATGATAAATGATGATTTACTTATATTTGAGAACAAAATTTTAATAAAAAATATTGTCAAACTTGAAGTTTAGATACAAATCATTTAATCATAAAAACTTTTATTCCATTTGAAAGTATTTGAGCTGATTTTTTAGCTTGAACAAGTTATAGTTCTTGATGAATTATTATAAAATTTTTTACTTGAAGTATTTCTTGATGATGAATAACTTGAAATTTCTCTTGACCAACAGACTATTTAAAAAATTGAACAAATATTTATATTTCAGATACTTTAGACCATACAATAAAAAATTGAGTTTGAAATGTAATAATTTGAAAAAGTTGAATTTTTTGAAATTATTTTGAAGAGGGAATTAGTGCTACAAAAGTTTTATTAAATAATCCAACTGGACTTGCTTTTTGAGAATGAAAATTATTTTTTTCTGACAGCTTAAATGATAGAATTTTATATTTAGATTCTTGAAAAATTTACAGCTTACTTGATAAATTTGATTGATTAAATGAACCAACTTGACTTTTTTATGATGATTCTAGAAAAGCACTTTTTATAGCAAATTCTGGAAGTGGAAATATTTTAGAATATTCTTCTAGCTGAACAACTCAAAAGCCAAAATGAAATCTGGAATTTAAACCTGATAGTGATATTACAAATATAGATAATTTGAAAGTAGAATTTTTAAATTCTAGCTGAACTGGAGGAACAATAGAATTAACTTGACCATATTTAACAGGAAGTTTTACTTTTAATCAATGAATTTATGACATAGATTCTCTTTTATTCTCTGGTTCAACACTTACTTATTTTTTTGAAGATTATTTTAATTATAATGCACAAGCTTTTACAGAATGTAATACTTCACCTTTTCCAAATTATGATAAAGTAGATATCAATAATAATAGAATAAAATGTATTAATTCTTGAACTTGAATTCTCTGAGTTCCAAGGAATGTAACTTTTTCATCTTCTACTAATTATAAAATAGATATTTCAGATATTGAATGAACTTTTCCAGAAGATAACTATTTTATGAAATTAGATTTACGTGAAAATACAACTTCTAAATATACAAAAAATTTCAGGTATTTTTCAAATAGTGATAATGATATTACAACAAAAAATGATAATACTTTAAGAGAAGTTGTTTCAGGGCTTGCTTATCCAACTTGAATAGAAGTTTCCTGAAATAATTTGATAATAAATAGTTTTTTAGATAGAAAACAGCATACAATAAATTTAACTACTTTAAGTGATTCAACAACAAATTTAACTTGATTTTTAAACTTTAAAAATTTAGATTATAATTCTAATTCAGATTTTGTTTCAAGTTTTCCTATAAAAAAATTGGATTTTGGTTATGATACTTCTAATAATTTATTATCAATAAACTTAAAAACTTATAAAAAATATAATTGTATAAATAATGATGAAAATATAGAAGATATAGAAGTTTTGAAAAAAGTTTTGAAATAAAGTTTTTTATTTAAAAATTTTTAAACAAAAGTAATTAAAACTTTCTTATAAACAAAAAAAATTGTAATTAGTTAATATTAATGCTATAATTCTTTTAATATATCTTAATATAAAATTTTATCTTGAAGAAATAGAAGAAGGAACTGATGAATCAATGATTAGTGCTTTTTATAATTTTTTAGAAAAAAAAATAAAAAAAGAAAGCTAAAAAATTTACTTAGAAAAATATAAAATAGTTTTATTCAATAATTTTTGAATAAAACTATTTTTTTTTACTGAATAAATAAAAATTTTTGATTTAAAATAATATATAGGATATAATTAAGGAAAATATATCTTAATATTATACATCTGGTATGAATAATAAAATTAAATGAATACTTTTTATATTATTATCTGCAGTGATATTTGGTAGCTATTGAGTATTTGCTAAAATTATTTCTGAACATTTTGGTGTTTTTTATCATTGAGCAATTAGAGGATTAATGATTGTATTAATGATTTTGCCAATATTACTTTATAAAAAACAAATTATAAAAATAAAAAAAACTGATTTTAAATGGATATTTATTTTTATAATTGCAAATTCATTAAATCAAGCTCCTTGATTTTTTGCTTTTAAATATCTAGATGTATGAACAGGTTCTTTGCTTTTATTTGCAACTATGCTTTTGACAATATATGTATTTTGATTTCTTTTTTTAAAAGAAAAGATTACAAAAATAAAAATATTTTCATTTATTTTTTCTATTTTGTGAATAATTTTAATTTTTCCTATTAATTTTAATAATATAGTTTTTTTTGCTGCAATTATGATGATTTTGAGTTGAATATCTTCTTGAATTTGAATTCCTTCATCAAAGAAACTTTCTGGATATTATCATTCATTATATTTAGCATTTCTTTGATGGTTAGGTGTATTTGTAATTAATTTTATTTTAGCATTTATTTTTTGAGAACCACTAATATTACCAGAATTTAATTTACCTTGGCTTTATTTATTTTTATATGCTCTTGCAGGATTTTTTGCTTTTTGGTTTGTTATAGAATGATTTAAATATATAGAAGCAAGTTTATGATGATTAGTTGGTTTATTTGAAATTATTTTTGCAATAATATACTGAATATTATTTTTTTGAGAAGTGTTAACTTTAAAAATCTTTATATGATGATTATTGATATTATCTTCAGTTATAATACCAAATTGAATAGAATATTTTAAAAAAATAAAGAGTTCTTAATTTTTAATATTAAATTTTATGTTTTCAGATTTAGAAAAAAATATAATAAATTTTTTAAAAGAAAATTTTAATAAAAGCTATAGTTTAAAAGAATTATCTTTAACTTTTGGCTTGTGAAAAACAACAGTTTTTTATTGATTAAAAAAATTAATTAAAGAATGAGTTGTTTTAGAAAATAAAAAATCTATAAAAATAATAACTTATAGTTTAGCTTCAAATAAAGATATAAATAATTTTATTGAAAGAAAAACAAAATTTTATAAAGAAATTTTTGTTCAAAAAAATTTGAACAAAAAGCAAAAATTAGTTTTTGTTTGACATTATAAGTTAGAAAATTTTCAGCTTGAAAAATTGAAAGAAAAGTTTGAAATAATTACTTTTAAAGATTCTCCTTTATATTTAACTAAAGAAATTTTTATTTCTAGAACTAAAGAAGCTGATATTGTAGTTATATTTGATTTTTTACAAATAGATGAAGAAATTTTTGAAAAATGTAAAAATTTAAAAACAATAATTAGTTGATATTTAGATACTTCAAATATTGATTCTGAAATAGCAAAAAAATACTGAGTAAAAATATTTTCCTTAAAATATGAAAATAATTATAAAAAATCAGCAAGAAGAGAGTATGTTTTTGCAAGTTTGTTTTATCTTTTAAGACCTATTTTTAATGCTCACTTAGATGTAAAAGTTGGGAGATTTGATTTTAGAAATTTGAATTCTGGTGAAATTTCAGGAAAAACAATTTGAATAGTTTGAATAAAATATAATACTTTGGAATTGGTTTCTATTTTTAGAATGTTTTGAGCAAATATAGTTGTTTCAAATCCTGATAATTTAAAAATTCCTGCTTCTAATTTTGGTTTGAAAAAATATTATAATTTACAAGATACTTTTTCTCTTAGTGATGTAATTATTTTTTCAGAAGAATATAATTCAGAAATAAATATAGATAAATATTTGAGTCAGGATAATATTCCAGAATATTTTTTAATTTTGTCTTATAATATTAGTTTTAGTTTAGATAAAATGAGAGAATTAGTTTTGAATAAAAAAATTAAATGATTATTTATAGATTATTTTAATGATGTTGTTGATATTTATAATGATTTTTTAAATAGTGAATATAAAAAAATTTATAATTTACCAAATGTTGTAATTACTCCAGAAATTTGATTTTATACAGATAATTCAATGAAAGAAAATAAAAAACAAGTTTATGATATTTTATTAAAAATATAAAAATGAAAACAAAAGTAGTGCTTGATAATCCTTTTTTAGAAAAAGAATTTATAGAAAAAATAAAAAAAATAAAAAACATAGATTTAAAAATTTATGATGATTTTGCTTTTGATGAAAAACAACAATTAGAAAGAATACAGGAAGCTGAAATTTTGGTAATTGATATTGTTATAAAATATTCTTGAGTTTTACTTTCAAAATGTAAAAATTTAAAAGTTTTGATTACAAGCAGTATTTGAACTGACCATATTGATTTAGATTATTGCAAAAAAAGATGAATAAAAGTAATTAATTTTCCAGATTATCATTCTGTTAGTGTAGCTGAAATGTGATTTGCACAACTTTTTACACTTTTGAGAAAAACAAATACAGCTAATCAGCATGTAAAGGCTGGTTGATGGGATTATTCACTTTTTGAGTGAAATGAGTTAAAATGAAAAAATTTGTGAATTATTTGAGCTTGAAATATTTGAAAAGAAATTATAAAAATTTGACAAGGTTTTGGTTGTAATATTTTTTGTAATACTTTGAGACCAAATAAAAAAAGAGCTTTAGAAATAAAAATAGAAAAATTTTATGAATTAAATGAAGTTTTAAAAAATTCTGATTTTTTATTTATTGCTATTCCTGCAACTAAAAGGACAGAAAATTTGATAAATAAAAAAACTTTAGATTTAATGAAAAAAAGTGCATATTTAATAAATATTGCAAGACCTCAAATAGTAAATACTCTAGATTTGGCAGAAAGTATTTATAATAAATGCATTGCTTGAGTTTGACTTGATATTATTGAAAAAGAGCCTTTTGATGTAAGAAAATCAGATATTTTAATTCAAGAAATGGTGAATTCAAATAATGTTTTAGTTACTCCACATATTGCAATGATGACAAGGGAAGCAATAGAAAAATTGGGAAATAGTTTGATTTTGGAGTTGGAAGAGAATTTGGAAAAAAAGGGCTAAATAGTAAAAAATATGTGCTATTTTTTACTTCATAAATTTCTTTTTTTTCTTAGTAAATTTCAAAATGATCATTTTCAATATCATTTATAGATTTATCATATTTCAAAATTATTATTTTTTTTATTTCTTTATTTAAAATTAAATTCATTCAATATTTTTTATTAGATTTTTTAATTATAAATAAAGGAATTAAATTTATTTTATCATTGTGTAATACAATAATTCATCTAATAGAAGTTCAATTTATATCAAACTTAAATTTTTTGTAAGGTTCTTCTAATAAAAAAAAGTTTTCTTTTTTTAGTTTTAAACAAAATATTTTTAGGCTTTTTTTGTGTAAAATTTTTAAGAAATCTTTTTTAAAAGTTTTTGTAATAATTATATTCATTTTTGAGTGATTAAATTATTAAGTTTTTTTCTTTTTTCTTCTAACTTTTTATCATTTATTAAAAAATCAAGTTCTTCTTTATCTAAAGATTCTATCTCTAATTTTCAGTAATTTCTTTTTATATTATATTGTTGTTTTTTTCTATTTAGAGAAAAACTTTTTAATTCATCAATAGAATATTCTTTTAATAAAACATTAAAAATTTCTTCATATTCAATTTTTTGAGTTTTTGGAATTTTTAAAGTAATTGTTGTCATAGTTTTTAATTAATTATTAATATAATTTTATTATACTAAAAAAATTTATAAAAGTTTAACTTTTTTTGCATATTTTTTTAGTTTTTTTTCATCATTTTTTATTATTTTTTAAGATTACAAATATTTTAATTAATTAAGCTTAAAAAGCAAATAAAAAATTTTTTATTTAAAATTTTTTAAAAAAATATGTCATATGACATAAAGAGTAAATAAAATTAAATTTTATAAACTTTTTTTCCTTAATTAAAGGAAAAAGTTCAAGAAAAAAATAATAAAAAAAACTTTACTTTTCTAAAAATATTTTATAGTTTATTTATTATAGGATAAATATATTAAAAGTACAAAAATAAAAAAGTCAAAAAAAGTTTTGACTTTCTTCTTTTTTTTGATATAACCTTGTGTACTTTAAATCCATTGGGGATTAAAAGTGCTGTTTTAGTTAAGGACAGTCCTTAGCTAATAAAATTTAATCAAAGAAATTTTGGTTAATGTATAAAAAATTTTACTAGTTTTGTAAGACTGGTAAAAGAAAAATAAAATCAATATTAGGAGAATTTTATGAAGAAAATTACAATGAGTTTGGTTATTTTAGGTGTGCTTTTAGTAGGATGTGGGAGTAGTGATACTACAAATACAGGTAGTGATGTTGTTTTAAAGCCTCTATCAGTTGTAAGTTCTTCATCTTTTTTTACAAAAGAATCTAGAACAAAAACTGTTTCAGGTCCTGTAGTAGATGTTGATTCAGGCCCAATTCCTGAAATTTCAGAAGTTGAATTAACAATAATTCAAGCAGTCATAGAGACTCTTGAATCAGATCTTAACCTTACACTTATTAGTGTTGAAGATGCTGAATACCCTAATATTAGTGTATCTGAGGGAGAGTTTTTATATCCTATAGAAGCCTTCATTTTTGTAGAAGAGCTTACAGAAAAACTTAAAAGCACTTGTGGTGTTGATAAAGAGGGCTTTGTTCAACTTATACACTGTGGAGAGGTTCAGATTATACGCTCTGGAGCTAAAGTCTCAATAATCATTTCCAAAGATATATACTTCTCAGGTATTAGAAGTAACTATTCAGTTGTTTATAATAAATGGGAAAGTGGAATGCAGACAACTTTTAAATTGTACCTTCCATTGAAGCCAAAAATGGCTAATGGAGGAATTGTAGTAGGTAAGAAATAGAAAAATAAAAAAAGCAAAAAGAAGACTAAGGAGACTTCTTTTTGTTAAAACAAAAATAAAAAATAAAAACAAAATTTTAAAAAACAATTGTTTTTTAATTAAATATTTGATAAATATTTAATAATATCTTATCTAAATCTTTATTTAAAGATAATGTAAATTCCAGACTTTAAAAGTCACTTAGACTATTTGAAGTCTTTTTTGTTGCATTTTTTTTTATATAACATTTTTTTAATAAAAATTTAATTTTATAATTTTAATAAATTATCTCAAAGCTTTTAAAAAACTATTTTAGACTTTCAGAGTTTTTTTTGTTTTTTATTTAAAAGTAAAAAAATATAAGTTGGCTTGTTTAGAATAAAAAAAATTACTTCATAAATTTCTTATGAATTTCTCTTAATTTTGGATTTGTAACATGTGTATAAACTTGAGTTGTTGTAATGCTTGAATGTCCAAGCATTTCTTGAATACTTCTTAAATCAGCTCAAGCATTTAATAAAGTTGTGGCAAAAGAATGCCTGAGTGTATGAGCTGAAATATTTTTTATTATATTAGCTTTTATAGAATATTTTTTTATCATTGTTGTAATAAAAAATCTTGAAAGTCTAATATTTTCATTTTCTAAAGCATTTATATTATTTTTATTAATATTATGCCTGATAAATAAAGGATAAAAAACATCATTTCTTTTTTCTAAATAATTTTTTATAAGTTTTACAGAATGTTCATTTAAAAAAATTACTCTAACTTTTTTTCATTTTCACTTTATAGAAAATTCTTTTCTTTCCAAATCTATATTATTTTTATTAAGTGAAGTTAGTTCACTTACTCTAAGTCCTGTTGAATAAATCATATAAATAATTGCCAAATCACGAGTTCAAATAAGAGTGTTTTTATCTGGAGTTTCAAAAAGTCTTTCTAGTTCCTCTTTAGTTAAAAATTCTACTTGTCTAGGTTCAGCTTTTATCAAATCTATACTTGTTGCACTCAAACTTTTTAATCATTTTTTTTCTAAATATTTCAAAAAACTTCTAAGAGTTATCATATAAGCATTTGCTGTTTTTATAGATATTTTAGAATTTTTTTTATGCAAAAAAGTCCTGAAATTTTCAGCTAAATTCAGACTAATTTTTTCTATTTCAAATTTGTAAGAATTAATATCTTTTTCTTCCAAATATTCTTCAAATTTTGATAAATGTCTATCATATTGTTCAACAGTTTTTTCTGACTTATTTTTTATAACTTCCAAATAATTCAAAAATGTTTTGTGTGCCTCATAAAAATACATATTTTTTTTTGTTTAAAAATTTTCTTTTTTATTAAATATCTAAAATTTTTGAAACTTCTTTTGCAATTTCCTCTTTACTCATTTTTTCATCTTTAATTCTTTTATTAAGTTTTTTTAATTCTGCCATATTTTTAACAGTTTGTCTTTCTTCTATATGAAAATGCATTGCATCTATTTTTTTAAAATCTCATCACCAATACATTCAATTTTTTTTCATTATATCTACAATACTTTTCCGAATTTTAGCATGTTCTGGATTATATTTAGTATCTTTTTTTGTTAATAATCTTGAATAAACACCGTTTTCTTTAATTTCTCATAACCGTTCTGTAGGTTTATTTATCTTAGTTAAATGAAAGTCAATTGCTATTCAAACTAAGTGAGCTGAATTTGTTGCTCAAGTATTTTTTTTATGTTCTCTATGTCAACTAGTTATACTAATTTGATAATCAGGATAATCTAAAAGAATTTCATTAATTTCAGCAAAAGCTGGATTTAGTCTTTGGATAAAAACAGGATTTAATTCCATATCTCAATGAGCTCTCTTAATTTTTTGAAATGAAGATAAATCTAATTTTTGTAAATCTGTCAAAGTAGTAACTATTTCTCTTTTTGTTTCTATTTTTTGAAATTTATTTAATAATAAGTTTTCATATAATTTTGACTTAGGTGTTGTTGTTTTAGAATTTTCAAAATACTCTTTTGCTTCATCAAAAGTTATATCAAAATAATATGATATATGTGAAATTATATAATCATCTGGTGTTAAACTATCCAATTTATCTTTATTTAAAACAAATTTAGTTCTATACTTTGTTTTTCAATCTTTAGTTGAATAAGATTCTTGTTCTGTCATATTTTCTCAATTTTCATCTTTTTCTATTAATCATTTAATTCTAGTTGCTCAAGCATTACCTCTAAAATATTCTTTATATTTTTCTGGTTTAAGACTTCAAGCATTATAAGCTACTGTTGCTAAAACCCAATCTCATCATCAATTTCTACCTTTTTGTATTTTCAAATATGCTGCTGCTGCCCAAATTTGCTGTTTTTCATTAGATTCAAAACGATTTTCAGGTATTGTAATACCTTCACTTAAAAGTAATTTTCTTGATTCTTTCCAAGCTGCTTTCTTATGTTGTCATAATCAAAAAGCTCATCAGTCTTCTTCTTTTTTTGGATTTATTTTCCAATCATAATCTTCTCCATAAATTAAATTAATCAAAACTTCTGCTGGAACTCACATTTTACTTTCTATTTTTACAATTTCTTCTAAATAAGGTTTATGTGATTCTAAAAATTTTCATGAACCTTTTTTTTGAAATAATCACAAATCATGTCATTTCAAAATACTAGTATTTAATTTTTCAAATCTTATAAAACGTCAATCTTTTATTCTAATATTATTTTTTAATTTTTCTCAATTAAGAGAATCATTATTAATAATTTCATTTCTTTCCTTTTCTGATTTAATATAAATTACACTACTTTTTAATTCTTTATAATCAGAATCTTCAGAAGCTGTTTCTGTATTTCAAGGCTTAGTTGTTTCAGAAGGTTTATCTGTTTGAGAAGATTTATCTGAACTTCCTAATCAAAAATCAATTCAAAAAATTTCTCAAACTAATCTTGCAAAAAGTTCTAAAAGTGAAACTATTCAAATAGCTCAAGCTTCTCATTTAGATATAACTCATTCAAAAAGTTTTGGTAAAACATCTATTGTTAATCATCAAACTGCTTCAACATTTTCTAAAACATCTCAAATTGTTTCAGCACTTTTTTTGAATTCTGGAGTTTGAAATTCTTTTGTTTCTCCACTTTTTTGTCTTTTTATAGCATTTTTTAAATGATCAAACTGATTTTTTACTGTAGCTTCTAATTCTATTTTTTTTGTAGAATCTCTAATTTCTTTTAATTCAGTAATTTCAAATTTATCTAAAGCTTGTAAAGTCAATCTTTCTTTTTTATGATTTGCAAAATATCAAGTATTTCCTCTTGTATAAATTTCCTGATTAACTTTTATTTTAGAAGCATTTGTTGGTAAAACAGAAAGTAAATCTATAGAATTCAAATCATTATTTGGAGGATTAAAAGTAATTATATCACCTTGTTTAATTTCTCCAATTGTTTCCAAATTTTTATCAAGTAAATAACTGTTTCATACAAATTTTTCTCAATATGATAAACTCAAAATATGCATTGAATTCAAAATAAAAGCACTTTCATCTTTATTTAATTCTAGTTTTAATTGATTTGTTAATTTTTTAACATTTTCTTTTATTTTTTCTTGTCTTTCTTTAGAATTTAATTTTTCATATTCTTCATTTATCAATTTTTCTGTTCCAGATTTCATTTTTCATACAAGCAAAATCAATTTTTCTATTTTAATTTTTTCTATAGGTTTTTCTTCTTTTTTTAATTTTTCTTGAAGAGTTGAAGTTATATTATCAAAATAAGTAGATAATTCTCCAAATCATTTTTTTCCAGAAACATCAATTTTTGAAAAATCTATTTTATTAAAATTTTCAGTTAAATTAGAATTTTGATTTTTTCTAAGGCCTCAAGTAAATTTATCATAACTTTTTGTGTACAAAGTTTCTAAATCATCAAAAATCTTTTCTCATTTTTCAGAGAAATGAGGAGTTAAATCAGTTTTAATTTCTCATAAAATTTTTGCTTTCTCTGTATCATTTTGAGATTTTTCAAAATTATCAAATTTTCATATAATACCATACTCTCTTGTTTTATCAACATCTCATTTTAATTTTTCTAATTCTATTTTTAATCTAGCCAAAGTTTCCCCAGGACTTTCTAATTTTTTTTGTAAATCTGATAAAAAGTCTAAAAAAAGTTCTGAATCTTTTTCTTCTAAAGTTTTTGAATTTTTATTTCAAGATACAAATTGAGTAAATTTTTTATCTATTTCAACACCTCATTTTTGTGAAAATGTTTTTATTTTTCATAAAAAGTTTTGAGTTTTTTCATCATTAAAAATATATTTAGCTAAACTAGATATATTATTTATTGTTTTTCCAGAATTTTCAACATGAATTTTTGCATTTTGTTGTAATTTATTAAAAACTTTTTTCTGTTGAGTATTTAATCATTCAGGTGGAGTTTCTAAAAATTCAATAATTCAATCAGAATTTTTGAACTGTTCTAAAATTGCATCAATATCTTGTTTTAATCAACTTCTTTCTTCAATTTCTGGTGTTTTTATTATAGGAACTTCAATTTTATCATTTTTTTCAGACATAATTTATTTTTTTATAAAAATATTTAATTGAATTTTATCACATTTTTAACTAAAATCAAATTTTTTTTTTTTATTTTTTTTGA
>Ga0256834_1000428_pt1 | contig 30592 bp, 26 predicted proteins | sample 4281140metaG_FD_190536 | JGI IMG/M metagenome (GOLD analysis project Ga0256834, IMG submission 190536) | Hydrothermal vent microbial communities from East Pacific Rise, Pacific Ocean - 4281-140 | ecosystem: Environmental > Aquatic > Marine > Hydrothermal vents | place: Pacific Ocean: East...
AGGAATTGAGGGGCAGGAAATACCAAAAGAATTGCCCGCAGATTTCAAAAAACTAAAAAAACAAACCCCTATATTACCAGATTTAAGCAAACCTCGTTTCCCCACATTACCCGGACTTGGTGGGCTTGGTGGCTTTAACAAAAAGAAATAATTCTAACAATTTTAACAAACTAAAAATATCAAATGGAGAAAAATTAAATGGCTTTAAAAATTCGTCTTGCACGTGCAGGTTCAAAAAAACGCCCCTATTATCACATCGTATTAGCAGATGCTCGCGCACCTCGTGATGGTCGTTTCATCGAGCGTATCGGCTCTTACAATCCAATGTTGCCAAAAGATAGCGAAGAGCGGGTAAAGCTTGACGTTGAGCGGGCAAAACATTGGCTAAGCGTTGGCGCACAGCCAACTGATAGGGTTGCTCGTTTTCTTGATGCCAACGGTATTTTGAAGCGTGTAAAACCCAATAACCCTAAAAAGGGCGAACCGGGTATGAAAGCTAAAGAAAGAGCAGAAGAAAAAGCTCAAGCTGCAGCTGATGCAAAAGTTGCAGCAGAAGAAGCTGCAAATGCTCCTCTCGAAGCTGCTGCTGAAGAAACATTAGCTCAATAGTGTTGGCTGATTCTAAAACAAAAGACAATTTGGTGCTTATGGGTCGCATTGGTGCGGCTCATGGCATTAAAGGTTCTGTGCGGGTAAAAAGCTTCACCGCCAATCCGCTTGATCTTGGCTATTATGGATTTTTGCAAGATAAAGAGGGCAATAGCTATAGCGTAAAAAATATCCGCCCACAAAAAACCATGACTATTGTGCGCTTTAATGAAATCTCCTCACGTGAGCAAGCCGAAACACTTAATGGCATAGAATTATTCATTGAACGCGATAAACTTCCTGCAAATCTCGATAGTGAAGAATTTTATATCGAAGACTTAGTTGGCTGTGATGTATTAAACCAAAAAGACAAGTTGGTTGGCACTATTATTGACGTGCCAAATTTTGGCGCAGGTGACTTAGTTGAAATCGCACCATTAAAAGACGATGGTGGCTTTGATGAAAAAACCTATTATATCGCTTTTACCAAAAAAAATGTCCCAACTATTGATTTTGAAAAACATTTCATCAAAATAACTCCACCTGTTGAAATTAGTGAAAATGATATAAAGATTGACAATGAGCAAGAACCAGATAAGCCCATTTAAGGCATCAATCATTACCCTATTTCCAGATTTATTTCCTGGAACTCTAGGCACTTCGGTTTTAGGTCGTGGATTAAAACAAAATTTGTGGCAATTAGAGACTACGAATTTACGTGATTTCGCTTTTGATAAACATAAATCAGTTGATGATACACCTGCGGGTGGTGGGGCGGGCTTGGTTTTAAAGCCCGATATTCTCGCAGGCGCAATCGATCATACCCTTGCAGAAAATGACGATAGACCAAAAATATTATTAAGCCCAAGAGGCAAACCTTTAACCCAAGCAATGGCGCATGATTTTAGCAAAAAATCTGGCATTATTTTAGTCTGCGGGCGCTTTGAGGGCGTTGATCAACGAGTGATTGATAGCCGCAATTTACAAGAAATTTCTATTGGTGATTATGTGCTAGTTGGCGGTGAAGTAGCGGCAATGGTTGTGCTTGAAAGCATATTACGACTTATCCCAGGAGTGCTTGGCTCAACTAAAAGTTCAAAAGACGAGAGCTTTGAAAACGGCTTATTAGAATATCCACAATATACTCGCCCCGTAGAATTTGAGGGAAAAAAAATCCCTGCAATTTTAACCTCAGGCGATCACAAAAAAATCCAACAATGGCGAGAACAGCAAAGCCAAGAGCTAACAAAATCCCGCCGTCCCGATTTGTTAAAAAAATTTGAAATTTAAAAGCTACCCCAGATAACCCTAACCAACAAAACCAACAATCTCTCTAACCTGTTTCATATTCTCTTTTGCAATTAAAGAGGCACGTTCTGAGCCGTCTTTAAGGATTTTTTTAATCTCAGCTTTATCGTCTAAATATCGACGTATCTCTTTATTCATTGGTGCAAGTTTTGCAACAGCAAGTTCTGCTAAAGCTGGTTTGAACACGCCAAAACCCTGCCCACCAAATTCTCCTAAAATATCCGCCTTGTTTTTCCCGCTAAGTGCGGCATAAATTCCAACCAGATTATCTGCCTCAGGCCGCCCAGCTAAACCAGCAACTTCACTTGGTAGAACCTCTGGATCTGATTTTGCTTTTTTAATTTTCTTAGCAATCATATCAGCATCATCAGTTAATGAAATACGGCTTAAATCTGAAGGATCTGATGAGGACATTTTTTTACTGCCATCACGTAACGACATAATACGAGCGGCAGTGCCAGCAATTAGTGGCTCAGTTACGGGGAAAAAATCTACCCCAAAATCATTATTAAACTTTTGCGCAATGTCTCGAGTAAGTTCAAGATGCTGCTTTTGATCGTCGCCAACTGGCACATGCGTTGCTTTATATAATAAAATATCCGCCGCCATTAGCGCAGGATAAGCAAATAAACCAAGCGAAACATTTTGCGAATTTTTACCCGCTTTATCTTTGAATTGTGTCATACGTTGCATCCAACCCATACGAGCAACACAATTAAAAATCCACGCCAAGTCCGCATGTTCAACCACTTGACTTTGATTGAAAATAATGGATTTTTTAGGATCAATCCCCGCCGCCAAATATGCCGCCGTAACTTCAAGCGTAGATTGATGCAATTTTTTAGGGTCTTGCCACACGGTTATTGCATGCATATCCACCACGCAATAAATACAATCATGGCTTTCTTGCAACGGCACAAACCGCTTTAACGCACCAAGATAATTGCCAAGATGTAAATCACCAGAAGGCTGAATGCCTGAAAATACACGGGGAGTAAAAGTCATCAAAAAATCCTATATTTTTCTTTTCATTCTATTTACGTCAAAAATAAAAAAACTCAACTAGCTTCTTTTCATAGCGCTAAATATTTTTCTTATATCTTGCACCTTTGCTAAATGTATCGCCAAGAAATAAAGAGCCATGCCAACACTAATTAAAGCCCCCAATGTTAAAACCTGAATTAAAAATCCGCCTCCACCAAATAATAATGATGATAGAGGAATTGCACTAAAATATAAAAATACTGCCAAAGCAACACTGATTAAAATAATCAAAATATGCTGAAGTAACTGAGCCTTATTAATCATAAAATGCCGCCGCCGCATTAATACAAAAACCAATAAAATAAGATTAGTCCATGCCGCAACCGAAGTAGCTATTGCAATACCAACATGTTTGTAAATTGGAAACAAAATCAAACTTAACACAATATTTATTATCACCGAAATAATAGCAAAATAAGTTGGAGTTTTTGTATCTTGGCGGGCAAAAAATCCGGGCTGAAATATTTTAATTAAAACAAAAGCAGGCAAACCAATAGAAAAACCAATCAATGCAGCGGCAACAGTTTGTGAATCTGAAGCACTAAATTCTCCCCGCTCAAACAGAGTAGAAATTATTGGGTGCGATAAAGCAATTAATCCTGCCGCTGCAGGCAAGGTAAGCACCATTGCAAACAACAAAGATTTATCCATTGCTTTTGCCGCTTGTTCTTTTCTGCCAGTGCTTAAGTGTGAAGATAATTCAGGCAATAAAACCACCCCAATTGCAATGCCAATCAAGCCCAAAGGTAGCTGATAAAGCCGATCAGCATAATATAAATAAGAAATCGAGCCACCCGCACCCGAGGCAATAATAGTGCCGATAAAAATATTTATTTGAGTAACACCACCAGTTAAAATAACAGGCAATGCTAGCAACCAAAACTTATTCACATCAGCATGCATTTTTGGCCAAATAAATTTTGGCATCATGCCAGTTTTTCTCACCGCCCAAATAACTAGGGCAAGTTGTGCTACACCGCCTATTAGCACCCCAACAGAAAGCCAAAAACCAGCAAATATTGGATTACTATCAACGAGAAACACTAGAGCAATCAAAGTGATTATCAGCACAATATTTAACAAAACAGGCGCAAATGCCGCCGCTAAAAATTTACCTAAACCATTTAATATTGCACCATAAGCCGCCATTAATGACATAAAGGCTAAATAGGGGAAACAAATCCTTGTAAGCAAAACCGTAAGTTCAAATTTCTCTTTATCATTCACAAATCCTGGAACAAATAACCGCATAATTTGAGGCATAAAAATTTCTGCTAAAATTGTAAAAATTAATAAAAATCCAAACAACCAAGAGATAATTCTCGCCGCCAATAACCGTGCTTCTTCTCGCCCTTGTTTTTCTAACATCTCGCTAAACATCGGAATGAATGCAGCATTAAACACCCCTTCAGCAAACAAACGCCGAAACAAATTAGGAAAGCGAAAAGCAGCAAAAAAAACATCTGCCGCCATGCCCGAACCAAGCACCGCAGCAATCAATATATCACGCACAAACCCCAATATACGGGAAATAAGCGTCATAGCAGAAACATTAAAAAAATTACGGTATAGGCTCATTCTTTATTTTCTTTTTTCGGCTGAAAAACTTCTAACAAACGGGTATGCACTCTATTTTGACGAGCCGTATTTTCAATTTTTGCTCCCGTTAAATCCGTAACATAAAAAACATCAACCGCTTTTTCGCCATAAGTAGAAATATGGGCGCTTCCTATGGTGAGATTAAGGTCAGAAATTTCCATAGTTAAATCACGCAATAATCCAGTTCTATCAAGCCCCGAAACCTCAATCACCGTAAATTTATTAGATAGATTATTAGAGATTAAAACTTCTGCAGGCACTTTAAACGGTTTTAAGCGTCGATTAAAACGAGAATTTTTTACCTCAATATTATTTAAGTATCTTTTGCCTTGCAATAATTCTTGCACCGTTTGAATAATGCGGTGCGCCCGTATTTTTTCATCTTCATCTAAAGCAAAAACACGGCGTAATTGCAAGGTATCAAGCGCCTGCCCATCTCGCATAGAGGTAATTTGCGCCCCCACAATTGATGCCTCGGCCATAGTGCAAGCACCGGCAATCATGGTTAAAAGCCGTGGGTGATCTGTGGTATAAAAAGAAATCTCAGTAATTTGCTCAAATGATTTAACCTCAGTTGAGCCACAAAAAGGCTTGTTTGCTTTATCCGATGTTCTAATCATATTTGCATGTTTATATTGCTGCTCAATATCAGATCGCAACCAATACGGTTTATAATGACGCTTTTGATAAGTTTCAAATTCATCATCACTCCAATTCACCAACCTATTGCGCAATGAAGATTTAGCTTTTTCAATTCTATCACTTTGAGAAATTTGCGAATGCCCCCCGCTCAACAAAGGCTCAGTCGCATAATAAAGCGAGCGCAATAATGAGCCTTTCCAACCCGTCCAAACCCCCGGCCCAACCGCACGAATATCACAAGCCGTAAGAATCATTAACAAAGCCAAACGATTAGGACTTTGCACGATATCAGCAAAGTTTTTGGCAGTTTTAGGGTCTAAAATATCTCGTGATTGCGCCGTTTCACTCATTAAAAGATGTTGCTCAACTAACCAAGCAATCGTCTCAGTTTCAGCATCACTTAAATCAAAACGAGGACAAAATTTACGGGCAACCTTTGCCCCCGCAATCGAATGATCCTCATCTCGACCTTTGGCAATATCATGCAAAAATAACGCAATATATAATAATTTAATATCACTTAAAGTTGGCAATAATTCATGAGTTAATGGTAATTCTTTGCTCAACTCACCATTAACAATAGAAGCCATCACACCAACTGATCGAATAAGATGTTCATCTACTGTGAAATGATGATACATATTAAATTGCATCATGGCGACAATTTTACCAAAATCAGGCACAAACCGCCCAAGCACTCCGCTTTCATTCATACGCCGCAAAATTCGCTCAACCGAATTAGGCGAGGTTAATATTTCTAAAAAATATTGATTGGCTTGCTGATTTTTTCTTAAATCTGCATTAATATATTTCAATGATCTAGTGAGATATTTAAACGCTTCAGGGTGAAATAATAAATCATGTTTTCCTGCAAGCCAAAAAATTTTAATCAGATTAACAGGGTTTTTTTCAAATACATCTTCTTTGGTAATATTTATTCGTGAGCTTTCAATAAAAAAATCTTTTTCATTTCTTATTTTCTTATTTTTTCTATCCGAAAAATTGCCAAACATTCGCCCTAAAATATCAGTTTTTTTAGCACATGAAAATTCTAATAGTGAACAAAAAATTCGTGTTAAATCACCAACATCTTTTGCTACTAAAAAATAGCGTTTCATAAAACGCTCAACCCCAAGCATCGAGCTATTATCATCAATTTCAGACACCGCTTCAAAACCCATACGTTGAGCTAACTCTGGTTGCACATCAAAACTAAGAACCTCATCTGCTCTTCTTGTTAAAAAATGCAAATGACACCGCACCGCCCACAAAAAATCTTCTGAAGCTTCAAATAATTTCAACTCATTTTTAGAAAAAACACCCTTATCAACTAAATCACTATTCGTTTTGACTTTATAATAATATTTACCAATCCAAAATAGCGTATTAAGGTCACGCAAACCGCCCTTACCCTCTTTAATATTTGGCTCAACCACATAACGAGTATTACCCATTCTCATATGGCGCTGATCTCTCTCGAGCAATTTTGCTGCAATAAATTCAGGTCCAGTATTTGCCATTACTTCATTTTCAAACCGTTCAACGAGCTTTTCAAATAAAGGCTTTTCACCACTGATAAAACGAGATTCAAGGGTAGCAGTGCGAATTGTCATATCGCTTTTTGCCATCTTCATACATTCATCAAGCGTGCGAACAGCATGCCCAACTTTCTGCCCCAAATCCCAAAGCATATATAAAATATACTCAACTATTTGCTCATTATGCTGCTTTTTCTTTGCTAGCTGTTTGTCAGGTAAAATAAACAATAAATCAATGTCAGAACCCGGCGCTAAAGTCGCCCGCCCATAACCACCAACCGCTGCAACACAAATATTACATTTTGCAAATTCTTCTTCATTTGAAAAAACATAATTTGAAGCAAAAATATGAATTGCACGAATAATTTCATCTTGAATTTTACAAATATTACTAGCGCATAATATACCTTTTGAGTTTTCTAATAATTCTTGTTCAATTTTCTTATGTGCATTTTTAAGAATATTCTTTATGTGCGAGAGAAATATATTTCGTGCCTCATTTGAATTAGCAGTTTTTTCTTTAAGCACAGCTAAAACCTGTTCAACAATTTCATCTGCTAACACTATTTCAAAACTAGTTTTTTCTTTTTGCTTATTATTGCTTTTTAGATTCATGTGCTTTTTTCAATTCATATAAAAATTCAACGGCATTTCTTGGCGACAAATCATCAGGTTTTAAGTCTTTAATCATTTGCGTTATAACATCGTCCTGTTTATTTTCTATCTTTGGCTGATGCGTGAATAAAGGCAAGTCATCAATCATATTTGGTGCATTTTTTGATGAAGATTGCTCAAGCATTACTAAAATATCTTTCGCCCGATTAAGCACCACTTCTGGCAACCCAGCAAGACGAGCAACCGCAATACCATAAGATCTATCCGCCGCCCCATCTATCACCTCATGCAAAAACACCACCTCGCCCTTATACTCTTTCACCTTCATCGTGTGATTAGAAGTATTTTTAAGCGTTTTAGCTAGCGCCGTCATTTCATGAAAATGGGTAGCAAATAATGCTCGACACTGATTAATTTGCGATAATGCTTCAACACTTGCCCAAGCAATCGATAAACCATCAAAAGTTGCCGTACCACGCCCAATCTCATCTAAAATTACTAAAGATTTTTTACTCGCTCGATTTAATATTGCTGCTGTCTCAACCATCTCAACCATAAAGGTCGAGCGCCCACTTGCAATATCATCACTTGCTCCAACCCGTGAGAATACTCGATCAACAATGCCAATATGAGCAAAGCTTGCAGGCACAAAAGATCCCATTTGCGCTAAAATCGCAATCAATGCATTTTGCCGTAAAAAGGTAGATTTACCACCCATATTAGGCCCAGTTAATAACCATAACTGTCCTTTACTTTCTTCATGAGCTGAAAGATCACAATCATTAGTTACAAAAACCTGCCCCGCCTCTTTAAGGGTTTCTTCAACCACTGGATGCCGCCCATCTTTAATATTAAAGGCTAAACTCTCATCAATATTTGGGCGAATATAACTATTCTTTGCCGCCAATCTCGCCAAAGCAATTGTAACATCAAGTTTGGCTAAAGCATCTGCGCCAAGCCGTAAAATATTATCAAGCAATAATATTTCTTTTGAAAGCAAATTAAAAATCTCAATCTCAATCGCAAGTGTTGCATCTTGCGCCCGTGCAATTTGTCCCTCAAGTTCGCCAAGCTCTGCAGTAGTAAAGCGCATAACATTTGCCATAGTTTGGCGATGAATAAATTTCTCTTTATACGGCTCTTGTAATAATTTATCACCATGCGCACTTGGCGTTTCAACAAAAAAACCAAGCACCTTATTATGCTTTATTTTAAGTGATTTAATCTCAGTTTCTTCACTTAAACTTTTCTGAAGTGCAGAAATAATAGTGCGGCTTTCTCTCGCCAATAATCTTTGCCTATCCAATTCTTCATTATAAAACGGCTTAACAAACCCGCCCTCACGTGCCAAATATGGCGGCTCTTCTTCGATTGCATTTAATAATTTTTCACCCAATTTTGGTGGTAATTTTATAAGAGCATTTGCAATATTTTTTAGCCCATCTGGTAAATCAGATTGCTGTGAAATTTTATTACCAAGACTATTAGCACCAATCATTGCCCGTCCCAAACTAAGCAAATCTCTAGGCCCTGCTCGCCCTAATGCTAGCCGAGTTATTGCTCGTGAAATATCAGGAATTTGGCGCAAATCACTTCGTAAAGCTTCACAAAAAATAACATCATTATAAATCGCTTCAACCATATCAAGACGGGCATTTATTGCGTTTTTATTTGTTAACGGCGCTGCCATTCGCCGAGCTAATAGACGTGAGCCAGCCGAACTAGAACACATATCTATATTTGATCGAAGCGAGCCTTTTGCCTCGCCGCGATTGGTAAGCAATAATTCAAGCGAAGATCGAGTAGCAGCATCAATCAACATAAAATTATCTTTATTCTCAATATTAGGTTTTCTCAAAACCAAAGCACCAGTTTTTTGCGCCTCAAAAATATAAATAATTAAAGCCCCAAGCGAAGCTCGTGCTGCCCGACTTAGGGTTAAAGCATCAAAATCACTAAAAGTAATTTTAAGATTCTCAATCGCCTTTTCGCTATCAAAATATTCACCATCAAGCTTGGTAATATTATCGCCCAATGTGGTAGGGAAAATTCCCTCTCCATCAAGTTGCTTTAATAATTGCTGTGAAATAATAAGCTCGACAGGATTAATGCGTGCCAATTCATCACCAAGTGAAAGCCTATTTATTTCACTAACCCAAGTTTCCCCAGTAGAAATATCTGCCCAAGCAATCGCAAAATCATTTTCATTATTATTCACTACCGCCAAAGAGCAAAGAAAATTATTGGAATTAATTGGCAACAAATCATCTTCAGTAAGCGTGCCAGCAGTAACTAGCCGTACTACATCTCGTTTGACAACAGATTTACTGCCACGCTTTTTAGCCTCGCTCGCCTCTTCCATCTGCTCGCAAATTGCCACCCTATAACCAAGTGAAATTAATTTTTTAAGATAACTATCATGTGCCCTAACAGGCACACCACACATAGCAATATCAGCATTTTCATGCTTTCCACGTTTAGTTAACGCAATGCCTAAAGCGGCTGATGCAATCTCTGCATCTTCAAAAAACAACTCATAAAAATCACCCATGCGATAAAAAAGTAGATAGCCGGGATTAATTGCCTTTATCTCTAAAAACTGTGCCATCATCGGCGTGGTATCAGCAGCTATTTGGCGAGCTTGCTCCATTTGTTTTATGCTAGATTTAGAGGGTAAAATATAAGGAGCTTGTTCCATAAATATTATCTTAAAATAAAAGCCAATGATTAAAATAAAAGACTATGACAGAACAAGATATTTGCCAACTATAATTTAATAGTTAGCTATATTTCATTTCATAAAATTTTATTTTAATTTTCTTATTCACCAATAGGAATTGCAACAAATCTTCTGTCTCGTCCTTCATAGCCAAATGAATAAACTGAAATAATTGCTACCGCCTTTGTTAAGTCCAATGCTTCAAAGGGCGCATAAATTCCTGCTATCTTATAGGTGATTGGGCATGCTCTTGAGCGTGGTAACACTTCATCTCGATAAACTTCTTTTATCATTAATTCGCTCTTAAGTTTAACTAAAAACCCCATAGGAGGCTCAAAAAATTCACAATCAAGCGCTGAATTAGTTTTATAAATTTCAAGAGAAACAGTAATATCCTCACTTCGTATTCCACCACTATATCCGGGTAAATTAAATTCTAGCGAAAGCCCTTCAATATCATTAACTTCTCCATCGCCTATAAAAGCCAAAACTTGTGCGGGAGTATTAATATTAAGCCCCTCTAACCTTGCTTGTGCTTTTTCAAAAGCAATCTTTCGAACCTTTTGCATATTCTTGCCGTAATCAATCGGCTCAACCTCATAAGTTGCCTCATCATATTCTTCAACAACTCGAATTGGTGTTCCAGTCACCCAAGAATCATCATTTAAATCAACAATATAAATAGAGGAATATGAAAAACCTGAACCATCTTGCACCCCATATTCTTCAAAAGAAAAATATCGCCCATCATATGAATAACCAATCACATTTAATAAAGCACGATCACCCGCGCGAGCAAAACTAGAGATAAACAACCCTAAAACTAAAGATGAAAAAAGAAGTATTAAAGTCTTAGATAAATTCCGCCGCATAATATTTCCCTTTTATAATTCACCCAGTTGAGCCAAAACCACCCTGACCACGCTTAGTATCACTAAGTTGTACTTTTAACTCTAAACAAACCTCACTCACTGGCGCAATAAGCATTTGTGCTATTCTATCACCACGCTTGATGATAAAATCATCTTCACCATGATTAATAAGAATAATTTTTATCTCACCCCGATAATCTGCATCTATTGTTCCGGGGGAATTTAACACTGTGACACCATATTTTGCCGCCAAACCCGAGCGAGGTCTTATTTGCGCTTCATAACCAATTGGCAAAGCAATAGAAAAGCCACTTGGGATAATTTCATATTTTTTTGCACTTATCACAATATCGTGATTTTTCTTATTTGCTGCACAAATATCAAGCCCTGCAGCTCCTAAACTTTGCTGCTCAGGCTTGGGCAAGCCCTCGCCATGCTTAAGCCAAATAAATTCAACATTAATTATATCTTGTTTCAATTTACCCACCCCAAAATTAAAGCAATCAGTCCAACAAATAACCCACCAAAGGCAAACCATAAAAGCTTATAATTTTTTTGATTTGCCTTTTTATCTTCAAAATCTGCCATAATATTATCTGCCCGCTCAATCATTGAAGGCAAAAGTGAAATTGTCTGGCTGATAGTTTCTAAATGCTCTTTTACCTGCTCAATTTTACCCTTCATGCCAACTTGCTCTTTTAGCCAAGCTTCTACTATTGGCTCAGACACTGCCCAAATATCAAGGTCATCATCTAGCGAAAAGGCAACACCTTCAACCAGCACCATATTTTTTTGCAATAATACCAATTCAGGTCTGGTAGCCATATCAAAAATTTCAGTAATTTTTAACAACTGCCCCAAAAGTTTTGCCATCGAAACATCACTAGATTTTCGCCCCTGTATCGGCTCTCCAATTGATCTTAAAGCCAAAGCAAATTCATCAACAGATTTAGTTTTTGGCACATAACCAATATCAAAATGCATTTTGGCAATTCGTTTATAATCCCGCTTGATAAAACCATAAATTATCTCAGCCAAAAACCGCTGCTCAACACTGCTTATTCGCCCCATAATGCCAAAATCTACTGCAATCACCCCATGAGTTTTTTTGTCAGCAAATAAATTACCAGGATGCATATCAGCATGAAAAAATCCATCACGAATTGCATGACGCAAAAAGCTCTGCATTAAATGTGCGGCAAGTTTTTTCCTATCAATCTTTAGCTCATCAAGCGCCTTACCATTGCGAATAGGCACTCCCTCAACCCAAGAAGTAACCAATAAATTCTCGTCAATATAACCCCATTTAACCTCAGGCGCATCAAAACCCTCATCATTCTTTATATTCTCTAAAAATTCTGAAATCGATGCCGCCTCAAAGCGTAAATCTAATTCAAGTCGTGCCGAATTATCTAAAATCTGCACTACTTTTTTAGGGTTTAACCTTTTCATTATAGGCACAAATTTTTCTAAAACCGCCGCCGCCGCATAATAGCTTTTAATATCTTTTCTAAATCGCTCTCTAACTCCGGGACGTAAGATTTTTACCGCAACAATTTCTTCAATTCCTGCATCATTTTTAAGTTTTGCTTTATGCACTTGCGCAATTGAGGCAGCCGCAATTGGCTTTGATAAATCGATAATATCTTTTGCTTTTTCACCAAGTGCCTCATTGATTATTTTGGGAACTAGCTTTTCATCAAACGGCTCCATTCTATCTTGTAATGAGCCTAAATCTTTAGCCACTTGCTCGCCAACAATATCGGGGCGAGTAGCTAATATTTGACCAAATTTTACATAAGTTGGCCCCAAACGATGCAAAGCTTTGTTTAGGCACTCCACCCGCCCTGTTTTTTTAACCAAGCCTCTTTCAAACAGACGTAAAAACCAAATTGCACTTGTTGCAGAACGTGATAAATCTTTCATATCAATTATTGATAAAGCACCCTCACGCACCAAAACATATCCTGCGCCAATTAAACGCCCATAAGCCATAATACTCATTTTATATTTTCCAAGCGCTATGAAGTGCGGCAATATTACCCGTTAATGGTGTATGCGTGACTTTTGAAAACCCCGCCTCATTTATCATAGTTGAGAATTTTTCAGGCTTTGGAAATTGCTCAATACTCTCAATTAAATATTGATATGATTCTCTATCATTTGTGACCATCTCACCTATTGCAGGAATTACATTATGCGAGAATTTTTCATATATTTTGTCAAGCACTGGCACATCTACATTAGAAAATTCAAGCACCAACAACCGCCCGCCCCGTTTTAACACCCTAAAAGCCTCACTAAGCGCCTTATCAATTTGTGGCACATTTCTAATCCCAAATGAAATTGTATAAGCATCAAAACTATTGTCAGCAAAAGGCAATTCTTCAGCATTAGCTACAATAAAATCTGCCTGCTCTGGATAGCGCCATTTCTTGGCTCGACTTTGCCCCACGCCAAGCATTTCTTTATTAATATCAGAAACAATAACTTTAGCAAAACCATGGCTAGCTTCAATAATCCGCCGAGCAATATCACCGCTTCCCCCCGCCATGTCTAATACTTTATATTCTCTTTTTCCCTGTTTTGGCGGCGAGAGAGAGGAAACCATTACATCTTTCCATAATCGATGCATGCCGCCACTCATTAAATCATTCATCACATCATAACGAGCCGCCACCCCATCAAATACAGCATTGACCATGCCTTGTTTATCTTTTAACTCAACGGTTGCATTACCAAAATGAGTGGTTTGATTATTCTTCGTCATTAAATTACTCTTTGCAAAAAAATCTCTTTTATATACTAGACCAAGCTTACAATAATATCCAACCTGCTTTTAGCTATTTTTGAAATTTTGTGGAATTAAAATGCCCGAGTTACCAGAAGTCGAAACCACCATTAAAGGACTTGCTCCTTTTTTAGAGAATTCAGATATAAAAAAAGTCACATTAAATAGAAAAAATCTACGTTTTGATTTTCCAAAAGGTTTTGCAAAAAAGCTTGAGGGACAGAAAATTACACATATTAGCCGCAGAGCAAAATATCTGTTGTTTAACCTAAGCAATAATAGCACATGGATAAGCCATTTAGGCATGAGCGGAAATTTCCGCATAATTAAAGAAGGCGATGCGCATAACCCAAAAAAACACGACCATGTGGAAGTCACTTTATCTAACAATGAGAATAAAATTTTCACTCTTATATATAGCGATCCCCGTCGTTTTGGCTTTATGGATCTTACAAACGATATTTCAAATAATAAATTTTTAGCCAAATTAGGAGTAGAGCCGCTTGGCAATCAGTTTAATGTTAAACACCTGACAGATAAATTAGCTAAATCCAATTCATCAATAAAATCTGCCCTATTAAATCAAAGCATAATTGCAGGACTTGGCAATATATATGTGTGTGAAACTTTATGGCGAGCGGGCATTCACCCAAGCATTATTGCAAAAACCCTTGTAAGCAAAAATAACAAAGCCAACAAAAGACTTGAGATATTAGTGCCAGCAATAACAGATATATTGCAAGCAGCTATAATAGCAGGCGGCTCTACCCTTAATGATTTTCATAATGTTAAGGGTGAGCAAGGGTATTTTCAGCATTCATTTGATGTTTATGGGCGTGAGGGAAAAAAATGCAATAAAACCGCATGTGGTGGTATTATTAAAAGAATAAGCCAATCTGGACGCTCAAGTTTTTATTGTGAAATTTGCCAAAAATAATTGATACAATTAAGCTCAAAAAAAAACCTGTTGACCTAAAAGCCCACTATGCTTATAACGCCCCCAACTTGCGGTTCTTCTAAGAGCCGCTATACTTGTTTTATATTGTTCAAATTGAGCGATAAAACTTTAATAATTTGGTTTTAAAGAGGAATTTCATGGCCAACACATCTTCGGCTAAAAAAGCAGTTCGTAAAATTGCAGCCCGCACAGAAGTTAACAAAGCACGTCGCTCTCGTATGCGCACTTTCATTCGTAAAGTTGAAGAAGCAATTGCAGCAGGTGACAAAAGCGCAGCAAATGAAGCGCTTAAAGCAGCGCAACCATTAATTCAGAATAGTGCGCAAAATGGCATTATTCATCGCAATCTTGCCGCCCGCAAAATTTCTCGTCTTTCAAAGCGCATTAAAGCAATCGCTTAAGATTTAGATTTAGATTTTATTTTATAATTTAAGCCTCCTGTTTCAGGGGGCTTTTTTTATGTGCAAACTCTAAAAAATATAATTAAACATAATTTCAAGATTGAAAAAGAACAGTAAAAAAACAAAATTTTCTCAAAAAAAACAAATTAATTTCTAAATCAAAAATTTTGCTGATTACTAAATTAGTTTTTTTATCAAAAAATCCGTCAAGCATTATTTATTTTATTATTAGATTCTATCAACCCAAAACAGATTCATCGTTGTAACTCAACCAGTTAATAATTTATTAACCTTTGCTCCAAAAATGACATTTTCAATTAGTTTTGAGTCAACCCCCTTTATTGCAATTTGCTGGATTGCATCATAATTTTTGCATTGCTATTATGCCCCTACAAAACAAATCTAGATCAAATTCTTAGGGCTTACAAATTACTATATACAATGTGCTAATGGTTATATTCATAGCCACTTAAATTGTATTGATTTTTGTTTTTGAGCAAATAACCATTTGATAAATATTGAAAATAATCAATTTGCTAAAATCAAGGCAAGCAACCAAGAGAGCAACCAAGAAAGCAACAAGGAGATCAAATAACAATAAATAATAAATTGCTAAAGCATAAAATTTTCTAATTAGAAAAATACTTAAACTAATAAGTTTTTAGCTTAAATATTTTCAAATTAACAAAACAAAATCATCTTTGTCATTCTCACTTTGACAGCAAAATCAATAATTAAAATATTTCAGATCTTCAAAAAATCTAAATGTATTTTACAGTTTTTACGGGGCAAAAACTATGAAACAAAATGTTGCGGCACAACCAATCACTGAATTAAAAGACAATTCAACTTCTAATAAACCTCAAAAAAAACCTTTAAGCGCTAAAAAAATTGCTTCAAATAATACAAAATTATGGAATCGTATTTCTTCAATTTTACGCTCCTCAGTTGGCGAAGATGTTTTTTCTTCTTGGTTTGCCCGCATTGAATTAGAAGAAATTGTTGACGATCTTGCCCATCTTTCTGTTCCAACTAGATTTTTATGTTCATGGGTTCAATCAAATTATGCTGAAAAAATATTAGAGGCATTCAAAGCTCAAAATGATGATATTGCCCGCCTACATTTTACTGTTCGCATTAATGGTCGAGCAAAGCCGCTTATTAGTGAAGTTGAGCAAGTCGAAGCCCAAGAAATAAAAACTCCAATCAATAGTCTTTCAAAAGCTTCAACATCGGGCATTTTAACTTCAGCACAAATCGCAAAACCCAATGCTTTATCTGGAAGCACCCTTGATATTAAAATGACATTTGAAAATTTTGTAGCGGGCGAAGCTAATGAAATTGCACTTGGTGTTGCAAAACAAGTTGCCCATGCAGCCGCCAATAATAGTGTTACTTTTAATCCAGTTTATATTCATTCAAGCGTGGGTTTGGGCAAATCTCATTTGTTAAACGCCATTGCGCTTGCGGCAGGGGCAAATAATTCTAATCGTAATATTGTATACCTTACTGCCGATCATTTTATGTATCATTTCATCACCGCCGTTCAGCGCCAATCAGCGATTGGTTTTAAAGAGTGGTTGCGTAAAATTGATTTATTGCTAATTGATGACATGCAATTTTTACAAGGCAAATCTGCAACCGAATTTGGACATACCCTTAGCGCACTTTTAAGCGGTGCAAAACAAGTGGTAGTAGCAGGCGATGCACCACCGCGTGATCTTAATATGCTTGATGAAAGAGTGAAATCACGTCTTTCTGGTGGTTTAGTTGTGCCAATCAATAGCTTTGATCTAAAATTACGCCGATCAATAGTTGGCGCAAGAGCTGCGCAAGCAACTATTAAATTTGCAGGCGTGCATTTCCCAGAACCAGTGCTTGATTATATTGCTCATTCAGTTATCTCACATGGGCGCGATCTTGATGGCGCAGTAAATCGCTTAGTGGTTGCAAATCAATTAACGGGTGAAAATATCACCATTGAATTGGCAGAAAAAACTCTTGCCGATCTAATTCGCGCCCGTGAAGTAAGGCGGGTACAAATAGAAGAAATTCTAAAAATCGTATCACGTCATTTCAAAGTGCCACGCACCGATTTATTGTCTTCACGTCGCTCACGTGATGTTGTTCGCCCACGTCAAATTGCAATGTATTTAGCAAAATCACTTACCTCTCGTTCATTGCCAGAAATTGGTCGGCGTTTTGGTGGTCGAGATCATACAACTGTTCTGCATTCAGTTAGAAAAGTTGAGCAGTTAATGAAAGACGATGGCAATTTGCAACAAGAAGTTGAGTTGTTAAAGCGTATGCTTGAAGAGTAAACAAAGCTTGCTTTTATCTCTTTATTTTCCTATGCTTTCCCCCCGATAAAAATGTAGTTTTTGGGCGCAATATTTATATTTGCGCCCTTAATTTACATTTCAATCAAAGTAAGATTAAATATAGGTATTAAGTTATGAAAATTACACTAGAACGCAACCAACTTCTTAAGTCTCTTGGTCATGTGCATCGTGTGGTTGAGCGCCGAAATACCTATCCAATTCTTGCCAATGTTTTAATCATAGCTAAAGGCGATGGCATAGATTTACGTGCGACCGATCTTGATATTGAAGTAACCGAACATCTTGGTGCAATGATTGATATGCCCGGCTCAACCACCGTGCCAGCGCAAACGCTTTATGAGATTGTCAGAAAACTCTCAGATGGCGCAGAAATACGCCTAGAAGTGAATGAAGATAATCAAATGTCGATAACTTCAGGACGCTCACATTTTAATCTTGCCTGCCTTGATGCAGATGGTTTTCCTGATCTTAAATCAGATAATTTCAGCAATAATTTTTCAATTAAAGCCAGTGATTTTGCTGAGTTAATTGAGCGAACTCAATTCGCTATCTCAAATGAGGAAACCCGCTATTATCTCAACGGCATTTATATGCACACGGTTGAAGATAATGGTGAGCAAGTTTTGCGTGCTGTTGCAACAGATGGTCACCGCATGGCACGGGCGCAAACTATTGCGCCTGAGGGATCAATTGATATGAATGGAATTATCATTCCCCGCAAAACCATCGCCGAAGTGCAAAAATTAATTGATGGCTCACAAGATGATATCGAAATTGAATTATCTGACAGCAAAATCCGTTTCACCATTGGCTCGGTAGTTTTACTTTCAAAATTAATCGAAGGCACATTCCCCGATTATGATAGAGTTACACCTAAAGATAACAATAAAATAATGAGTGTTAAGAAATCTGATTTTGCTACTGCTGTCGATAGAGTTTCAACCATTGCATCTGATAGAGGCGGCAAGGCGGTTAAACTTAAAGCTAATGATGGTCTGTTAGAATTAAGCGTAACCAACCCAGATCATGGCACTGCCAGCGAAGAGCTTGGGGTTGAATTTGCTGAAAGCGATTTTGAAATCGGCTTTAACGCAAGTTATCTATTAGATATTGTGCGCCAAATCAGATCAGACAATATCATCTTTAACTTTAACGATTCTGGCTCGCCAACATTGGTTAAAGAAGAAAATAACGATAATGCACTTTATGTTTTAATGCCAATGCGAGTGTAGAAAATCACTTCAAAGCACACCCATTATATCTCACGCCTACGGCTAACTAATTTCCGCTCTTATAGCAACGCAGCAATTGATTGTGATTTTCGCCATATCGTATTAACAGGCGCAAATGGCGCAGGAAAAACCAATATTTTAGAAGCAATATCACTGCTTTCACCGGGTAGAGGCTTAAGACGAGCGCCACTGGCAAGCCTAGCACAAATAGAAAAAAACGGCATGGTAAAAGATTGGGCGGTGGCATTAACGCTTGAAACACCAACTGGCGCAGTTGATATTGGCACAGGGGCATCAATTGAAGGCGGGCGTAGGCTTAGAGTTAACGGCGCAAATGCCAAATCAATGCAAGAATTAAGCGCCTATATTCGCCTATTATGGCTCACCCCAGATATGGACGCACTTTTTAGAGGCGCAAGCACAGATAGACGACGTTTTTTTGATCGCTTAGTCACCACACTTATTCCCGATCATAATTTTGCAATTTCAAGCTATGATAAAGCCATGCGCCAAAGAAATAAACTATTGAGCGAAAATGGTGATAACGCTTGGTTAAGTGCGATTGAAGCCCAAATGGCGCAATTCAGTGCCGCAATATATTTCGCCCGCCTAGATTGCCTTGGGCATTTACAACGCTTGGTAAATGAAAGCGTAGATGAAAATGCTTTCCCCGCTAGCAATCTTTCACTAAGCGCATTGTTTGCCGATCAAGAACCACCAACCTCGTCAACCATTCTTGAAACAAAACTAATAAAATATTGGCAAGACACAAGAGCGTTAGATAGGGCTGCGGGACGAACTTTGCTTGGGATTCATAAAATCGATTTTAATGTTATTCATCGGCAAAAAAATATCCCTGCCGCCCTTTGTTCAACGGGCGAGCAAAAGGCATTATTAATTGGTCTAATTCTTGCCCACGCTCGCCTAGTTAAAAAAATGACAAATATCACTCCAATATTATTGCTAGACGAAATAAGCGCCCATCTTGACCCACAAAGGCGAGAGGCACTTTATGATAGTCTTGATAGATTAAAAGCCCAATGTTGGATGAGTGGCACCGACATGATGTTATTTGAAAGCCTAAAAGACAAAGCGCAAAAATATCAAATAGAAAACCATCAAATTATGCTTTTTTGATGGTTGATGCTGGCTGTCATCCTGAACGAAGTGAAGGATCTTTAACTTATGAGCATAAGATCCTTCACTTCGTTCAGGATGACAACAAGAAATTATGATAGCAGTAACAAAAATTATTTGTGTTAATAAAAAGCAAAATCTAAATCTAAACCAGACAAAAACGCAAGCATCGCAAAAATGAATAAATCACACTAATGATTCCCTTTTTGCTAAAATTGTTCTACAAAAAAGACTGATATATTTAAGTGATTCGGATATAAAATGAGCAACGATAAAACCAGTGATGTTGAAGAGTATGGCGCAGATTCTATCAAGGTATTAAAAGGGCTAGATGCAGTTAGAAAACGCCCCGGCATGTATATTGGTGATACCGATGACGGCTCAGGTCTGCATCACATGGTGTATGAAGTTTTAGACAATGCAATTGATGAATCTTTGGCGGGGCATGCCAATTTAGTTACCGCAACTCTAAACCCAGATGGCTCGGTTACTGTCACAGATAACGGGCGGGGCATTCCCACCGATATTCATAAAGAAGAGGGAATGTCTGCCGCTGAAGTTATTATGACGCAACTGCATGCTGGTGGTAAGTTTGATCAAAATTCATACAAAGTTTCTGGCGGTCTGCACGGCGTTGGTGTGTCGGTTGTTAATGCGCTTAGTGTTTGGTTAAAACTAAAAATTCGCCGCAATGGTGAAATCCATGAGATGAGTTTCACTCATGGTGTAGCTGATGCGCCGCTAAAAATCACTGGTGAATGCGGTGATGAAACAGGCACAGAAGTATCTTTTATGCCTTCATCAGATACTTTCACCATGATTGAGTTTGATTATAAAACTCTCGAGCATCGTTTGCGTGAATTGGCTTTTTTGAACTCAGGCGTGAATATTAATTTACGTGACAATCGCCAACCTGAGCCAATAGAAACAAAATTATATTATGAGGGCGGGCTTGAGGCCTATGTAAGATATTTAGATAAATCTAAATCTCCTCTTTTAGATGACCCTATCATTATTACTGCAGAAAAAGATGATGTTGTAGTTGAGGCAGCTTTATGGTGGAATGAAAGCTATCACGAGAATGTTCTTTGTTTTACCAATAATATTCCTCAACGAGATGGCGGTACGCATTTGGCAGGGCTTCGTGGTGCGCTAACTCGTCAAGTAAATGGCTATGCTGAAAGCTCTGGCATTACCAAAAGAGAAAAAGTTTCTCTTACAGGTGATGATTGCCGAGAAGGGCTAACTTGTGTGCTTTCAATAAAAGTGCCAGATCCAAAATTCTCCTCGCAAACTAAAGATAAATTAGTATCCTCAGAAGTGCGCCCCGTAGTTGAGGGTTGCATTAATGAAAAACTCTCACAGTGGTTTGAAGAACACCCAACTGAGGCAAAAATCATTGTTTCAAAAGTAGCATCAGCCGCCGCCGCTCGCGAAGCGGCAAGAAAAGCACGTGAATTAACCCGCCGCAAATCTGCGCTTGAGATTTCGTCTTTGCCGGGAAAACTTGCAGATTGCCAAGAGCGTGATCCTGCAAAATCTGAATTATTTATCGTGGAAGGGGATAGTGCGGGTGGCTCAGCAAAACAAGGTCGTGATCGTGCTACCCAAGCGGTGTTGCCACTAAGAGGTAAAATTCTTAATGTTGAGCGAGCTAGATTTGATCGCATGTTATCGTCTGAGCAAGTTGGCACGCTGATTACTGCGCTTGGCACGGGCATTGGACGAGAAGAATTTAACGCCGATAAATTACGCTATCATAAAATCATCATCATGACTGATGCCGATGTTGATGGCGCACATATTCGCACTTTGCTTCTTACTTTTTTCTATCGCCAAATGGGCGAGTTAATTGAAAGAGGTCATCTTTATATTGCGCAACCTCCTCTATATAAAATTAAGCGTGGGCAATCTGAGCAATATCTAAAAGATGAGCGTGAATTAGAGGATTATCTAATTAGCGAAGGCTCAAAAGACGCAATTTTAACTACCACTGAGGGAAGCGCACATTCTGGCGCAGACTTAGAAGATATTGTGCAGGTTTCTCGTGATTTAACTCAAAGCATTGATAATATAAACTTCATATATAATCGAAGCATAGTTGAGCAAGCTGCTATTGCAGGAATTTTTGCAGAGGGCGCAATTGATAATAATGATAAAGCGAAAAAATTAGCCACTATCATTGTTAAAAGATTAGACCAACTTAGCGATGAAACCGAGCAGGGTTGGAGGGGTGAGTTAAACGATGAAGATGGGCTAACTTTCTCACGCACTGTGAGGGGAGTTGATGAGGTTCATCATATTGATAGTTCACTTATTCTATCATCAAACGCTCGTAAAATTAATCAATTAGTTGGCAAACTAAACGGCGTATTTGATAGTGTTTGCGCATTAAAGAAAAAAGACAATACAACCCCAATTTACGGTGCAATTTCTTTGTTTAAAGCAATTAGTGCAACGGGGCGCAAGGGCGTATATTTGCAACGCTATAAAGGGTTGGGCGAAATGAACCCCGAGCAATTATGGGAAACAACGCTTGATCCAAATGTTCGCACGCTTTTACAAGTTCAAATAAAAGAAAGCGATATTGCGGACGAAACCTTCTCGCAACTTATGGGCGATTTGGTTGAGCCAAGACGTGATTTCATTCAAGAGAATGCGCTTAATGTGTCTAATCTAGACGTGTAGTTTTTCTTAATCACTCATAAACCCGCCACATTTATTATAGATTAAGGGCGCAACCTGCTTTGAAATTTTTTTGAGCATTCATTACCTGCTGGATTATTTATGGATATAAAACTTTCATCAAAAGATAGAATTGGCAACAACCATAATAAAGCAAAAGCAAAAGCCAAAAAAAAACCGCTTAAAAAAGGCAAAATAAGCAAACAAAAGCCACCTCAAAAAAACAAACTAAAAAACAATAAAAAGAAGAAAAAATTCACTTTAGGGCGAGCAATTGGCTTTTTATTCTATTGGGGATTTATTTTTTCAATTTGGCTAGGTTTAGCAGTTGTAGGGTTAGTTGGTTATTACGCAATGAAGCTTCCCTCTGCTGATACTTGGGCAGTGCCAGAGCGACCCGCCAATATCCGCATTATTGCAGCAAACGGCAAGTTAATTTCCAATCGAGGGAAAATGGGTGGCGAAGCAATATCAATTCGTGAGCTTCCCCATTATGTGCCAAGCGCCATGATTGCGATTGAAGATAGGCGTTTTATGAGCCATTTTGGTATTGATCCAATCGGCATCACCCGCGCTTTTATTGGCAATATTACTGCTGGGCGAATTACTGCTGGCGGCTCAACCATCACCCAGCAAGTAGCAAAAAATCTATTTCTTAGCCCTGAGCAAAAAATTGGGCGTAAAATCCAAGAGGCATTGCTCGCACTTTGGCTTGAGAAAAATTATACTAAACAAGGTATTTTAGAACTTTATCTAAATCGGGTATATTATGGCGGCGGTGCTTATGGCATTGAAGCAGCATCGCAAAGATTTTTTGGCAAAAGTGCCAGAAATCTCTCTTTAGGCGAAGGGGCAATTTTAGCGGGAGTATTAAAAGCACCCTCAAGATTATCACCAGATAAATACCCTAAAAAAGCCGCCGCCCGCGCTCGTATTGTGTTAAATGCAATGGCAGATCAAGGCTATATTTCTGTGGCAGAAGCTCGAGCTGCTGCAATTGATCCAAACAAACGCATTCGCACCAAAGTAGCTGGCGCAGAATTTTATGTTGCTGATTGGGTAGAAACATTAATGCAAGCATATATTGGCGATGTAGAGGGTGATGTAATTGTTACCACTACTATTGATTGGGACGCACAAAAATATGGCGAATTTTTAGTCAAAGAAATAGTTGCCAAATATGGTGAGGAGAAAGGTTTTAGCCAAGCTGCATTGGTGGCACTTGCAACAGATGGCTCAGTAAAAGCGATTGTTGGTGGCACAGATTATAGCGTCTCACAATTTAATAGAGCCGTAACCGCAAAACGCCAACCCGGTTCTGCCTTCAAGCCGATTGTATATTTAAGTGCGCTCGAAAAAGGCTTTAATCCTGACACAATAGTCAATGACCAAGCCTTCACCTATAAAGGCTGGTCGCCAAAAAATTATAATGATAAATATGTTGGAGCAGTAACTCTTCGTGACGCTTTAGCTAATTCATTAAATACAGTAGCCGCACGTCTTGCAATAGAAATAGGGCCACAAACAATCGTTGAAACCGCCATGCGACTTGGAATTTCTTCAAATTTAATGGCAGTTCCTTCAATTGCACTTGGCACACAAGAAGTTTCACTTCTAGAACTTAGCGCAGCTTACGCCCCATTTGCTAATGGTGGCGAGGGCGTGATTGCTCATATTATTACTAAAATTGAAACCGCTGATGGGCAAGTGCTTTATAATAATATTCCAAGCGGACCAGGTAGAGTAGTTGATCTTGAGAATGTCGCAAAAATGAATGATATGCTTTCTTATGCGGTAAAAGTTGGCACAGGCAAACGTGCTAAATTAGCTAATTGGCCAATAGCAGGAAAAACTGGCACCACCCAAAATAATCGTGATGCAGTTTTTGTTGGCTATAGCGCAAATATGATAACTGGTGTTTGGATTGGCAATGACGATGGCTCAGCAACTAAGGGTGTTGGTGGCGGATCACTACCTGCAGATTTATGGTCTGATTTTATGAAAAGAACGCATAAGGGGCTACCCATCACTCCATTACCAACCACTCACATAATCAGCCCACCACCCACAGATATTATTGGTGAGAAAATTCAACAAGAAGAAAACGAAAGACCAAAAACCCTAGTCGATTTATTTGATAATTTATTTTCGAATTAGTTTTTTAAGCATAGTGATTAAGTCTTATTTTTACAGAAATTAAGCAATCACCCTCCGCCGTCATTACATTAAAAAATGGAATCCCAAATATCAATTATTAGGAAAAATCATTAGCGTTTTTTATATTTTACAACTAAAAAATTACTAGATTGCCGCAATAACATCGAAAGGTAATTCTAAAATTTACTCTAAACACCATAACGCATTAATTTTTGACCATTTTCTTTCAGCCAATATTTGCCTCTTTCCATATCAGGCAGGGTTTTTCTTACTTCAGACCAAAATGCCTTTGAGTGATTCATCTCCACCAAATGTGCCACCTCATGCGCTGAGACATAATCAAGCACATAATCTGGCGCTAAAATTAGTCGCCAATTAAAGTTCAAATTTTTAGAACTAGAGCAAGACCCCCAACGAGAGGATTGCGAGCGAATACTAATTGATTTTGCCCTAACATTTAGATTTTTAGTATGAATTTCAACCGATTTTTCTAAATCAATTCGAGCCTGTTTTTTAAGCCAATCTTTTAATCGCCGTTGAGTATGATTTGCACCACCCGGAACTTTAAGCGCCAAAACATTCTCATAATTTACTATTTCCACCCGACCTCGAATTTTCTCAATCGAAATAATAAGATGATCCTCTCCCCTAAGCGGAATTTTATTCCCATCGATAAACGGTACAACTTCAGGCATACAAACAAGTTTTTTTTCAAGCCAATCTTGGTGACGAAATAAAAACTCCTCCGCCTTTTCAATCTTTCCATAAGGAGGCGCAGTTAAAACAGGCGTGCCATTTTGATTGATTGAGAGTTTATAATGTTTGGCTTTTGCATGAATTCTTAAAACCACATCAACGGATTTTTGGTTTAGATTAATTGAAATTGAAGCTGGCCAAATGGTTTTATTTTTTGAAAAAAACATCTTTTTTTTAGCCCAATTCACTGATGGTTATAACTTTCATTATCACTCACAATGACATTGAGTTATAAATTAAAAGCTACAATCGCTTTCTAAGCAAACAGCCCAATCATAACACCCTGCACAACCACAACCCCAAGCATATATCCACCATCAATTAAAGTCAGTTTCCAGCTCATGTTTTGATAGCGATGATTAATAGTCATAGAAGTTAAAATAAAACCAAACCAAAGATGCACACCAATAAGCACAGTATTTTTTATATCAATCGTGCCATCAAATATTATTTTGGTAATTTGATAGATAAAAAATGCCATAATAAGCTGAGCAATTGCCGCCCAAATAAAAGGAGCAGAAGAGCCACCTGCCATTAAATCATCTTTATTTTTGCCTGTTGCTTTCACCCATTGTTTTGCCAAAATCATATACCAAGCCATGCCAAGCGCCATGCTAGCAAGCGTTGCTAAAATAATTGATATCCAATTTGTATCTAAATGAAGCATATTATTTCCCCTTTAAAACAATATAATTAAGCATCTGGGTGTTACGCATCAGGATGCTTGAAAACCAAAGTTGCATTTGTGCCACCAAAACCAAATGAGTTTGATAACACGCAGCCAAGCGAGGCATTATCTACTCTTTTACGCAAAATTGGCATATCGGCAAATTCAGGATCGAGTTCAAAAATATTAGCACTTTCACACATAAAATTGTGTCTCATCATTAAAATTGAGAAAATTGATTCCCAAGCCCCCGTTGCACCAAGCGAATGACCCGTAAGTGATTTAGTTGCAGATAATGGCGGGCATTTATCCTCATTGCCAAATACCTCTCTTAAAGCTTCAATTTCTTTTTTATCACCAACTGGCGTAGAAGTTCCATGCGGATTGATATAATCAACTGGCATTTTCACAGTTTCTAGCGCCATTTTCATACAACGAACTGCACCCTCGCCCGATGGAGCAACCATATCAGCGCCATCTGATGTTGCACCATAACCAATCAGTTCAGCATATATTTTTGCCCCACGAGCTTTAGCATGCTCTAATTCTTCAAGCACCAAAACACCAGCACCACCAGCTATTACAAAACCATCACGATTTTTATCATAAGTGCGAGAAGCAATCTGAGGCGTATCATTAAAATTGGAACTCATCGCCCCCATAGCATCAAAAATATTTGACATGCTCCAGTGTAAATCTTCACTACCGCCAGCAAAAACAATCTCTTGTTTACCCATTTGAATTTGCTCATAAGCATTGCCAATACAATGTTTCGAAGTAGCACAAGCCGAAGAAATAGAATAATTAACCCCGTGAATTCCAAGCGGCGTAGCAAGAGTTGCACTAGCAGTTGAACTCATGGCTTTAGGAACAACTGTTGGTCCAATTCGCTTTGGTCCTTTTGCAATAGTAATATTTGCTGCCTCAACAACTGCTTTAGTTGAAGGGCCGCCCGACCCCATAATAATACCTGTTCGTGGATTGCCACGATAATCTTTTTCATCAAGCCCAGCATCTTTAATTGCTTCTAAAATCGCAATATAATTCCATGCTGAACCCTTAGCCATAAAACGAGTTGTGCGGCGATCAAGCACTTCAAACGGATCAAGACTTGGCTCGCCCTGAACTTGTGAGCGAAAACCATATTTGGCATAATCAACAGCATGAGAAATACCTGATTTTGCTTCTTTAAGAGAAGTAAGAACTTCGCCAATATTATTACCAATTGAGGAAACAATCCCCATGCCAGTTACAACTACTCTTCTCATATCAACTCCGTAAATCTGTCTTTTAATATTTCTTAAAAAATTTAATCAATTGGCAAAAGACCAACTTTAAGATTTTTACCCTTATAAATAACTTCCCCATCTGCCTTCATTATTGCATCAGCTACACCAAAAGGCAGAGGTTTTCTCATATGTTTTCTTATATCAATTGTATATTCGAGTAATTTTTTATCTGTTGTTGCTTGCCCTGTAAATTTAATTTCTCCACCAAGCGCACGTCCTTTACCTGGTGAGCCAGACCAGCAAAGAAAAAACCCAACCATTTGCCATAAAGCATCAAGCCCAAGACAACCGGGCATAACAGGATCACCAATAAAATGACATTTGAAAAACCAAAGGTCGGGATTAAGGTCTAACTCTGCAACCACTTGCCCCTTGCCATAAGCTCCACCATCACTAGTTATGCTTGTAATTCTATCAAACATTAACATTGGTGGTGCAGGTAATTGAGCAAAGCCTTTGCCAAATAGCTCACCCCGCCCAGATGCTATCAAATCATCATAATCATAAGAATTTGCCCTAGCCTTAATGCCCATTATATTCATTTCCTTATTTGATAATATTTTGCCCCAATATATACACTTAAATTGAGAAAAATACTATAAAATAGTCTATCATGTGTTTTACTTGTATTTTGTAATTTTTTCTTTATATTATCTAACGATAATAAGATTTTAATGAAAAAAACATGCACGAAAATTTAGAAAGCTCTCAACTTATATCTTCACGCAATTCATGCCTTACAGCAGTATTGCGCATGGCGGGTTTGCGACCAACTAAGCAACGCGTTTCCCTTGCTCAGTTATTATTTACTGGCTCTCATAGGCATATAAGTGCTGAAATGCTACATCTTGAAGCAAAAAATTCAAATATCAACGTTTCTTTAGCAACTGTATATAACACGCTAAATCAATTTTCTCAGGCAGGGCTAGTTCGTGAAATAAGCGTTGATGCAACTAAATCATATTATGATACTAACACCTCAGATCATCATCATTTTTATTGTGTTGAAGAAAATGAAGTAACAGACATTCCCCTTGATTCGATTGAAATCACAGGTTTGCCAAAAGCACCAAATGGCATGATTATATCAAATGTTGATGTTGTGATTAGGGTAAAAAAAGTTAATTAAAATCTAATCAAATTTCTCATTCTCATAAACACCCCAAATACTAGATTGCGAAATATAACCGCTAAGAGTTTTTTCTCTTTGCCCATCAACTTTATATGTAATTTTTGCTTCACACCATTCACCATCACAACTTTTTAATGGCACTTGATAATCAGCATTTAGATTAGCTAATATTTTAGCTCCAGTTTCTGGCATACTTAATAATGCAACAGGGGCAACAATATTACTTTTAATCTGCGCAATTCTAGCAGAAGAAACCAAGCTTTGGTGAATCCAACCCTCTTCTCCTTCAACATCACGAATTTTACGCCAAACATCAAATTCTTGTATTACCTCAATAGGAATTGCCGATTTTACATAAATCCAGCTAATTTTATATTTTTTGCCCGGCCCCACCCTTACATTAATAGGTTTTGATCGAGTTGAAGAAAACCGAGGGACTTCTAATCCAGATGGGTTAGTTTTAGCTTGAGCAAAAGCTGAAATAGGCAATAAAAAAACAGCAAATAATGCAACCACAAACGCCTGCATCAATTTAATTATTTTTAACTGAGGTCTTATTTTTTCTACGTGCCAATTAAGTAACATTGCAATAATAATTCTTTGGTTGTATTCAGTGTTAAGTTTTAATGATAATTGTTTTCTGCTAGCTTTAATATAGTAGAAAATGAAAATTAATACCGATTAAAGACTATTTGATAATTTTTCTTTTATTATCCTTTTTAATAAATGAGGTTAATTTTGCCCAATAAAAGCACAAGCATTTTTGTTACCCGCCGATTACCAGAAATGGTAGAGAACCGCATGAATGATTTGTTTGACTTAAGCATTAATAAAAAAGACATTTCACTCTCAAAACACGAAATCATAAAAGCCTGCAAAGATAGGCGAGTTTTAGTTTCATCAATTAATGATCCGTTAGATAAAAACTTAATCAATGCCCTACCAGACAGCATCAAATTAATTGCACAATTTGGCAATGGCGTAGATAATATTGACATTGAAGCCGCTAGCAAAAAATCTATCACCATAACCAACACCCCAAGCGTTTTAACCGATGATACCGCCGACATGGCAATGGCGCTTATTCTTGCCCTACCCCGCCGCCTAGCAGAAGGCGCAAGATTTATTAGTGGTGAGACAAACTGGTCTGGCTGGTCACCGACATGGATGCTTGGCAAAAGATTAGGCGGTAAATCGCTTGGAATTATTGGCATGGGGCGAATTGGCACAGCGGTTGCAGCAAGAGCAAAAGCATTTGGTCTTTCTATTCATTATTATTCACGCTCAAAAAGACCCCCACAAATAGAAGAACCACTAGAGGCAATTTTTCACTCCAATTTAGAGGAAATGTTGGAAAAAGTAGATATAGTTTCAATTCACACCCCGCTTACTCGTGATACATTCAAACTAATGAATAAAGAAAGATTGGGCGCAATGAAACAGGGAGCATTTTTAATCAATGTTTCTCGTCCAGAATTAATTGACGAACACGCTTTGGTTGATTTAATTGAAAAAGACCATCTTAGCGGCGCAGGACTTGATGTGTTTGAGCATCAAAATCAAATAAACCCAAAACTAATTGCTTTAGCAAAAAACAACAAAGTAGTATTAACCCCACACATGGCCTCCGCCACGCTTGAGGGGAGAATTGAAATGGGCGAAACAGTTATCGTAAATATCAAGGTTTTTTTAGACGGACACAAACCTCCACATCGGGTTTTGCCTGAAATTACTGGGTAGAGAGCCGCTCATATAGTTTTATTTTATAATTTAACAAACGCACCAATGTCATTGCGGGATCGAGCCCGCAACCCAGTGATGTTTCAGCCTTGCAGTGATTTAGTGATTTAGTGATTTAGTGATTTAGTGATTTAGTGATTTAGTGATTTTCAATATGTTGCAACAAAGAAACAATGAAATTAATTATGTTTTTGATATTTTGGATTGCGATTTTCACCGCAATGACGGGGTAAAATAATAGGGTAACAAAAAAGCCCCGCAAGAAATGCGAGGCTCTAAAATCTTAAAATCAAAAACTAAAATCTAAACCCTAGTCGTCATTTTTAATTTCTTCACCAGTTTCCTGATCAACAACTTTCATTGAAAGACGCACTTTACCG
>Ga0256834_1000429_pt1 | contig 30538 bp, 51 predicted proteins | sample 4281140metaG_FD_190536 | JGI IMG/M metagenome (GOLD analysis project Ga0256834, IMG submission 190536) | Hydrothermal vent microbial communities from East Pacific Rise, Pacific Ocean - 4281-140 | ecosystem: Environmental > Aquatic > Marine > Hydrothermal vents | place: Pacific Ocean: East...
ATATGCTTTTAATCTTGTGGCTAACCGCATGTATCGCATGGCTTATCTCATGCTCTATGCTGTGATGCTCCGGATGGCTTTCATTCAATTCAGGATGGCTTGCTCCTAATATTCTCCAAGGATTGCTGTTAACCGCTGTTGATGTTGAATTAGTTGCTTGGCTGACTGGAGAAGTATGAATAGCATTAACCACATGGCTTGTGTGTTCCTCCACACTTGTATGCGTTACCTCATGCGGAGCAGTTGTTAAATGGTGGGATATCTCATGTTCAATACTGCCAACATCACTAACCGCATGGCTTAATCCACTCTTTAAATCCTCAACTGCATGTGTTATGTGTTCCCCTGCATTGTCAAGGCCGATTTTTGTTTCTATTCCTCCTAAACTGTGCTTTATCCTCTCTCCAAAATCCTCTAATTTGTCCCAAAATCCCATACCTGTATTTAAACTCTGTTAACTTTAAAAAGAAAAAGAAAAAAGAGGGAAAACTCCTTCCTTGCTTCGCTGTTGTTACTTCACCACGCTTACTATTATCATTACTACCATCACTAACAATACTGTCATTATTATTCCTATCACTTTCTCGCTTCCGTTCACCAATGCCAATATGTTTGCTCCCATGCCTGTTGTTGTCACCGCTTGCGGATAGGTCAAAGCCACAATTTGTCCTGTCACACTTGACCCGGTGATGCTCGGCCCTGCCAACACTACTTGCATGGTATCCGTTAATGTTGGGTTTGATAGGTTTATGATGTATGTGTTGTTTCCTACGCTTGCGTTTATCGTTGCTATCTTTGTGTCATTCAAATAAACATCTACCAAAACATTTGTTGTCCCTGCGTTGTCTATCGTTGCCTTTACTAATGTGTAATAACTCAATCCTTGCTCGTATGCTGGATTTAGTTTCGTAAATAAATAACTTGCGTTCTGTGTTCCGTTTACTATCTGCACGCTTGCTATCGCTTTGGTGCCGTATTCGTATTTATAAATATCGTTTGGTGTAAACATACTATATAGTGTCTTCATTACGAATACGGCGACAAACAGTATGATGATTGTTCCTACTATGCTTTCTGCTATCCCTATTCGCTTGCCTCTTCTTTCATTTCGTCTTTTCGTCGCCATGTTTGTTTTTAAAACATAGTTAACTTTATAAACAATACTAACAACCCTGGTGAAAAATAACTGAAAATCAGAGGATAGAAGGGGATTTTCTTATTAGGAATAGTTTTTTGAATAATCAAAGAAGTGACAAAAATTGTCAGATAGGGGGGAACAAAAAATAATAATTTTGATATTGTATGAGATACAACTTTACATATTACTGTATCATATAATAAACTACAATTAATAAAATATGCTGCTTCTACCATCTTGTTGGCCATGTGATAAGTGTATTCTAACATCAATTCAAAAAATAAAATATATTGCATTAAGGCAAAAGCCAAAGCAAGAGGCCAAAGATGGAAGAGAGCATAAATGCCATATGCGATGAAGGGAAAATTTAAGAAAAACTCCAGAAGTGTTAGTTCCATTCTTGATAAATCCTTAAACATCAGATAAATTGCCGAAACAATCCAAAGAAACATAATGATTTGCATAACATTTAGATGATTTATCTAAATTTAAGTATTTTGCCTTTTATTTTCCTAAAAAATAAAAGAAAAAGAAAAGAGGAAGCCCTCGCTTCCTCGTGTCCCTGCTATCTTTTCTCTGTCCCGCCTGGTGTCTTCACAATTTTTACTATTATGAAGACCACCAACAGGACAAGCATTGTTATCAATATGTTAAATACTTTTCCTGTTCCGCTTATAAGTCCTTCATATACTGGATAAAATACACTTGTGTTGCTTATTGCCAAAGCCCCTGTCAGGACATGCAATACGAATAGCCCGACGAATAGATATATTAAGAAGTATATAACTTCTTGTGCCATACTAGACGCTGGGACTTTGGCTTTTGCTATGCTGTAGTATTGTTTTACTGCTTCAAAGTTGGGTTTAAGCAAAGCACTTGTCTTTGCTATCCCAACCGCTTCGCATACTCTCGCTTTTGCTTCCGCACATGCTTTAACGGTTTTCTCCAATGCTTGTCTGATTTTTCCCAACATGTTTGTTTTTAAAACATAGTTAACTTTATAAATATTTTAAACTACTTGCCGTTATTCTCGTTGCTTTAAGGTTGAAATTCGACCTTAAACTTGCTTGCCTTGTTTACTTGAATGTAAATCAGGTTCGATTTTCGAACTTTTAAGGCTGGTTTTCGACCTTTAAAACAAGGATTTTTGGGACAAATTTAAGCAGAATGAGTTTTTGGGAATATTTTTGGGAAAAGATGTTAAAACAATTAAGTTTGGTATGTTGATTTTTCGCTAATTTGTGTCAAGTTTCCCAAAAATAAAGAAATAACTAATGTTTTATTTACCCCCTTTGGAATTAATTATATATATATATAATTAATTCTAAGGGTATAGTTATAGTTATGTATTATGTTTTATTTTTGGGAAAGTTTTTGGGAATAGATGTTATAGTAAATAATTCAAAGTTCGATTTTCGACCTTGAAAGCAAAAACCAATAGCCCAAGCCAACATGTCAAGAAAAAGCAACCTAACCTGTCCTTATGTTCGCCACATTCTTAACAGTTATGTTTATCTTAAACCACTCCCCCGCATGGATTAAATACTTCTGCAAATACTGTGGTGGTAGAGAGCATCCGCAACTTCCCGTCCAGCCAAAACTGGACACATTCATGTTTTTTGCCTCGCAATACAATTTGCAATAATTAAAAGCGAGGTTATAGTAGAACACTATTAGTAAAGTGAAAAGCAAAAGAACAATAAAAACTAAAGCCATTTCCAACTTGTATATTTGCCTTTCATCAATCATCAAGGCTTCACCTTTCTAACCACATGTGTTGCATGCGGTTGCGGAGCAACTCCTCTGAAGGTATGCATCATGTGTCCGAAAAATCCCCCTGCCAATAGTGACTTTGCGATGGCAACCATAATCACAAACACACCAGCATATATCAATATGTCCCGCATATTCAAATTCGCTAACCAATGTCCGCTTTTCTCCAACAACCCTCTCTCCCTGTTCAACTCAATCAACCTGCCTATCGTAACCGCATTTATGCCTCTCCTTATGTAACTGCTAACCTCAGGACTAACTGCCATAAACAATTTAATGGAAAAATTCTGCTCCTTCCTAAACCTCTCGTTCGCTTCTCTATCCACCAAATACTTAACCACATCCTCTTTCTTCAATCCTTTCTCCTCAGCCAACTTCTCCGCCGTTGCGTTTATCTCTGCCATTATCTTCTTGTCTTTCATGATTTCCTGCTTTATCTTCTCGTATTTCTCCAAGCATGTTCTTTTAAACTTGTCTAAACTGTCCGCATTCACTACCTCCTTTAAAAAAGTGGCTATCTCGTCATTACTAACTCCTCTCGTCCTCAAATCCTCAATTGTCCGCAATAATTCAAGAGGAGTGGTTATACATCTGTGAACATCCGCAACTCCAATCATTACACCTTGTCCAACTAAAGGTAATAAGGTTCCTTGTGGCATTATCACATACTCTCCTTTGTTTGTTTTGCATAACTGATAACCTAAATTGTCCTTAGGCACATAGCGAGGATAGTAAACCTTACCATCACTTAAAAATAATAAAATCTTACTCTCTGCTCTTGCCTTGTTTATAAAATCCCACAAGTCGTCATTTTTCAAATACTTTAAAGTGTAAATGTAACCAACCAAAAAACCAACAGCCGTTGCCACAATGCCGATTGAATACTCCTTCAAAACCGGTAGCATATCCTCACCTCATAACTTCCACTCGTCCTTTTCAACTTTCCTAACCGCTCTCACAGTTCCCATCTCTTTCATTGTAAATCCTAACCTGCCTCTCGTCAACTGCACATAAAAGCATATCCGCAACAACTCAATCATGTGGGACAATGTAAACTCCTCTCCAGCAACTTTGAAGGATGCTCCCCACTCATCATCCGGTATTTCCATTAACATTAATATTATATATTGCTCAAACTCGTTCCTCAATATCGCTATGTCTCTTTCGGTGTAATTGCCGAGTGGTAACATCTCCCAAAAAACTAAAAAACTTTTCTTCAACTCCTCATTAACGCTTGGATGAGAAAGTAAGTAGTAAAGCAAGGCATCTGCTTCTTCCTTCTGCTTCGTGGATTCTGGATAATCCATATCATGCTCTACTTCCTCATCTTCATCTATCTCGCTGGCTTTCCTCTTCAGAAATCGTAACATAGTTATGTTTCAACAAAGTTAGATTTTTAAATTTTACAGTTCGACAATTGTCGAACTGTTTATCCGTTAATTGTTGTATTATAGGCAATTGCCAATATCAATGTTCGACAATTGCCGTATATATGTTCGTTGTTTGGCGAATTCCATGTTCGTTAATTACCGTAAACTTCGACAATTGTCGAACCCTGTATTCATTGATTGCCTATATTGTCACAAAATAATAGTAACACTTAAAAATATAGTTTATATAGGGTATTTTTAGAGTTTAACTAATAGTAATTAGTTAAACTAAATTTTAGCCCTTGACAAGCCGACCGGCGAAACCGAGGAGATTAATTTTAAAAATGTAATATTGTTTAAAGAATAACATGGCTTTGGCGGATACAATATCCCTAATATTCTCCACATGCTTCGCATATTATTTAAGAAGAGAGGCATTTTTACAAAGAAAAGTGTCCATGCTCCTAATATCCTTCACAATTTTTGTCCTATCCATGCTCACCGCATTCTACTACTTCACTCTGGATTATTCAACGGAGTTAATATTCGCTATCGATTTAATATTCAGTATAATGACATTTATCGATTTAATTAAAGTTATTCTTTCTCTTCATCCTCGATAAGGACATCCTTAATGTCTTCTCTTACTCTCTTCAACACTTCTTCTAATATCATGGCTTTGGTTAATTCCCTGTCCACATCTTCCCTTGTGAAATCCGGCTCCTCCGCCATTGTGGATATCTTCTCTATCGCTGTTTTTATCCTGCTAATTCCCCACAACTTATTTCCCCATTTGTCAATAAACAAACTTTCAATTTGTTTCGGCGAATAACCAGCCCTGACATAAAGATTATATAAAACCGTCTGCAAAGCATACAATATTTTGTCATACTTCAATTTGCTTATGTATTTTGTCTCCTTTTTCTGCAACAACATCGCTGGCTCTTTAACCATCACTCGGTATAACTCATAAACCCTTTCATCCATCCTGCCGTATTTGAAATAACCGGTGTAAGTGGGCAATGCTTTAATCTTCGCTATAAATCGTTCATGGCTTATTCTTTTCCACTTTGTCAAATTGTTTATCAAATCCGCTACTCCAAACGGCTTATACTCTCTTAAAATACTGTTGTCATAATTCCTCAAAACCAACGCTTCACCTACTCCTCGCCTGTGCGGTCTTGGGATAATAATAAAATACTGTGCCTCTGCCAATATCTCCTTCCTTAACAACTTCAGAGAAGGAGTGATAAATATCGTTAACAGTCCTCTTTCTCCTGCTTTCAAAACATTCTGCATTAACTCTTTCTGTTCAGTTTTCATCATGTCTTGCCAACTCGCTATATCAATACCTTCATCCACAAAGCAAAAACTACCTTTCGGCAACTTCAATATTTGCTCTGCCATCTCGCTCGTGGATGTTGCAAAGTGCTTTTCAAATAATGGTTTCCATCTTGCAGGAGGTTTCCAATTGTAGAGTTGAACATACCTTTGCCACTTTTTGCTTAATTCCATACCTTGTTCCTGCATTTCCTCAATTTTCGCATATAACTTTTTCTTGTAAAGTATGTATTCCTTCAATATCTTTAATCCCAATGTTGATTTTCCCGTCCTCCTCGCTCCGTAAATAATTATAAATGTATCCGCCTCACTTTCCCTTTGTCTGATGATTGGGATTTTAGCAAAGTCCTTTATGGATAACCTCTCTCTAACCATGCTCAATCCACCAAGTCCAAATCTAAATTATCAATTGCCTCGTCCTCCTTAATTTTCTCCATTCCCACTATCCTTTCCTCTGGGAATTTAAACCATAAGCCAATGCTGTAACTTATCGCTCCTAACCTACGGTATATTTCATTCAACATCCTAACCACATGTAGCATGTTCAAAATCACTAACTCATTGTGTTTAATTTTGTAACTTATGTTATACTTGCTGCATAATTCCAAAACTCGTTGTGAAGGATTAACGGAATAAACTATTTGCTGTAAATCGTAAAGCATCTTTAACAAAGTGTCAGTTGCTTGGTTTATGCCTTCTCCAATCTTCCACTTCTTGTTAATCACATTGTCCATCTCTGGATAGCATTCAATTTTATTTGGCAATACGGATGTGTAGTGGATTAAATACGCTATCGCCCGCTTAACATTATCCACCTTTGGATTTACTAATGCCTTGCCTACTGCTTCCCCACACCGCAAATATAGTTTAAAAATCTCTATCTTCTGCCTGCTAACATACCAATCTTCAGTTATCTTGTCATAGTTGTAATAATTCCCTTTCATCTATATCATCCTCCTCTTCTTCTGTCCTCTTTCTCAAATATTCAACCATTTCATCAATATTAATCTTGTCTTCAATAATGCTCCAACCTTCCTCTCTGGCTTTCTCCCTCATCCACTCTTGGATGTAAATCATGCTTGTCTGGATATTAACATGTCCCAATATTTCTTTCACTTTAAAAACATCCCTTGTCTTCTCCAAAATAAACATCGCCACAGCCCTCCTCCAGTTGTGCGTCCTCTTCAACATCCACTTGTATTTATGCGGTAAGTTGCTTTTGTCAATTAACTTTCGGTAATAAACATAAGCAGATTTGCGAGATTTACAATCCGTGAAAAATACATATTCCTCGTCCAAAATCCCTTTCTCATTAAACACAAAGTCAAAAAACTCTTTGAAGAATTTGCCGAGTTTGATTTTGTCCACCCGTCCACCTTTTCTCCTTACATAAACCACCATTTCTTGCTTGTCTAAATCCTTGCCTTTTAAGTTAAATAACTCCTTACGCCTGCAACCCGTGTGAATGCCCATCAGGATCAACCATTTCACATCCTTAACCCTTACCTCTTTTGCATCTATTTGTATGTTCTTAACGCATTCTACAAAATCATCCAAGTCAAAAGTGTAAGGTAAAGGTTGTTTCGCTTTCTTTATCCTCGCCTTCTCCAAATCAATGTCTATGCCTTTAAATTTTAGGTAATGCTTCATTGCGGACAGGTATAAATAATTGCGATGTTGTTTTAAAAACCGGTAAACATTCCTTTCGCTAACTTTCTTAAAGTGTGTGAAAAAATGCTCAACTGCGGATAAATAATTGTGTATTGTAACATCTGAAGTTATGCTTAACCTATCCCGCAAATACTCCTCAAATTGTCTTTTCTCCTCTTCATTCATCGCTCTCTACCTCTGCATGCTTAAGCATGTTAAATATAAACTTAACATCTCGTCCCGTGCGGACATCATTAATTATCTGCATATACTTTGTATAGTGGATATGCTTTATTAATGCTAAATACATAGCATAGTTTTTATTTGTCAAGCATACTTTACACTCCACAATAAACTTGCCATCCCTCACTATGCTTTTCAACACTTCCTCTTTCTCCCTTATCAATTCGCTTGTTATGTTGTCCCTCGTCTGCTTACCGCAAAATGGACATGCATGCCTTGGTAAGAGGTATGTCTTACCGCATTGGCATTTCACCTTCATTAATTCCATAATCGCTTTCCTTCTCTGTATTCTGTTCGTCCCTTCATTCACAATCTCCTTATACCTCATACCTATCTATCTTTTCATGTAATAGTTGTCGTAAAATTCACTCGGTTTTATCAACACATCAATTATCGCCCATAACCAAACCACGCCCATATATGCCAATGAGAGGAATATCCCGGCTACTCCTCCCATTACCAACATGATAGGAGTAACTACTAAAGTAAAGAACAATCCCAAACCGAAGGCAAACCAATATTTCCACTTATCATATTTGTATGTGTATAGCCAAGTGACTGGTCCCAATGCAAAAGCCAAAACAAATGCTACTCCTCTATACTTCCGTAAATCCATAACACACTCACATGTTCTTTCCTCACTCATTTAATCACCTCCTTTCTTTTAACATTATGTCTAAAAACAAGGAATGTGAAAACTGTTGATGGAGACAAGATAAGGAAAGCATTTAAGAACGCATTTAAGCCGAGGTTTAGCAAGAATATAACTATTGGCAATCCGATAATGAAAAAGCAAACTATCGCTATTTCCGTGTAAACAATGATAAAATCCAATAAGTAACATAAGAAACTGATAAAAACAACTGTTGGGAATGTTGCAATTATGCTTATGTATTTTAACAGTTTCTCATCCTCTTTAAACCCGTGCCAAATTACATCAATTAACCGTGATGCCACTTTCCTTAACTTTGTCTTTTTGCCTAACGGCCATTCCCTAATCTCATAGTCCTTACCTAACAACTTGTTAACCGCTAAATTCAATAATTCTCTTATCAAATACATCATGTAAAACGCTACAATCAAAATAAGGATAAAGCTCATCATCATATAATCGTAATTCGCTTGCCAATCATAAACAAAACACCACCATTGTAGCCCTGTCCACATCAGGAACAGGATAATCAAAACCACATCGTAGCATCGCCTAACTATGTTCTCAAACCTTGTGCCTATGCTTAAACACCAAGTAACCATGAGGAACAAGCCGTAAATCATGATGTAGGACAATAAGTTTAAAGGATGAATGGCATTGTGATTAAAGAGATAAAGTAAATAAGCCGGAATGCTTATTATTGCCGTGCTTATTCCCAACGCTTCAAGTATTGTCTTTATTTTCATGTTCTTTCACCTTCTATGCTACATCTTCAAAATAATATTTCGCAAATTCTCCCAGCAAATATGTCAAAAAACCTATCGCAACGATGCCCAAACCAAGGAACTGATATGTGAAATTTGTCGTGGATAGGAAAGTGGCCGGATTTGTGTATTCGTATAGACCAGCATTCACCCAAAATGCCATTGCTATAACGACACAAATTTCCATCCACTCCTTTTCCGTGGAACTCATACCTACTAACCAAATCGCAAACATTTCGCCGATAAATCCGCTGAAGGCCATAACTGAAATAGTGGCCGGACTGCATGTTCCAAACACTACTTCAAGATAAATCCATAGTGGGATAAGGACAATCGCATAAAATATTGCTAACTTCTCTATGTATCCCATTTAATCACCTATCTTTTCAAATATCAATGCTCCCCAAACAATAGCCGTCAGCAATGCTCCAAGCGGAATAGAGATGCATATAAACAATTCCAAACCCCATTTAACAACGCTTGGTAAGTTTGGGAAATGATTAACAATGTAATGACAAATTATGCCCCAAATTAGCATTGACAAAACCAACTTCGCAAATCCTCGCTCCTGTTCGGAAAGTGCGTCATATTGCCTTTTCGCATGCATAATCCTTTCATTTACAGTTGCCAACAGTAATAACATTACGCATATGCATAACACCGCCGGAAACACTAATCCCTGTATTAATATGTTCTGCCTTAACAACCAATCCCATATCCTCTTTGCCATTTGCTCGGCCTTCGATTCTTTTTGTTCTTCGGTTTCCGGCATCATTCATCGCCTTTTCCTCATTACAAGTCTCCATATTTCCTCGCATTCCTATAAATCTCGTTTAACCTGTCCTCATTCATTATGTTCTCCACAAAAGGATTTTCCTTTCGCGGGCAAACGGAAGCCGTAAAGTCATTGCATGTCCTCCCAAACTGATAGTGGCCTTCGCACCAACATTTTTTGCCGTGTCTGTATTTGCAAAACTCCATAATCTCACCTCTACAGTTGTTGGATGAACAGTATTAATGAAGTAAGGTAACTTGAAAGTGAAGCCAACCATAAAATCCAACTAATGTTCTTACAATTAGGATTGTTCGAGAAGGACAATAGCCATGCCGTAATGCTAAACATTACTCCAATTCCAAACATTTCAACCGCTTTTGTTATCAATAGCATTTTTAATCACCTTTTATCAACAATTCATTATTTACACAATTCAATATTAAATCAGTCATTTCCTTTTTTGCTTTTTCTGGCAATCCAGTAAAATAAATGCTCTTTGCATTCAAATCTATGGCAAATTTCCCTTTCTTATTTGTAAACTCAATGGATGCCACATAAGCTCTTGCTTTGTAATATTTACTGAATTTTCTTAAAATTGCTGTAAGTAAATCATCAAAAGCTCTATCTATCGCTTCTATTTCCTCTTCCGTAATTAAATTAAACTTTTGTGAAAACCACAAATCCTCAAATCTCACAGGTTCTTTCATTCCCTCATGTTCAACAACTAACGTTAAACTATCTTCGCTCAAAAGGTATCTTGCCCACATCATATCCCTCCATTACCCCATTCTCAAATACCACTCTAAATCAACAATCCTTCCCTCATTCAAATCGTGGATTAATCCATCTAACAAGTGTGGCCGTTCCATACACTCTTCAACCATGTCTTTGTCTTTTGTCCAATATTCGTAAGTGTCCTCCGTATCCATCATTATTTCTACACACATTTCGTTGTTGTCCACACATACCGAAATTGATGCTATGTGTTCCGCATTTAGCCATGTTGTTCTTTTTCCGTCTTCAATTATCAACCATCCTGCCATATTCTACACCTCATATCCATTTCCTCTTTGGATGCTCACTTATCATGTAGTCCACAAAAAAGTATATCATCACTATTGCTGTTATAACCCACATGCTCGGAAGCCCTGCCGAAATCCCGGCAGGAATGGACATCCACATTAACATGTAGGATAACGCTTTGCTTAACCTTGAGGTTGCTATGTTGCTTGTTGCTATTCCTATAATCAATCCTCCTGTTATCGCCACTTGTGGAATGTTCTTTATTACTCCTATCCCAAAAAATGCTGTTCCTATCCCTGTTATTATATCGGAAACAAACCTAACCGTCTTATCCAACCTGCTCATTCCCCATCACCTTTTCTCTCTTTCAATTTATCAATGCCTGCATCAACCAAAGCAAATATAACCATGCCTGCCAACACTAATACCATTATCTCAGCTCCTTGCTCAAACAACCTCGCCATAACCATGTTGCCAATGTCATAAAACCATTGTGCGTAAGCCCCTATCCAATACGCATTTATGCATACCGCAATTGCCAAGAGAAAACTAAACACTGCATATATTTTGCCTCTTGTCTTTCCACTCATAACTCCTCACCTCCAAACAAATTTTCAAAAGCAATCATTAACTCCCACTTTGAGACAAACCGTGTCAAATGCCTCATGGTTGGAAAGTAACATCTCATAAATTTAGTTCCGTTCTCCTCCCTCACAATAAACGCTCCTTCATTCTTCAGAACGAGGTCTCCCACTTGCTCAACCTGTTTATCCGCTTTATCTTTGTCTAATTTAACAATTAATCCTAAAATCTCCATGTTCGCCTCACCAATGTTATGTTTACAGATTTTATTTAAATATGTTATTTTACAATTTCCTAAAAATGAGTTTTTGGGAATAATCAAGCAAAACATTATAAATGTTATTTTTCAACATCTTGTCATGTGGTCGATTAGCCCTTTAGTTTTTGTCCTGTGGGCATCGTTGGTTTTGTTCTGCTTGCCAATATGTGTTATCCTGGAGAAAAAGATAGGTAAAGGCATTTACTTTGCCTTTTATGTGGCTTTCACAATTTTGGCAAATTTAACAACAAGCAAACTTGTAAGCATTGGAAAATTCGTTGTTCCCGTTGCGGTAGTGGCCTATTCTGTTACTTTCACATTAACGGATTTCACAGGAGAAATTTTTGGAAAGGATTTCTCCGAAAAAATAGTTTTATCCGCTTTTTTCATGAATATCTTGGTTGCTTTGGCTTTATTTGTTTCCGTTAAATTGCCATGTAGCCAAGTCATGACAAACATTTGTATGGATTTCAACAAGGTAAACTCATTAAGTTTTAGGATATTCATGGCTTCAATAATCACTTTTATAATTTCCCAAACTCATGATGTTTTTGCCTTTGAGTTTTGGAAAAGGAAAACAAAAGGCAAATACCTTTGGTTAAGGAACAATGGTTCAACTTTGGTTTCCCAACTTATTGATAGTGTTTGCTTCTGCATGTTAGCATTTGCCTTTGTGATGCCATGGAAATTCATTTTCTCCGTTATCATTGCTCAATATGTTATAAAGGCAAGTTTTGCCTTATTGGATACTCCTTTTCTTTATCTCTCTGTTTGGATAAGGAGGAAAATATTTGCTTAAGTGTAGTGTATTAGTTTTTTCTGTTTGTTAAATGCTTCATGGATTTTCATTAATTGTTCTGATTTTTTAAAGTCTGGATGGTATATTTCCTGTAATGCTTTCCAAATATATGCATTCCATTCCATCATTGCATAAGTATTTCCATGCATAACCTTTTCTGCTATTTCAAGAGGAATGTTATATTTTTCAGCATATGTAAAGATACAATGGTTTAGTTGTTTCCATGATAGTGACTTAATTTTATTCCCATGTAATATTGCTACTTCTCCCCATCTGGCACTCATCCAAGCAGTAGAATCAACAGAATAAACTTTCTTATTAAACATTTCAAAGTTTCGTGTTACTCCAAATAAGTGAATTTTCACATTTTCTTTATATATTTGTAATAGATTATTTATCCAATTTATTGTTTGATTTACTATGCTATCTATCTTCTCATGACCTCTCTGTCTTGCTTTAACAACAATCCCTCCAATCAGGACATAATCATATTTAAATATATAATATTTCAATAATTCCTCGCTTTCTCCGACATGCCAAACAGGAGCCGGATTTATACCTAATTCTTCTAATCTTCGTTGATGTATTAATGTTTGTTCGGCATTATTTACATCTATATTTGCATATACTTCAATGATATCATTATATTGTTTGACAAATTCTGCATAATCTTCTAAATAATTCTCTTCAATTGACTTGTTCTGGTTTATAAATGTAAATCCTCCGCTGTCGAGAAAGATTTTAGGTTTGCCTAATGCTTCCCAAATGTTCTCCAAATCGTCTTTCATTTTTCGCAAGGCGTAAAAACTGCATAAAATAGCATGAGGTTTAATGTCAATTAATTGTCTCCATAAGGTTTCTGCACCGGCAAGGTATATTATCACATCTTGTCACCTGCTAATTCAATTAACCTCCTCTTTATCAACTTTTTAACCATGTTTGGATATTTAATAACTTTGTCTCTGCTCAACATGTAGTCCTCAAACAGTTTATAAAATGTGTTCGTTAAATCGTCAATGCTCGGTGCTCCTTCCTTCAATATGCCATTCTTTGTGTATCTGTTCCTCAACACTTTAATCATCCTGTCCTCGTATTCTCTGAAAAACTGCTTTAAATGACTGTCCGGCTTGACATCCATGTAAAAATCAACTATCGTGTTCTTCTCTAAAAACTTCTTCAATCTCTCCTCATATTGTCTGTTCACTTTCAACAACTCCGCTATCTGTTGCTTCAACTCTCTTAAGTTTTTAGCCATGCTTATCGCTTCGTCCATGTCTGCTTGGAGCAATATGGAGTTTATTAGTTCCGTCCTCGTTATCCCTTGCTCCTCTGCTATCATATCTAATCTTTCAAGCAAAGCAACAGGCATGTATAAACTTATCATCTGCCTTTCCTCTGTGTAAACTCTCGGCCTCCCCGGTCTCCCCATCACTCCGTCACCTCCTCTAAATCCAACTCTATTGCTCTTTTCAATCCTTGCAAAAATGTCTCTTTGTTTTTAAGCATCTGTAAATCAAGGTAAAAATCCACACAATCATTAACGGATAATATAACTTTCGCATTGTTGGAATTAAAGCCGGCTAAATGTGTTAGGCGGTAATCCACTACTTCAATGTCCCTTGCCGTGAAATTGTGGCTACTGCATATTAGAAAGGAATGCCATTTTATTTGCTCCATTGCTTTTGCTGTTATCCTGCCGTAAAACCTCCTCAACCGCATAATGTCGTTATCAGTTATTAACCTATGTGCATAAAGCATATCTATAAGGTCTCTGAAAACTATCTCCTGTCCTTCATACCTCGTAACAATCCGTATGGTCTTCAACTTCATATCCAATCCTCTTATCCGGTCAATCTCAATTGTTATCTTACCATCGCTTCCTTTCAATTTGTATATGTTCGTCCTCATGCATGCCTCACCTCCACTTTGGATTTATAACCGCATCTCTTACATCTAAAATATCTGCCATCAGGAGTTTTCGTTACTCTCGTGCTTCCGCAAACAGGACATCTTTTCGGCCGTCTTATCAAAATCTATCACCTTGTCTTCTTCTTCTTTGTTGTAAACCCAAACTCTCCATACCTTGCCTTTTATCTTGCATGCTACCACTACAAACAAGTCATTAATGTTTCTGTTTTTCATAAACTCCTTCGCTTGTTTCCTCGCTTTGTAAAAGTCAGACATGTTTGTCTTTACTTGGATAAATAATACTGTCTCCTTGTCTATTGCTATTATGTCTGCTAAGTTAAATATGTCCTTACTGCCGTATCTCTGCCATGCTGGTTTCCATGTCTCATATCCCAACATCTGACAATACTTCTCAAACTCCCTTTCCGCTCGTTTGCCTTTTGCCACTCTGTTAACCATTTAATCCCTCTTCGCAAAGTCCTTGTCAATAATAACCCTTGCTCTGCCTATCACTTTCTCCCTTATCAATCCCTGCTCCTTCATACCATCAATCACTCCGTAAATGTAAGCTCTGGTATAGGTTGTTATCCTAAACCCTCTTTTCTCCAATCCTTCAAATACTTCTTTCATGTTCATCATGCCTTCCTTCTTCACCATCTCCAATATTGCTTTCTTAACTTCTTCATAATCAACTGCTTTTGCAAACATATCATACCACCTCCATGTTGATTTTTGTTATTTGAACAATGCTTTTAAACATATTGCCGAAATGTTTTAAAAACTAACCTTGTTTTATTATTTTTGTGCCTCACCTCCTCCCTCCTTACTTCAATGCTTTGGCCATTTATTTATCACCCTCTTGGAGGTGAAGCATGTTTAATTACTTATTCACATATTCATATTCCAATGTTTTAGCCACTTCTATAACTGTGTTCGTTATGCTTTCCACCGTGAAGGTTTGCAACTCGGTTGCCTGCTGTATGTTTATCGTATGTAAAGCCAACTCAACAATCTTAGTTGCTGTGTTCAACAATGCCAACTTTGTCACTCTTTCCTCTCTGTCCTTTGGCTTTATCGTGTCCGCCGGCTTTACTTCTGGCTCAATCACTTTAACTACTTCTCCGTCCTCTATTATCGCTTCCTTGCCATGCTCCAAATACTTTTGAACATAGTCCCTTACCTTATACCAATTCCCGTCCTCCAACTTTACGGCTGTTTTGTCTTTTCGTATGGCTTTTATCTTCATTTAATCACCTCCTTCTTCAGTTTAACTTCCTTCAATAATTCCTGCAGGTAATCTATGAAGGATGGTATCCATGCAAAGCAAATGTAGTATTTAACCATCTTGCCCTCGTGGAAAAATATCGTTGCCTCATGGAAAGTTTCGTCATCCGTGTAGTCCTTAATCTCCCGGATTGTTTTTTCATTCAAACTCTCCTTTGGGATTATCTCCCAAATCTTCCCGCATTCACACCATCCATCCTTCTTTATGCTTTTCTTTATAACTTCAATCTCTATCCATTCCATTTTCTCACCTCCTTTTTCTTTTTCTCATCGCCTCTTTGTAAAATTCCTCGCTACATAGGTATAACATGTGCTTATATAGTTCTCTCCTATCTCCGCCTAAAAGGTAAAAACAACAAGCCAAGCCGGAGATTATGCTTAAGCATATCTCTCTATCGTCTGTTCTGAAACTCGCTGGTTTGGATGTCTTCGCATCTATCAACTTGCCAACCTCTATGCTCAACTTTGGTTTCAAAATGGAGTTGCTGTATTTCGTGGCTGGTAAATAAACAATTCTTAAATACTGCTGTAGTCCTTGCTTTTTCAAGTTGCCTTTTTCTATAAACTGCTTTATCGCTACTCTCTCCATGTTACCACCTCACAAATTGCTTATTATCCTTTCCCTTCCTGCCAACCACTCGTCTAAATTCCTCACTTCGCTTAAAACCGCATAAACTCCTTCTATGCTGTTAATCCTGTCAAGTATGCTTTTAATCTGCTCCCTCGGATTTCCTGCATAACTGTATATCGTGGCTTTAATCCAATGCATCGTGCCGGTTTTTCCTAACACTCCGTTGTTCCTCACCGCTATTTCTCTTAACAATGGGATTTTTTCCTCAATGTTCGTGCCTTTTTTAAAGATAATGTTAATCCTTATCTGAAACCTCGTCACTTTGCCTCACCTCCTCTTCTTTCAAATCCTCTATCTCGTAAACCATTCCCTCCTTTAACTCATATACCAACATCATTTTGTCCTTGCCTACTATCAAAGCCATTATGCCTCTGTCCGTGTCTAAAAACTCTATATCGTCATACTGCATAAACTTAATCGCTGTTTCCCATGCTTCCTTAATCTTCATCTTCGCTGTCTGCCGGTATGCTTTAATCAATGCTATGTATCTGTCTCCGCTTATCTTCTCTATCGTTTGCTTTATAAACCTGTTAAACTCGTCCTTATTCATGTTTAATATCTGTCTAATGGATTTCTCTCCTCTGTCCCCTATCGCCTTTGCCAGCATTTCTGCTAACTTCACTTTCTCCTCTAATGGTCTGTTCCCGTCCTTCTCGAAAATCAAGTAATCAATTAATCTTGCTGTTATATCCATGGTGTTCAGGATTACTGTCTTCTCATCAACTATTAAGAATTTGTTTTTGCTTATTTCCTCCTCTATTATCTCTTTTAACTTCTCGTTGGCTTTCATAATCTCATCACCTCCTTATAACTTTATCATCCGCGACAGGATTAAAGTCAAAACAAACATTAAAATAACAGCCATGCCTACCATCTCGCCAAATACCTTGCTGTTTATTATTGCCGACAATGTCTGTATTCCCTGCGGAGTTTTCATTAATCTGTCTACTTCAAATAATGTTGCTCCTGTTATGCCGAATATTGTTATAAGCCAGAGCCAATCCCTTGCCATCATTCCCTCACCATGCTTATTATGTCCTCCTCGTCATATCCCAGCCACTCGGCTAAATCTAACATGTCGTCAAATTCCAATGAGTTCAATATCATTACTGCTTCCTGTCTTTCCTCCTCGCTCGTTGTCATGCTATATCTCAAGGAGTAAAGGATGTCACTTTCCGCTTCTTCAAGGATGTCCCTGACATCCACATGGAACACCAGTTCCTTTTCCTCTTCGTCCCATTCAATATCACCGTTGTGGATTGCCTCTAAAAACTTGTTATAAATAGCATTTCTGCATATCTCACCCGGCATCATATTTTATTCACCTCCTCTATCTCATAATCGGCTTCCACTCCTATTATGCTGTTCAATTCATCCACTATCTTTTTCGCTATTCTTTCTGCTTCCTCTTCTGTTTCTGCTGTAAACCATGCTATGAAACTTCCTGTATACCATCCGTGGAATGGGCCGTCTCCTGTGTAATAATACCATTCCGTCTTATACTTGTCCAAAACTTCTCCTACTTTTATTCTGCTTTCCTCGTCTATTCCTCCAAATATCCCAAAAAATGCCTCGTCTCCTTCTTCGTCCCATCTCTCCCATATCCTTTCTATTTCTTGCTCATCTTCAATTCCCAACATGTCCATCAATTCCGGAATATCGTATTCATGCCAACCGGATATTATAACCTCAACTGCCATAAAACCTCACCTCCTTTTCTCCCATATCTCCAATGTTAAATCGCCTTCGCAATAAGTAAACTTCATCCTGTCCTTCCCCATCTCGAAAGCATGTGGTAATTGTCTCCCTGCTGTCACTTTCCATCCTCTTTCGGCAAGTGCTTTCATTATGTTGTAGGATGCATTATGGCTTGAGATTACCCATCCTCGCAAAATCACTTTTCCTTCCTTCTGCTCTATTTTGTCAAATAGCCACTCCATACCTTCCAATCCTGCCTCTCTGCATACTTTCTCTATCTCTTTCTCCTTCTCTTTCTGTTTTGCTTTCCACTCCTGAAATTCCTTCTCGTAATATTTGCTTTTGTCTTTGAAAAGTGCCGCTGTTTCTGGATAGAACACTTCCACCCATATACCTTTAGCTTCCTTGAAAAATGCTACCGCTTCCGAAATTTCGCTTTCTGGAACTTTTAACACTATGTCCATGTCCTCCACAATCAGGAATTTATCCTCACTCATTGTCCCTCACCATTGCAAAGTATATCATTATTCCGTTCACTATCACTACTGCATCCGCTTTTTCGTCCACATTTTCGCTAAACCATGCCTCCAAGTCCTCTATGTTTTCGCTGAATTCCACTTCCGCTGGGCCTGTTGGTTCATGGTCTCCATCGCTTGTGTCCCACCATCCTATCATCGTTGCCTCTCTTGGCAATACTTCGCTTATTATCTTCTCTGCTATCTCTATGGCCGTTCCTATCGTTAAAGGAACCTCGTCATTGTGTTCATCCACAATCTCTGCTCTAATTTCTATCATAAATCCCCACCTCCTCCAATACTTTTTGTCTCAACTCGTCCAACTCAAATAAGGAAATCCTCTCTTGGTTTATTTCATACTCGAAAAAGCGGATTAAAAAATAAAACAAAACATCGGCCGTCTCAAATGCGAAAAAGTCCTTCAAAACCTCAATGTTGTGTCTCAACTTCTTTGTCCAATTCATAATCGCATCACCTCCTTCAATAAGTTGGATATGCTTTCTCGATTATTTTACCGTCTGGTGTGGCTACTTCATAAACCACAACTGCTCCGCATTCGCTGTATGGGTCTAATCCGTATTCTCTCAATAACTCATAATTGCTTGGGTCATCGCCGTCAAACATTCCTAACCTCCTTATCACTACTTCCTCTCCTGTCTCCTTCGCTTTCCTCAATGCTTCCTGTCTCCTTTTCTCTAATTCCTCTTTCTTTTTCCTTGCTTCTTCTTGTCTTTGCCTTTCCTCTTCTTCAATCTCCCTCAATGCTTCCTGTAGGTGTGGATTGTCAATGTCAATCTCTCCCCATGTGCCGTCCTCATATAGTATGTTGTAAAGTCCCGTTCTTATGTTCGTCTTCCTCACTTGCAATTTTTCCATCCATTCCTCCCTGCTTTTGCTTCTGTTTATAATCCTCTCTATTGCTCTTCGTAATTTTTCCATAAATTTATCATAACCTTCAGAAAGTCCTGCTTCCTCGCTGAAATCGTCACATGTAACATAAATCCTTAAAGTGTCTCCTCCCATGCCTATTCTTATTTTCTTAATGTTCTTCAATTCCTCCTGAAATTTCTGCTCTCTTCTTTCAAGTTCTTGCCTCCATATACTCTCCTCATATTCCCTTATCTCCTTCTCGTCCTCATCGTAAATCCTAATTCCAAACTTCCCTGATTTTATCCTTTTCCCTATCGCCTCTGTAATCCTGTTCGCTTCCTGCTCATCTATTTCCATCACTATTACTTTTTCTCCGTTCACTTCATCTAAATAATAGTCCTTGTCCTCTAATACCTTCTTGCCATCAATCCACATATTCAATCTCGCCACATGGAAAGGGTTGGCCGGATGCGAAATGGGATATATTTCAAATCTTATCTTCTCGTTCTTGGCTTTAATCTCCATGTTCGCTCACCTCACAACTTCATTTTTCCAAAACTTTTTGTGCTGGAGTTTTCAAACCGCATCCACTTGTCTCGTTGCTAACTGATACTCCATGCCTTGCCAATGCTCCTGCATTTCCTCCGTGATGTATGAAGGTTTCCTGCATGTCTGCTTCCTCTTCCTCGATGTTTCTCTCTGTTATAAATATGCTGTAAGTGTAGCAAAATCTCCCGCCGTTAACTCCTTGGAACACTACTAAATCCTGCGGTGTTGGGATATATAACTCTCCTGTCCTCCTGTATGTGCTGGACATACATTTCTCATAAGTCCATGTTATAACTGCTTTCCTTCTCACTCTGTCCCTTGGCTTTAATCCTGTGAAATGCAAATATATTCTTACTCCCTTCTCGCCGTAGCATGTGGTCACCGGAACCAATGTGCATCTTATCAGTTCCTCTGTCCAAAATGCTGGTAACCTGTCTTTGTTGCTGATAATACAGAATGGGATACTGCAACTTATCCGCTGGTGCGGTAGGTAAAAGACATTAAGTCCGCTTTTTTTCGCCTTGCCGTATGGCTCAAGAGGAGCGGTTATGTAAACTCCTCTCAGCCAAAAGTTTAACTTCTTCTTAATAAATGCTTCTTCGTCCTCCATAATCTCACCTCTTCCTTTTTTTCGTAGAGAATTAGCAATAATATTGAGGAAGAGGTATTTAAATTCCGTATAGAAAGAGAAAACTATTGAGAAAAAGGGAAAAACAAAAAGGAAAATGTGCCATTTTAGATACTGTGTTCCTCGCGACAATGGTAGCATGTGCATTTGTCATATAGCAATTCTGTCATCTCTGCTATCACTTCCAAAAGTCTGTGGTCGCTGATTTTCGGTGGCCTCTGGATTATCTCTATCTCTGGTGTTGCTTCCATGTCCTCTTTGCTGATTTTCGCTATCTCGATTTCCTGGTAACCGTTGTCAAGGTCCACTGCCACATAGTAAACCCTGCCTCGTAGAGCAGGGCTGTCTTTATTGTGGTATGAAGCACTGCCCACAAATCCGTGAGTGATGTAGTATATAGCGTGGACACCGTTAGCATAGTGGCTTCCTGCCACTTTTCTGGGAATTTCTCCGTTTGTCAATAATGTTGCTTCTGCAAACCCTGTATTAGTGTATCCTCCTCCGCTTTGCTCTGTTTTTACTCTGGCTATCGCCGGAAGTCCTGTGATTGCTTCTTTTATTTTTTCCAAGTTTTCATTGAATTGCTTGCTGTCTATGTTTATCCTGATTACTGTTTTCCCGTTCTTGCTTTTCTCTGCCATTACTCTTATCTCAATGTCTTTTATCTCTCCAAGTTTCTCTTTTATCTTCTCCGTTCTGCTTATTGCCTCTTCTTCTGGACAAACTACGCTTATTGAAACCTCCATATTTACCACCTCCTTTGCCTGTCTCTTTGGACAGGCTTTCCGCCGGAGGAGGGAAGTTCATCCCTGCCTCCGTTTGCGGAAGAAGAAAAAGAAACCTTGCCTTCCTCCCTTGCCTTTCTTAAAATCCTGTATATCGTGGTTTCACTTATCCCTGTTATCTTCGCTATCTCTTTTATTTTCCTGCCTTGCTGTCTTAATTCTATCACTTGTTGTTTCTTTTCCTCATCGTAAACTCTGTGGCTTCTTCTTGTAAACCCCTTTTTAATCGCTATCATGTGGATATACTTTTCGCTGTATCTTTGTGTAAATGCTGGATATTTCTTTTTGATTTTTGCCAATATCTGTTTCGCTGTCAGTCCTTGCTTGTAAAGTTTCTCGATTTCCTGGTGTATCTCTGCTATCTTCTTTTTCTTTTCTTCGTATTTCTGGTAGCCCTCTCTTTTCCAAATTATTGAGAGGGCAATAACCTGGCGTTTGCTATCCGGTATAGCACTAACAATAAAACTAAGGATTTCTTGCCTGCTGGCTCCCTTTTCGTAGAGAAATAGTAATTTTCGGTAAACTGGGCCTCCAATCCAAGAAGTAGTTTGAGAGCTACTCCTTAATGGAGTAGCTCTCATGTTAAATTCGAGGTGGCCGATGTTGGCCACCTCTTCGTCCATTTCCTCCGGCAATGTAAATTCAATATACTTCGTCATTATTACATCACCTCCTTATACTTTCTAATGTTATATTTGAATGTTATTATTTAAATATTTTTTGGTGTCTCAACATAACTTATCGTTATTAATAAATAATGAAAAAATCCTGCAGGAAAAAGCCGTGTTTTTAGCCGTTCTGAGCCGAGATTTTAGCCAATTGAATGTTATAATATTAAGCCAAAAAATCGTGCGTTAAATCGCTTTATTTCGTGTCTTTTCAGAAAACCGCTATAAGGAAAATAAATGGTGAAGTGAATAAATCGAGAAGGAGAAGGCATAGAGGCTTTAAGCCCCTATGCCGTCACTATGATGTTATCGTTTTCGCTTGTGTTTTTTGTGTTTGCTCTTCCTCTCCCTAATTTCCTTCTTGTGTTCTTCAATTTTCTTTTTAAACTCTCGTAGGAATTTTAAGTTATTCCTTACCAATCGTCTATATTCCTTCTCTGCTTCTTTTCTTGTGTAACAATCTATATGTTCTTTCGCTAACAAGTCATAAACAATATAAGTCCTGTGTTCTGTTGCTCCTGTTCCTCTGCCTCCTGTTATTATCTCCTGCAATTCTACTCCTGCTCGGCTATTTTTCCTTAATACTCTTCTAATCGTCATTAGGAACTCACCTAAAACACTTCCTCACTTTTTATTCCCAATGCATCTCCTATCTTCCTGCTCATTTCGTCTATTCGGTTTTTGCTTCTCCTTCTGTGTCTCTGCTTATGTCTTCTCCTTGCCGTCTCTATCACCCTAAAATAGCTCTTGCCAAATTCTCGCCCATCCTCTCAAGGCCTGTCTTGTGCCTGTGTTCATGCTTTTTGTGGTGCTTTTTGTGTTCATGTCTTTTGTGATGTTTCCTTTTGTGATATGTCCCATGCCTTCTCTCATGTCTCTCCATCAAGTCCAAAGTCCAAATTGCCTTATCTCTCAATTTTTTAGTTATATGTATTCTCCTTTTACCAACTTTTGTTGGATTTGTTATTGTCTCGCCAACTCTTGCTCTTGCTATTCTCCTTATCAATGTCTCTGGCAATTTCTCGTGTTCTGGGATTCCTAACTCTCTCCTCAAAGTCCAATTTCTTCCGTCTGCCATCTTTAACTCACCTCATTAACCGGTTATCATCCTATCAACGCCTTGTATAACCTTCTATGCATCTCTTCCACTCTGTCCCTGCTTCTGCGATGTCCAAAATTCAAAGCAAACACAACTCTCTTCTTCAATAGTTTTGTCACTTTTATCCTTCTTTTACCCATACTTGTTGGATTTGTTATCGTCTCTCCAATCTCTGCGTTCTTTATCGCTACCAACAGCCGTGTTGGTATCCTTACACCCTGCGGAATCCCCAATTGCCTATGCAATGCTCCTTTTTTTATCCTCATGTTTTTTTGTTATAACCTTGTTAACTTTATTAATCTATAATTTCTGCCCAACGGTATGCTTATTATGTCAACCGTTCGTGCGTCAAACTTTAACACCGTGCCGTTCTTGAAAAATATCTTCACAACTCCGTTGTTTCTCCTCGCCATACTGCCTTTCACCTTCAACTTTTCACCGCCGTATATAAGTATAGTCCGACAATTAGCCCCATGCCTATTCCGAAATACCGCATAGCCAAACTGCTAACCGCATTAGTTACTAATCCAGTGTAACTGACAACAATAAAGTAAATACTGACAACTGCCGATGGGAAGGCAAAATTTCTTGTTTTGTTGTAGAGAACAAAGTAAAGCATAATTGCTATTACCCAAAACAGCATGCCGTAAGGCAAAACCGTGTTTAGCATGTAAACAAAATAATCCTTCCATTGCATATTGATTAAGTAAGTGTAGTCCACATTAGCCACCATTCTTGCCTCACCTTACAACCATGTCATAACCTTTCCAACCACCAACTCCACGAAACTCCATGCGTATATGTATATGCTTATCGCCACGAGGATAAACCTTATTGTGTCCACCATGAATTTTACTCCCGTGTCCGTTGCATACCAGGGCATAAACAAATTCGTGAGCCAATCGTATGTGATTATACTTTTTGTTAATTTGTAAACACTAAAAGCCGTCTGAACCATCTCAATGTTGCTGTTTGTGTGTGCTTGAAGGTTTGAGAATGATTGTGCCGTGTTAATGATTGTGTTTGAGTAGCCAGCACTACCGAAAAATCCCAAACTGCTAACTAAATACATGCCTAAATTAATGCAAAGCAGTAACAATGCGATTTGTGGCATCCTCATATAAACACCTGCTCCTTCTTGTGCTGGACAATTATCCCTAACATTATCACAAATATGATGAACACTAAAAACTTTGCGGATATCATGAGCCAACCAATTGCTTTCATGAACAAAACCGTTGCGATTGTGCCAATGCTCCCGCCTATCAAATTCCTCGTTGTGGTTATCCCTGCCACTAATACAATTATTCCCAATGCGAATAGATTGAGCCAGAGCGGAGAGACATTTATGTTTATTGCATTTGCTTTGATAACCTGTATGCTTTGTTTAACATTGCCGAACTTTTGCGTTGTTGCGTTAAACATCACATAAAAACTTGTGTTTATGTATTCGCTTACATTCAACTTTAATTCAACTTGCGGAATGTTTGTATAGTTAAAACTCTTGTAAATCGTGCCGTTCGTAAAGTAAACATTAATGCTTAATGCCTTCGTCTCATTGTCCTTATCAAGATAATATATATTTAATATAGTGTCATTATCGCTATAATATGCATCCATCTTGATAGTGTTGAAGACATTAACACTTGTTGGATTGAATGTGAAGACATTAACTCCTATATCCTTCGTGCATGGCTCATATATTGTCACCGTGCCTAACTGCGTTATCGTTCCGTCAGGATTTATCAATTCCATGTTATACTCGCTATCTTCAACTAAATATGCGGAATACTGGTGTGCTTGGTCAAACCTGCCTTCAGTTATCACTATCGTTTGGTTGTCTATCTTTTTGTATAAAACCAAAATGCTGTCATAGTGGTTTATGTCCGTCATCACAAATTCCACTCTATCCAATGCGTGCTTAAAAGCATCTACAACATAAAAGTTTACAGCTTGGGCTTCATATGGTTTCAACAGTAAGGAGCGGGAATAATAAGCATCTGCGGTATATTGAACCCTTATTGTTGCCTTTGTTAAGTATGTGTTGCTTGGAATTAAGAATTTTGTGTCCCCATAGTTGATTTTAATAAAGTTTTCTCCTGTTGGGCAATCTGCTATCAGATAAACCGTGGAATTCGGAGGATACAACGGTTGGTTTGTCATCTCATCTCTCAAATATCCAATCACGTAAGGGTGTATCTGTTCAAATATACTTATCTGCAAAACATCAGCCGTCAAATCGTGGTTTGGATAACTTTTGTTAACTATGTAATTTCCAAACTCAATCGTGAAGGTTAGGTTTGTTGCATTCACTATCAAATACTCTCCTTTTGTTGTGTTTATCCAGATGTTGCTAACATTGAAAGCCACCACATCCGATAAATCCGATTTGGCATACCCATCTTTGACAATTTTTGTCATGTTTATCGTGTAAAGTCCGGTGGCCGTTACGGTAAAGGTTTTCTTGAAGGCAAAGGTTTTGTTGTTGACACAGCCGAACACAGGATTAACTAATAAAGTTTTGCTTGCGTTGGTTGGTTTGTAGAGCGGAGTTTCCGGAACTGAGCATGTGACATAATATGTCCCAACTTCCGGAGTGAAACTATAAGGAACGGCTACTTTTATGGAATTGATAAACAGGTTTGGTGTGCCTTGTGAGACATAACAGTTTAAAACCGTTGTTCCTCCTGTGGTCATGCTCCATCCTGCGGAACTACTTAATGTTATCTCGTTGCTCGGCTTCGGCTTCAGGTAAACATCTTTAACATAATAGTTTGTGCTGTTAATCGTGAGGTTGAAAACTGCTGGATAGTAGTAAAGGTTAGCGTGTGCATCGTCAAGCGTAAATTCCACATTCCCTTGTGGCAACTTGTTATATTCAATTAATCCTGTTGTGTTCGCAAAATTAACTGTTGTTGTGCCGTTCGTTGCTGACAGGTTAAACCATGCTAATTTTTCGCCGGTATCGTTTAAAATCGCCGTGAGGTTTACGCCGTCCCAAACATAAAAATATATGCTTTTTGTGTTCGTCACTCCAAGCGTGTTAATGCAGTAATAAGTGAAATTGTAAAAGCCATCAGGCAAAACTTTCGTGGCTGTATAGTTTGTGCTTTGGTTTATTTCTGCTATCTCGTTGCCGTTGAGGTATAAAGTGCAGTTGTAAGCAAAGCTCGATGATGCGTTGAATGATACTGGAATGTTGCTACCATAGTATGTTTTATTTTCCACATTTGTTGTTACGAGCGTATTTAGAACCTCTGCGTTTAAAATGTTTTGTGCGATTGCTTGATCAGTAATCGATTCAATAAACAAATTCTTGAAATATGTCACTCCTGTTGCCCCGTCCCCGCTTAAACCCCATCCGCCAGATGTTTTCGATACATTATATGCTGATATTTCAACAGTTCCAATGTCTGTTAAGCTTCCTCCTTTTGCTAATATCCATGTTCCATTAGGATATCTTATTAACTGCATGTGTAACCATACATCCTGAGGAGACACGATGTTTGTTAAATCGATTAATCCGTAATTCCTTAAGTACATTAAATCATACCAATTATATCCTGGAGGTGGATTTCTCGCATCAAATCTTCCTATATATCCATAATCATTGATATCTGTGAGGTATGCGAACACATCCATAATGTTGTTTGAATAAGTATCTACATCGATTTTGAATCCAGAAGGCAATGAAGTGGAATTCATATATACCCAACACCATTCTGTCGGAATTCCGCCTGCAGCAGAAATATTCATTTGTAATACCCCATATCCAAATTTTACCGTGTTGATTCCCAAATATTTACAATCCGTTCCAACGTATGTTCCTAAACCAGCCAAACTGTTTAAAGGATAATATGCCAAAAATGTCTCGCTTCCGTTGTTCGCTAAAACATCCGCAGGGAGAGTTGTAACATTGTCATAATACATGTAAACCGTGCCGTTTATCTGTGGAACCTTCAACCAAATAATTGCATATTTTCCAGCCACATAACTTTCTTTCCAGAAGGGGATTTCTTGCTCTTGTTCGCTTGTTGTGTTCAACCATGTAAATCTCAAATTGTTAAAATCAGCATCCATCCCTGTTCTGTATGTCACATTCAGCCAAATGTTTATGTTCGTCACATTCGCAGGAGAAGTTGTTAGCTCAATTGGAACTCGGTAATTAAACAAAGCAGGATTGAAAGCATGTCCGACACTACTCAAAACCAAAAATGCGAACAGGAAGGCAAGGAGCAAACTGGTTTTTTTCATCCTTTAATCACCCAAAACATCATTATTATTATCAATGCAATCATGGAAAACTTAAACACATCTCCAACCATTGCAACTTTGCTTTGTATTTTCGCCACATCTACAGTCTGGTTAAACACAACCGGTTGTATCATGTTTCCGCTGTTCGTAATCAAGACATGCATTCCCTCATTCATGACACTATAAAATAACATGCAAATAAATATGCATGCTACCGCCATAGCAAACTTGAACATTCCCATGTTTATTCCGCCTCCTCGTATTCCTCAACTAAATAGTCCTCTTCTTCCTGTTTAAACAATTTTCTCAAAATAAAGTATGCGAATGGTCCTCCTAACAAAATCATTGCTATAATATCAAATCCCTCTTCAATCCTGCTCAAAATACTCGTATAGGTTGTGTAACTTATGCCTTTCGTAGTTGGTGCAGTTAAATAACTATACTTCATTAACGGAGCAATGTAACCATCAATCAGTAGGTAAAAAGCGATAATGAAAACTGCTAAAATGAACATGTCCAATAAAAATTCCACCGCATCGTCAATCATAGTTGTTATTAAACTTTACTTAACTTTTTAAAACTACAATATCTTTCCGAAGTATTCCTCCACACTTGCTATTTTGTTGTTAAATATGTCTCTCTTGTATTTGTCCACTTTCTTTTTACTTCTCGATTTTCTTTTGCCTTTCGGCTTCGGCATCTTTGGAAATTCAGGTATGTTTTTGTCTATGTCAAACAATGGGAAGTGTGGTATGCCGAAAAACTCAAACTTCGGTGTTGTCTCGTCAATGCTCGGAAACTCTAAACTCAATGCGTTCAACTCGCCTAATATGTTATTCTGCTCCTCTGCCTGTCCTTCAACAATCCGGGTTGGTGCTATCATTCCCACTTCCTCAACCTTTGGAATGTTCAATAATGGATGCTCATTAGCCAACCCTTCGCTCATGTCTATTCTAAACTCCGGTTGCAAGAAATCCATCTGCCCAATCCTGTCTTTAAACATCCACTTGTGTTTTTCCTCCTCTTTTATCTTCCTTATATCGTGTTCTCTCATCGCCATTATCTCCCCTGCTCCTATTCTGCCGATGTTTGCGGTGTCTACACTTGCCGTGTCTAAAAAATCTCCCATCAAACTTTCCAAGTCCTCTTTAAACAATGCTTCTGGGACTGCGGTTGTAAAGCCGAGAACATGCATTATGTCATTTTCGTTTGCCGTTGCGGTTTTAAGTGCTTCCTGTTGCAACGCTCCTTCGTCCATCCTTAACGGCTCGTTTGTTTCAACTGCTGGTTTGTTTGCTTCATTAACATTGTTCAAAACATTGCTTATCTTTTGGGATATGCTTTGCTCCTGTTCCTCCTCGCTTGGTTTCTCCTCCTCGCTAATTATTTTAAAATTCTCGTCCGGTAAATCCTCAACTGTTGGCAATTGCAACTCTTTAACTGGATTTATGCTTCCTCTTATGCTTAACATTGCCTTCAATTTATTGTCCTTAACTACTGCTCCGCTTTCTCCTTCGCTCTCTATCTTTGCTAATTTTTCCTCCTCTAAATTGTCTTCGCTTGTCAATCCCCTTGCTTCTATGTTCTTAAACTCTCCTTGTATTTCCCCCAACCCTTCGTTACTCATCTTAACATTAACTCCTTCTGATTTAACATTAGCCAAACCTTTAACTATGTTGTCTCCTTCGTAACCCTGCCATCCTATCAAATTGCCTTCGGCTTTCTGTTGCATGTCTGCCTCTACCGGGATTTCAATATTATCATTGCCTAAATTCAACTTAACTCCTTCCATACTTGCTTTTATGTTCTCCCATAATGGCTTGGATTTGCTAACCAACTCAATTGGCTTTTCCTCATCTCCAACCGCTTTTATTCCTCTCCAATTCCATGTGTTCTCTCCTTCCTTTTCTCCTTCCAACTCTAACTTTATTGGCAATCTTTCCTCTTCAGTAATACCTAAAGCCCTCTTAATTATGTTGCTCGGCTTTTTCTTTACTCTTATCTCTCCTTCTCCTTCTGCGGATATTGTGCCTTTCTCCACATCTCCCAATATGTCCATGTCAATGTTGTGGCTTACATCCTCCAATCCTTCTCCTGCTTCTCCTGTTGCCAAAAGGATTGGTGCTTGCTCAACCAATCCTGCTATCTGCTCTGGATTTTTCTCCACTATTCCTTGTCCGACATCCTTGCCTACTTGTGCCAATATGCCAACTTTGACCACATTTCCCAATGTTGGAGCCGTATCTCCTAAAACTCCCAATATCTCTCCTCCAATAGGAATAAGCATGGCATTTTCTCCATACTCCAATGGATGCTCCGCAATATCCTTAATGCTGTAACCTGCTACTTCCCTCGCAAAACCTTTAACTCCTCCTTCCTTCTTACCTTCTTCTATCTCTTTCTCACCAAACCTTATGGCTTCCTCTCCGTGCTTTGTTTTGGATAAAATCTCATCAAAAACAGGACTTAATTCATGGAACAAAGATAATGCTACTGTTCCTTCTCCTCCTGCTTGCATCAATGCTGGTAATTCCTCTGCTGTATGTTCTACCGCATTCTCTATCCCTAAAACAATTCTTGCTCCTTCAGGAGTAATAACTTTATGTTTTGTCTCTACTTCAATGTTTGGTTTTATATGTAATATCTCATTCGCTACATTGTCCTCAAATCTCCTTTCCTCAATGTTCGTCAATATGTTTATTTTATGTTGCTCTTTGTTTTTCCATGCGTTTAACTTTGCTTTGTCCTCGTTTATAATCGCTAAAACTTCCTCTTTGTTGGCTATGTTGTTCTTTGTGCTTACTTCTTTCTCTATCTCGTTCAACTTGCTCATTTCTTTGTTGTATATGCTATTTATTTTCTTTTCCTCTGCTTTTTTCTCCTGGTTGCCTAATGTCTTCGCTATCTCAAAAGGATTACCTTCGTAGCCGCGAATGGTTGATTTTGGCTGTTGCATAATTTGAGGAGCAACTAATTTTAACTCCTCGCGATAAAAAGGATTTGTCTCTGCTTTGTGCATTAAACCTGCCACAAAATTGTTATATTCCTTCATTTGTTTCTCTTTCTCTTTCTTAACTTCCTCTATGCTCTCTGGTTTACTCGCTTCCTTGTGGCTTCCTCCGTGGAATATGCTTTTAATCTTGTGGCTAACCTCATGTATCGCATGGCTTATCTCATGCTCTATGCTGTGATGCTCCGGATGGCTTTCATTCAATTCAGGATGGCTTGCTCCTAATATTCTCCAAGGATTGCTGTTAACCGCTGTTGATGTTGAATTAGT
>Ga0256834_1000430_pt1 | contig 30515 bp, 32 predicted proteins | sample 4281140metaG_FD_190536 | JGI IMG/M metagenome (GOLD analysis project Ga0256834, IMG submission 190536) | Hydrothermal vent microbial communities from East Pacific Rise, Pacific Ocean - 4281-140 | ecosystem: Environmental > Aquatic > Marine > Hydrothermal vents | place: Pacific Ocean: East...
AATAAGGCCACTAGACCACTATTTGATATTGTTGATACGCCAACAAAAATGCTCGAACTGGGTGAAAATGCCCTCATTGACCATATCAAGACCATAGGGCTTTACCGCACAAAGGCTAAGAATATTATGTCCATGGCACAGTCTTTAATCGAAAATCACAACGGCGTTGTACCCAATACAAGACCCGAACTTGAAGCGCTAGCAGGCGTTGGTAGAAAAACAGCAAACGTCGTTCTTAATAACTGCTTTGGTCAGCCAACGATCGCCATAGACACGCATCTATTTCGCGTCAGTAACCGAACAGGCATGGCATTTGGTAAAACACCGTTGGCTGTGGAATTAGGGTTATTAAAAGTAATACCAGACCATTTCAAACTACATGCTCATCACTGGATGATTCTGCATGGACGCTATATTTGTAAAGCCCGCAAACCAATGTGCTCTAAATGCTTGATTAACGATCTATGTACATTCCAGAAAAAAGAACTTTTAGATTAGTTTTCGCGCTGAATGGTTTTTACGATGTGAACAAAGTAGGCCGTTGAAAATATTGGGACAAGAATGTTCAATATTGGAATCATAGAAAGGCCTGCAGGGATAAGACCTGCGGCAAAAATTCTGCCCATATAATATTTACGCATGGCATGGGCATCTCGAACAGGCATGTGGCGCATCGCTACCATTGTAAAATATTCACGACCCAATAAATATGCATTCGCCATAGCCATTAGGAAAATACCGATACCAAAAAATAGAGTTGGTAACAAAAATAAATTGACCACAAGAACCAGTAAACCAAATTGTAGCGAAATCATCAAACCGATCGCCAGCGAAATAGGTTTTCCAATAGGTTCATTGGGGTAATCTCGCATCTCAACTTTTTCGGCAATTTCATCTAGAAATAGACCAGCAAAAACAGCAGTAACTGGTGCCATTAAAAAGAAAAATGCTGCAAATAACCCAAGACCAGTGGCAATAGCTAAAATGGTTTCTAACCACGGCCAAGGAAACGCCGCCATGATTGAAATCAACACTTCAAGCCCAACAAGAATCCCAATAAAGAGCAAAACAGTTAAACCGATAGATTTCCACAGCACGGTTCGAATGCGCGGTGCAAAAATATCTTCCAATGCTTTGATTGCTGCTGAAAACACCAGTAGGCCTCCAAAAAACTCATTTACTTGCAAAATTACCTGACAAGAACTCAACGGGCTTTAAGTAAGCATGATTGTTTTAAATAACAAGGCCAACGCAGAATTGGCTATTGTTTTTCAAACCGCTTAGCCCTACTTTGACCGCGATTTGAAACATTCTAGCGTTTATATTACGCTTTTCGGAGAAATAAAGTGACAAAACAATTTGATGTGCTGGGCATTGGCAATGCAATTGTCGATGTATTGAGCAAAGTCGAAGATCAGTTTTTGCTGACAAACGAAATTCCAAAAGGATCAATGCAAATAATCGATGAAAAAACTGCACAACACCTGTATTCGACAATGGGTGCTGGCATTGAAATTTCAGGGGGATCGGCAGCTAACACAGCCGTAGGTGTTGCCCAACTGGGTGGCCAAGCAGCGTTTTTTGGTAAAATAAAAACCGACCAACTTGGGGAAGTTTTTCGCCATGACATCACGGCATCTAACGTCACGTTTCCAACTCAAGATGCAACAACTGGTCCAGAAACAGCACGGTCTTTCATCCTCGTCACACCAGATGGAGAGCGCACAATGAACACGTTCCTAGGGGCTTGTGTGGAGTTTGGACCACAAGACATTGATGTTGATACCGTTAAGGCATCAAAAGTGACGTATATGGAAGGGTTTTTATGGGACCCTGAGCAGGCAAAAAAAGCTTTTGTTAAAGCAGCGCAAATTGCTCGCGAAGCAAACCGTGATGTATCACTTTCATTATCAGATTCTTTCTGCGTTGATCGCCATCGCGAAAGTTTTTTAGAACTTGTCAAACGTGACATTGATATATTGTTTGCCAATGAGGATGAGATAAAATCTTTGTATCAAGTCGATACTTTTGATGATGCCCTGCAAGCCGTCCGTCAAGATTGTAAAATTGCCGCCCTTACACGCTCTTCTGCTGGCAGCGTTATTGTTTCTCCAAATGAAATTCATATTGTTGAAGCAGAAACAATTGATAAAGTCGTTGATACTACTGGTGCGGGCGATCTGTTTGCAGCAGGATTTCTGGCCGCTTACACAAAAAACAAAGACCTTGTTTCATGTGCGCGACTTGGCTCTATGGCCGCAGCCGAAGTCATCAGCCATATTGGCGCACGACCACAGGCAAATTTACTCGAAATGGCACAGGTAAAAGGCTTACTATAATTTACGAAGTGCCACCGAACTGATCCGATGATCTGCTTCCTTGCGGATTATCAGATCGGCGCGATGTCTCGTCGGCAAAACATTTTCTCGTAAATTTACCAGATTGATTGTCTCCCAAATCCGGTTGGCGGTTTCGCGGGTTTCTACATCATCGAGACTGGCGTAGCGATGAAAGTATGATCGCTTGTCTTGAAAAGCTGAATCGCGCAAAGAGAAGAATCTATCGATGTACCATTTTCGCAAAATTTCTTCATCTGCATCGATGTAAATCGAAAAATCAAAGTAATCTGATACATAGGGTATGGCTTTACCGTCGCGCGGCAGACTACCCGTTTGCAAAACAGTTAGACCTTCGACAATCAGTATGTCTGGTTGAGAAACCGTTATCGATTTACCTGTCACCACATCATAAGATAAATGGGAGTAAACTGGGGCTGAAACGTTGGCTTTTCCAGCTTTAATATCAGAAAGAAACTCCAACAAAAGCGGGAGGTTATAGCTTTCTGGAAAACCTTTGCGCCCCATGATGCCTTCACGTTCAAGCTGATCATTAGGTAACAGAAATCCATCTGTTGGCACCAGTCCAACCTTTGGATGATTAGGCCAACGCGCGAGTAGCGTTTTCAAAATGCGTGCAGTCGTACTTTTCCCGACGGCTACCGACCCAGCCATACCAATGATATAAGGAACCTTTTGACCTTTGATATGAGAAAACTTTTTGGTTGCATCAAATAGCTTTTGAGTCGCTGCAACATATAAATTCAACAAACGAGACAATGGCAAATAAATTGCTACAACTTCATCAAGGTCAACGCGATCATTAAGCCCGCGTAACTCATTCAATTCTTCAGCGGTCAATGTTAACGGGGTATCATCGCGCAATTTGGCCCATTCTTCTCGTGAGAATTTTCGATACGGTGAAGGAGGGGCAATGTTCGGCATTGAGTAAACTAACCTATTTTTCTGCTCTAGAAGCTTTTTCCTGCAAACCACTTTGACCAGTGCGCTTGGAAAGTTCTGTCATTACATCACTTAAATTTACATCGCATGATTTAAGCAAAACCAATAAATGATACAAAACATCGCCAGCTTCAGAAACGATGTGTTTTTTGTCGCTACCAACACTGGCAAGGGCTATTTCAAAGGCTTCTTCACCAAACTTTTTTGCGCAGTGGTCTTTTCCCGCCGCTAAAAGTTTTGCGGTATAAGAAGTATCACCACTTTGAGAACTTCTTTGCTCAATCGTATTCATGAGATCGGCAAGGACTTGCACTTGGTGTTCATTGCGCACTTGGTTTGGATCGTGTTGTGTCATTGTGGCTTTGTCCTATCAATTGTCTCGATCAGTCTAGGCGAACAGGCACACCTTTGTCTGCCATATAGGTTTTTGCTTCTTTAATTGTATACGTCCCAAAGTGGAAAATAGACGCGGCTAAAACACCCGTTGCGTGGCCACTTTTTACACCTTCAACAAGGTGATCGAGGTTGCCAACACCACCACTTGCAATAACTGGCACGCGAACAGCATCGGTAATCGCCCGCGTGAGTGGAATATTAAACCCTTGACCAGTGCCGTCGCGATCCATTGATGTCAGTAAAATTTCACCTGCGCCAAGGCCTACCATTTTTTTAGCAAACTCTACTGCGTCTATTCCGGTTTTTTCACGCCCGCCATGGGTGAAAATTTCCCATCGTGGAGTTTCATCTGGTTCAGACACTGTTTTTGCATCAATGGCTACAACAATACATTGGCTGCCAAATTTATCTGATGTTTGTTTAATTAACTCTGGGTTTTTGACTGCAGATGTATTGATTGAAATTTTATCTGCTCCCGCCAGTAAAAGTTTACGCACATCATCAACACAGCGCACGCCACCACCAACCGTTAAGGGCATGAAGCATTGTTCTGCAGTCTCGCGGACAACGTCAAAAATTATTGCTCTATCTTCATGACTGGCGGTAATATCTAAAAAACACAGCTCATCAGCACCTGCTGCATCATAAGCTTTGGCGATTTGAACAGGATCACCCGCATCGCGCAAATTAACAAAATTTGTACCCTTAACGACGCGGCCGTCTTTAACATCAAGGCAAGGAATTATTCGTGCTTTAAGCATTTGGTTTTGCCTTAGCTTTTGCAATTAAATCCAAAGCTTCAGTTGCATCTAGACGTCCATCATATAATGCTCGGCCAGAAATCGCGCCTTCAAAAATGGCGCAATCAGGTTCAAGTAAACGTTTGATGTCATCAATGGAGGCAAGGCCACCGCTAGCGATGACGGGAATAGAAGTTGAACGTGCAAGCTCTAGTGTTGAGTCAATATTTAACCCTGTTAAAATACCATCGCGATCAACATCTGTGTAAATGATTGTCGTTACACCAGCATCTTCAAACTTGGCTGCCATATCTATAATTGTGAGCTCAGAGGTTTCTGCCCAACCCTCAACCGCAACTTTACCGCCCTTTGCATCAATTCCTACAGCAATACGGCCAGGAAATTTTTTACATGCTTGCCGCACTAGTTCGGGATCTCTAACAGCAATTGTTCCCAAAATTACCCGCGTAATCCCCTTATCTAGCCACATCTCAATTGTTTCGATGTCACGAATGCCTCCACCAAGTTGAGTGGGTAACTTTGTTGCACCGAGAATTTCTTCAACAGCCTGTCCATTTACTGGCCTGCCTGCAAACGCACCATTCAGGTCGACCAAATGTAAAAATTCAAAACCTTGATCTTCAAATGATTTCGCTTGCGCGCCAGGACTGTCATTGAAAACAGTAACCTGTTCCATGTCACCCAGTTTTAACCGCACACATTGTCCGTCTTTTAGATCAATTGCAGGAAACAAAATCATCATCGTTCTTTCAGAATTTAAAGGTTAAGGTGTCCATTTAAGGAAATTTGATATTAGGGCCAATCCAAGCTTTTGGCTTTTTTCTGGATGAAATTGCGTGCCGATCATATTATCACGCGCGACAATTGCTGTGACAGCTTGACCATAGTCTGCGGTAGCTATTTTTTCTTCCAGATTAAATGGCGCAAGATGATAGGAATGAACGAAATAGGCATGAAGCCCTTGCCCTCCTGTTTCAATGCCCTCCAAAACAGGATGTGATTGCACAGCGTCCAATGTATTCCAACCCATATGAGGAATTTTTAGCTGTGGGTCATTTGGTTCAATCTTACAAACCTCGCCTTTAATCCATCCAAAGCCAGTAGTTTCTTCACCTTCAAGTCCGCGCGTCGCCATTAACTGCATACCAACGCAAATGCCTAAAAAAGGTTTGCCAGCTTGGATCACTTGCTCCTGCAAAGTTTCCCACATATCTGGGAGAGCTTTTAATCCATCACGGCAATCTTTAAATGCACCGACCCCTGGTAAAACAATTCGATCTGCTGACCTAACCATTTTGGCACAATTTGTAAGCTCAACACTACCCTTTAAGCCACCATCATTAAGCGCGCGCTCAAACGACTTTTCTGCGGAACGTAAATTTCCCGAACCATAATCAATTATAACTGTTTTCACGATACTGTCTCTGTAAACTCTGCCTCACCAGCACGGCGCGAAAATGCTCGCCCACTGGTCACATATGAGAAAAATCTGTGTTCTGCCGCTATCATATCTCGCGCCGCAACGGTTAGTTTTTGACGATAGCGTTGGCGATTTAAACTCCAACGATGAATGTCATTACCTTCAAACCCAAGGATAATATTTCCAGTTATTTTCATAGTCGTTAAAATTTCGCTAGGCATATCGGCCCAATAAACCAACGCAATCAATGCTGCTTGAATAACCAGATAAATTGCAAAAACAAGCCACATTTTTTTAGCTAAAAACCAAACCGTCGGCACAAATAATGCCAACCAATTAAAACCGTCTTTTACCAACACAACGTCTTCAGCCATGCCAGTCAAACTGTTTTCTGCTTCTTGCCTATAATGGACAGTATAAAGGTTCATCTTATTCTACCTAAAAGGACTGAAAAGGCTCAAAGCCTTTAACGAGTTAGCCGCTAAGCGAACCTTTTGTTGAGGGAATAACATCGGCTTGGCGTGGATCAATCTCTACTGCTTGGCGCAACGCTCTGGCTAAGCCTTTGAAACAGCTTTCAGCAATGTGGTGGTTATTGTCGCCATAAAGTGCCTCAACATGAAGAGTAATCCCTGCATTTTGAGCAAATGCTTGAAACCATTCTCTAAATAACTCGGTATCAAAGTCGCCAACTTTTGGTTGAGAAAATGATGCTTTCCATATTAGGAATGGGCGGCCAGAAATATCAAGCGCGATACGTACAAGGGTTTCATCCATTGGCAAATAAGCGCTGGCATATCGTCCAATACCTCGGCGATCCCCCAATGCTTTGGCAATAGCTTGACCAATCGCAATGCCGCAATCTTCTGTTGTGTGATGCATATCGATATGAAGATCACCTTTGGCTTGCAAGGTAATATCAATTAACGAGTGTTTGGATAACTGCTCAAGCATATGATCGAGAAACCCAATACCCGTATCGATATTAAAGCTGCCAGTTCCATCCAAATTAACCTCAACCGCAATGGCAGTTTCATTGGTTTTTCGTTCTACTTTTGCCGTGCGCATTGATTTTACATCCCTTAAAGCACATTTAGACTACACAAACTTTATTGCCTTTTAGCAGGTCTTTGCCGTATCGCCAATGTTTGTATTCAGCTAACAAATTGATTGTCACTATAGCCTTTTACATAACAAACTTTTATTTACTTTAAATCGCGATTAAAATTCTTACATTAAGTGAAACATATCACTTTAGGGTATTCTCATGAGTTCAAATGCAAATATAGAACAATGGCACGGCACGACCATTCTCACTGTCCGAAAAGAAGGAAAAGTGGTCATTGCTGGAGATGGGCAAGTTAGCCTTGCCAATACAGTTATAAAATCTAACGCGCGCAAAGTACGTCCATTAGGTACAAGCGGGGTTGTGGCGGGGTTTGCAGGGGCAACTGCTGACGCAATGACCTTGTTTGAACGGCTAGAGTCTAAACTTGAGCAACATCCGGGCCAATTGACCAGAGCTTGTGTCGAGTTAGCAAAAGACTGGCGTACTGATCGATACTTGCGCAAACTTGAAGCCATGATGATTGTGGTTGACCAAGATGTGTCCTTAGTTTTAACGGGAACTGGTGATGTATTGGAACCAGAAGGCGGCGTTATTGGGATCGGATCTGGTGGCAATTATGCATTGGCAGCAGCTCGTGCCTTGATGGAAACAGATTATGATGCTGAAACCATTGCAAAAAAGGCGATGGCAATCGCCGCAGAAATATGCGTCTTCACAAATGGCAATTTGACCATTGAAACAATAGATGCTGATTAAATTTATAAATTGAAAGAATTCTGAATGACTGACTTTTCACCACGCGAAATTGTATCAGAACTAGACCGCTATATCATTGGCCAAAATGATGCTAAGCGCGCTGTTGCCGTTGCCCTAAGAAACCGCTGGCGCCGCAAACAACTTGATGATGATTTGCGTGAAGAAGTATTACCAAAGAATATTTTGATGATCGGTCCTACTGGTGTCGGCAAAACTGAAATTGCACGACGATTGGCAAAGCTTGCAGGTGCCCCATTCATTAAAGTGGAAGCAACGAAGTTTACAGAAGTTGGCTATGTCGGGCGCGATGTTGAACAAATGATCCGCGACCTGACCGAAATTTCCATTGGCCTTGTGCGCGAAAAAAAACGACAAGACGTTAAAGTTAAAGCCCATGCCAATGCTGAAGAGCGGGTTTTAGCGGCACTTGTCGGAGAAAATGCCTCGCAAGCAACGAGAGATTCGTTTTTGAAGAAACTTCGCGATGGCCAACTTGATGAGCGCGAAATTGAAATCGAAGTTGCCGATCAATCTAGCGGCATGCCTAGTTTTGATATTCCAGGAATGCCCGGCGCATCTGTCGGTATGTTAAATATTTCAGACATGCTTGGTTCTGCAATGGGTCAAAAAACTAAAACTCGCAATTTATCTGTCAAAGAAAGCTATGAAGTGTTACTTGCCGAAGAAGGTGACAAGCTTTTAGATGACGAACAGGTTGTGGAAGAGGCCATCCATGTGGTGGAAAATGACGGTATCGTTTTTCTTGATGAGATAGATAAAGTTTGCGCTCGCTCAGAACGTCAAGGGGGTGATGTTAGCCGTGAAGGTGTACAACGTGACCTGCTGCCAATGCTTGAGGGCACCACAGTATCGACAAAACATGGGCAGGTAAAAACCAACCACATTTTATTTATTGCTTCAGGTGCGTTTCATGTTGCAAAGCCATCGGATCTGTTGCCAGAACTGCAAGGGCGGTTACCTATTCGCGTCGAATTGAGGGCGTTAACACAAGATGATTATCGACGTATTTTGACCGAACCAGAAGCTAGTCTCATCAAACAGTATGTTGCCTTGCTTGGTACAGAAGGTGTGAAGCTCAATTTCACCGATGATGCCGTTGAAGCGATAGCGAAGTTTGCTGTTGAGATCAATTCAAGCGTTGAGAATATCGGAGCACGGCGCCTACAAACAGTGATGGAACGCGTACTTGACGAGATCAGCTTTACAGCGACAGACCGCGATGGTGAAGAGATTATCATTGATGCCGCGTTCGTTGATAATCACATTGGGGATTTAGCTAAAAACGTCGATCTATCTCGGTTCATTCTTTAACGAGCGTCGAAATTTTGAGCAATGATAGATGTTGTTTAATTTCATCATTGCTCATTTGGCCAATATCATCAGCCAACCTGTTTGCCAGTTCAGTTGCAATTGGCGATAGGGCACTTGTATCTATTGTAATTTTGGGATGAGATAAGCGCGCAAGAGCAACAATATCTTCGGCGTCATCCCAAATGATATTAAAATAATTGATTGTTCGTTGAAGTAAATACCAACTTGGTCGACCCTTTTTTCCATGCTCCAAGGCCGATAGGTACGCACTCGATACTCCCAATGCAGCAGCCATTTCTTTTAAGGTTACCCCTTTGGCTTTTCGCAATTGCCGTATCTTTACACCAAACGGGGTCATCTGGCTTTATTCCTTTTAGCCATGTTTCGTAATTGAACATACATTGCCCCGCCGCCGCCATGCTTTGGGTGTGCAGGTTGATAACCTGATATGAGCATTCTAAATTGTGGTTCTGAAAACCAAAATGGCACTTCTTTGCGTAACCTTCCAGTGCGATCAGAAGAATCATGAAAATCGCGACTATGCAACGTATGGCGCGAAAACTGGGCTTCGCCTTTTCCTGTTATCACCAATACTGTCCGTTTGTTTTGGAAGGCGCTAAATTCAAGAAAATTAAGTAATTTTTCGCGTGCCGATGCAACACTTTCACCATGCAAATCCAACCTACCTTCAATTTCTACTTGCCCACGTAATAGACGACGTTGTTTACGACGATCTAGCCCAGTGTATTCAAGCGCAACCGAATTGTTCAACTGTTGTTTTTGCGGTAAAACTGTTTGGGGTACAGACGGGGCTTTTACCTTTGGTGCTAATTGTTTTGGGTGATTATTTTTTTCAAACAGGGCAAGCTCTGCAGCTAGTTCAGGGTTAACTGCTACGATTGTTTTACTCACGCGGGCCCACAATTCAAAATCAGGAACCATATTTGATGCTTTATGTTTAGATTTTCTCTTAGCCATTTGTAATATTCGCTAATCAGAAAAGTTTTGCGCAAGACTATTTGGCAAGAGAACAATCATTTCACCCTCCGCCTTCATTTTCCCAGCCGTTAAAGCTGCTTGGTCGCCACTTCCCCAAAAAACATCACCACGTGCATATCCACGAATGGCTGATCCTGTATCTTGAGCGATCATCAATGATTGCCAATTATTTTCCTGGGTCGATGAGCCAAGCTCTAAATCAATATTGAGAAAAACAGGCGTACCAAATGCCCAGTATCGCCGATCAACAGCTAGACTGGTTTTTGGGGTTAAATGCACATGCTGAGCCCCAACGGGACCAAGTTCATCTGGTACATTCTTCAATATTCTAAAGAACACAAAAGATTTATTATTCCACATCATTGCTTGGGATTTTTTAGGGTTTTGGTCTAACCAAGCGCGAATTGTTTGCATCGAAACGGTTTCTTTTTCCAACGCACCTTGGTCAATCAACACTTTACCAATGGGCGTGTAAGGCAAACCTGATTTTGCGGCATAACCCAATCGAATGCTTTTTCCATTGGGCAAGCGAACACGACCAGAACCTTGTATTTGAACAAAAAAAGCATCGGCTCGATGCTTTAGCCATAAAAGCTCTAAGCCCTGATCGGCTAATGCGCCATTTTCAATTTCTTCTCGAGTGTAATAATACGAAGGCTTATTATTCTTTATTCTACCATAGCCAAAGCCTAGTGTTTTCTGCTGGTCTTCATCAAAGCGAATTAAATCCTTTGGCTTTGCATAAATTGGGATTTGAAATTCAGCCGTCTTTTCTAGGCTGCCTTCTACTTCCGGCTCAAAATACCCCGTAAATAATCCTTGTGGAGTTTGAGGATCAATCACACGAAACGGGGTAAAGTTATCTTGAAAAAAAGATACCAAAGCCTGCGGTGTTGTGAGATTTGATTGTGCTTGCGCTAATTCACAAACCTTCACCCAGTCATCTTTAGTACCACCAAAAACTGGCCGTTTGGAAAACGCTCTATTATCAGACGCCATCTGATTACATGATCGGACCAGCGCCTGAAAAGAGTCAGTTTTATCTATAGATTGCCAATTTTTAATATCAGAAAATTGCAATTCCTTGAGAATTGAATTTGATCCTGCACTAAACACATTATTCACCATAGATAAGATCAACAAACTGGCAAGCGGCACAACAAATGGCAAATTTCTAAACTTTTGCCAATCAAGTGCGAGCCAGTTATGCATCATCGCCATCGGTTGATACAAGCCGCCAGTTTGGGTCTCTTGAAGAAAGATCGCGTTCAAAAGTCCACGTATCTATAATTTTCTGAACTTCTGTCGCATCGCCCTCAATGACTTTTCCTGCGTTGTTGCGAACAACAGAAACCAACTCACTAACAAATCTTGTTGTTACAAAGGCACGTTTATTTTCTAGTTCAATATTGACCACATCGGCTTCATCAATGCCAACAAATTGGGTCGACATTTCTGCGCCCTCTTTTTTTCGTTGATCGATAGCAGAAGAAAAACCAGAAAAAACCTCTTTAGATAGTAAACTTTTAAGCGCTTTTTTATCACCATTGGCAAAACCAGTGACAATCATCTCGTAAGCAGATTTTGCGCCCTCAACAAAGGTATCTGGGTCAAAAGTATTATCTAATGCCCGAATTTGTGTAAGCACATCGGCAAACTTTATATTCGCAGGGCTTAAAACTTCTTCTTCAGCTGGAAGGCCTAACTCAACGGGTTCAACTTCTTGCTTAGCTGACGTTTTAGTAGGCATCTGGATTACATTAGTATCATCTGAGGATTCTTCATCAATATCGCGTTTGTTTTGTTGCTTTGGCGGCGGAAAATCAATTGGGTCATCATGCCCAGTACGTTGACCCAGCACGCCACGTAATTTGAAAAAAACAATTACGGCAGCTGCAATAATCAATAAAGTAATCGGATCGAAAGTATCGTTCATTTTAGAACTCTTACAACTTGAAAGGAAAAACGGGTTTAATTATTATGTATCGTACATATATAGTACCTGTAGGCTAACTCCAATGGTGTGCGGCAAAAGAAATCATATGTTAGGTTTCTATGGCCTGTTTCTAGCAGTTTTCTTGGCTATTTTATTTTGGCCGTTTTGTTTTAATTGAGGTTTATTGTGCCACTCATTTTATTTGGCTTATTTATTATTATTCCCGTGTTGGAAATTGCCGCATTTATCCAAGTTGGATCTATTATCGGCTTACCTTTGACTTTGCTTGGTATTTTATTTACCGCCTTACTTGGGGCTTTTTTGGTTCGTCAACAAGGCTTTAAAGCCCTTAATGACGCTAAAGCAAATTTGGAAAATCAAAAATCACCTGCAGAACAAATGATCCACGGAATATTTATACTCATTGCAGGCTTATTGTTATTAACACCTGGATTTTTGACTGATACCATTGGATTTCTATTTCTCATTCCACCACTTAGACTATCAATTGCGAAAAAAGTTTGGTCATGGATGAAAACCAATGACTCATTCACCATAAACACTCCAGGTGGAATGGGCGGTGGTGGGCCAAATGGGTTTGAGAAAAACAATTCAGACAGTAATAAAACCAACCGTTATGACGCGGATCAATTCAAAAAACGAAATAATGATATTATTGATGGCGAAGCGGTTGAGATCATCAACGATAATAATTTAGAAAATAAATGAATTCCTTTAATCGGAATAGACGAAATGTCGGGATGGCTTGCAGTTTTCCGCTAAAAATGTTAGCCACTTCAACATCTTAACCAACCGGCTTAGCAACTCAATAAGAGCTTGCCTGCCAAAATAGATGCGAGAGAAAACAACAAATGGCGAAAGCAACAAAAAAAGCTGTAAAAAAACCAGCAAAAAAGGTGGCAAAAACTGCTCCTAAATCGAATGGTGCACCAGAAGAAAATTTAACAGGCGATGGCGGCGTTGAAGGCCAACCATCAATGAATATTTTGGCTCAGTATTTGAAAGATCTATCTTTTGAAAATCCAAATGCCCCACAATCATTGGCAATTCAAGATGGCCAACCAGAAATCAACATTTCAGTCAATGTGAATGCTAAAAACCTTGCGCCAACTGATTTTGAAGTTGAACTTCATATCGAAGCCCAGGCAACGCATGAAGGCACAGCGGTTTTTGCAGCAGAACTTTTGTATGCAGGTATTTTTCGTTTAGAAAATATTCCAGAAGAAGCAATGCACCCAATCATTTTGGTTGAGTGCCCTCGGATGATTTTCCCGTTTGCTCGTCAAATTTTGGCCGATGCAACGCAAAAAGGTGGCTTTCCCCCTTTAATGCTTGATCCAATTGATTTTGCCAGCATGTATGAACAACGCGCAGCAGAAGGTGATAACGAAGCCCCTATTGCTTAATCACATGTTCTGATTTATCGATTATCGATCGAGTTAAAAAACTTGTCAGCTTTGCGGTTGGCAAGTTTTTTATTGTTTATTTGGTAAAAATTGGTTCCAAATGACATTTCCACCCAATTTATCGATAAACTGGGCGTGAGCTTTAACTTCTTCTTGGCTTAAACGAGAAGCGAGTGGCACAGGGCGAACAGACGCTTTTGAAATTGAAACACTTTGCGTTTCGACTTTCTTTTTATCGCTTACCGCGAGAGTTAACGTCGTTTGGCGACCTCCAATGAGTTCTAAATAAACACCGGCAAGTAATTCTGAATCAAGCAATGCGCCGTGAAGATCGCGCATCGCGTTATCTATCCCATACCTTCGGCATAAAGCATCTAGGCTATTTGGACCAGCAGGATGTTTTCTCTTTGCAAGATCTAACGTATCGATGACATGATTGGTTAGTCTTGGCTTTTTAATCATATCACGCTCGGCATGAATAAAACGCATATCAAATGATGCGTTGTGAGCAATCAAAACATCATCTCTAATAAAATCATCGAATTCCTGGGAAATATCGGCGAACAAAGGTTTGTCACTCAAAAATTCTTCAGACAACCCATGGACAGAAAATGCCCCTTCAGGCATATCACGCTGCGGATTGATATATTTATGAAATTGGACCCCTGTTGGCAGATGATTGATTAACTCAAGCGCACCTATTTCCACCACCCGGTCACCCGACTTTGGATCAAATCCAGTTGTTTCAGTATCAAAAACAATTTCTCGCATTTAACTTTCCAAATTCATTATTTACTGCATGTCGCTCACTAGCTTGGGTCAAGAATGGCAACTATTTTCTTAACTTGTAAAGTTGCATCTTCAACTGACACGCTAGTATCAACGATAAAATCAGCCCGTTTACGCTTTTCACTGTCACTAAGCTGTTTTGACAGTATCCATTCGAATTTTTCTTTGGATAAATTGGGACGGTCTAGTGCGCGTTGTCGTTGAATTTCTGGCGAGGTCGTTACAACAATTATTTTATCAACCTCATCTTCACGCCCGGTTTCAAACAATAGCGGAATATCTAAAAGGACAAATTCACTGCCTTGTTGCTCTGCCACTTTAATAAACTCATTGCGTAGAATTTGTATACGCGGGTGAACAACAGCTTCGATGTTTTTAATAATTGTACTATCTTTTGCGATACACTCAGACAGAGCCTGACGGTTAACTTTATTGTCAATTATTGCGATCGGGCAAATTTCTGAGATGTCTTTGATTATATCAAGATCATTTGCATATAAGTCATGGACTGCTTGATCGGCATCAAACACTTTATAGCCAAGGTCTTTGAAAATACTGGCCGTTTTTGATTTTCCCATCGCAATGGAACCTGTAAGTCCAACAATCAACATGTTAGCTATTTACCTAAATCATCAATAATTATATTTCGCAAATCTTTGGTGACTTTGGGAAAAATCCCAAACCACTTTTCAAATCCGGGAGCTGCCTGATGTAACAACATACCTAATCCATCGACCGTTGGATTACCTCTCTGTCTTGCCTGCTTGAGTAAATTGGTTTCAAGCGGTGCATAAACAATATCAGTTACGCAACAATGAGGTGGAAGATTTTCTAAATTTATTTCCAGTTCAGGTTGGCCAGTCATACCTAACGAAGTGGTGTTGACTAACAAATCCGCCTTTGAAATTGAATTATTCAGTTCAGAGAACTTAGCACTCGAAACTCTATTCCCAAAATGATTTGCCAGTTCTTCAGCTTTCTCAATTGTACGATTTATCAAAATGATATGAGCAACACCTTGGCCTAACAATGCGGCGATTATTGCTCGTGAAGCACCTCCTGCACCAATAACAACACATGTCATATCAAGGAATTTGATTTCGCGTACACCACTTTTTAGATTCGAGATAAAACCATACCCATCAGTATTGAGTCCATACACCGTGTTATTTTCGAAATAAACAGTATTTACTGCGCCGATGCTCTGGGTCAAAGGGTCTGCAACCGTAACAATTTCAAATACTTTTTCTTTGTGAGGAATAGTGACATTGCAACCTTGAAAACCAAAATTTTCTATATCCAATATGAAGCTCTCAAGGTTTTTCGGATCAACTGCTACTTTCTCATAGTCTCCGACCAGTCCGTACTGTTTGAGCCAGTATTTATGAATGAGCGGGGAGCGTGAATGTTTGATAGGCCAGCCTATAACGCATGCTTTTTGCATGAAACAATCCCTTATTGTTCGATAATATTTTCACGGCGTAAAAATTTTAATAATTCAAGCATTGGCAACCCTAGGATAGAAAAGAAATCTCCTTCAATCCTTTCAAAAAATTGCAAGCCCTGGCCTTCAAGCTTATAGCCCCCAACACTGGTTTTTACCTCATCTCCTTGAGTAGATAAATAATGCCCAAGAAATTCAGGTGAAAAATTACGCATTGTTAGATATGAGGATTCACTGTAATTCCACACAACTTGGCCATTTTTTGCAACAGATACTGCCGTTTCGAGCTGATGGGTATTGGAGCGAAGTTTTAATAATTGATCGCGAGCATCTTTTCTTGAAATAGGCTTATCATAAATAGTATTTTCAAAGATAAGTGTTTGATCTGCACCAATGACAAATGCATTTTGGTTAGTTTGCGACACATCAATAGCTTTTGCCTGAGCAAGCACTAAAGCTAAATCTTCAACTTGGCCATCTTTTAAGAACACCTTTTTTATAATGTCTTCATCCACGCTGGAGACAATTGAAGAAAATTCAATTACAGCATTTTTCAGTAACTGTCGGCGACTCTGGCTTGCTGATGCAAGGATTAATGACGGCTTCATACTTTATGTCTCAACTAAATCATTATACAAATTTAAAATCGATGCGGCAGTTTCTTCAATTGACTTTCGCGTAACATCAATAACTGGCCAGTTATTTCGTAAACAAAGACTTCGCATAAATTTTATTTCTTCGGTAATAGAACGGCGGTCAACATATAAACTATCTTTTTTTTCTTTTATAGTATCGAGTCGATTTCTTCTAATTTGAGCAATCCGATCAGTGGATGCAACTAATCCAACAATCATTGGATGATTTAATTCCTCTAGCTCTTTTGGAACGCCCACTTCAATAACTAAAGGAATGTTCGCCGTTTTCATTCCTCGATTGGCCAAATAAATACTCGTAGGGGTTTTTGACGTACGGCTTATGCCAATAAGTATTATATCTGCTGCTGCGATGTCCCACAAATGTTGGCCATCATCATGGATCAATGTATAGTTAAGCGCGTCCATTCGTTTGAAATAATGAGTATTCAAATCATATTGGCCACCTATAACTGGCTCACTTTTTGCGTTTAAATACGTTTGTAAAGAACTAATGACCGGGTCAAGAATAGATACTGATGGAATAGAAAGTTTTGCGCAGTGTTTTTCTAAACAATGACGAAGATGGGGGTCAATCATTGTAAACAGCACGATGCCAGGCTCTTGTTCAATCTTATTAAAAACAACGTCTAATTGTTTTTCGGTTCTTACCAAAGCATAAATATGTTGAATCGGATCATGATTTTTATAGCACGCCATTGCTGCGCGAGCGACCGTATCCAAAGTTTGGCCAGTGCCATCCGAAATCAAATGAATGTGATAGAATTGATGCGCTTTTATGTTCAAAACCAGACCTAAATAGTTTGTATTAAATGTGAATAAAATTGATTGTATTAGACCAAAATCAAGTATTACGAAAAGAGGATGTATTAACCTGTATTTTTTCCACTCTTAATTGATTTGCTATAATAGAACCAAACTCTAGGGAAAACTTTTAAAACTGGAAAGACTGTTAATCAATTTAAAAAAACTTTTATATTTAGTTGTTTTTACGCGATTTATTGTCCCGTTGCTTTTCTGTGATTTTTGAGGATAAGTAAATTTATAATAATAACTTTGGATATTTGCTTGATAAATAGTTATTACCGCTATCCACAGTTATACAACAAAAACAACCTTATTAATATTCTATTAACTTTATTAGAGATTGTAATGAATTCCGATAATAAAAAAGCTCTTATGAGTGTATTGGCAAATGAAAAGCCACACAGAAGACCCCTATGGTTTATGAGACAAGCAGGTCGGTATTTAGAAGAATATAGAAACTTGCGTAAAACAGCAGGTTCCTTTTTAGATCTTTGTTATAATCCTGATTTTGCAGCAGAAGTGACAATTCAACCTTTAAGACGATTTGATTTAGATGCAGCTATTTTATTTTCTGATATTTTGGTTGTGCCACAAGCTATGGGGTCGGAACTTGGATTTGTTCAAAATGAAGGTCCAAAGTTATCAGTTACTCGGTCGATGGCAGATGTTGAAAAATTAGAGCTTAGTCGTGTTAACGAATTTTTAGATCCTGTTTTTAACACTATTAAAACTGTTAAACCTGAACTTGATAGTCATGTTGCTTTTATTGGATTTTGTGGTGCACCATGGACGGTTGCAACATATATGATTGAAGGCGGTACATCGCAAGATCGGTTTTTATCCAAGAAAGCAGCTTTTTCTGGTGAAACTTGGTTTGATGTTTTAATTGATAAATTGATTATTGCTTCAATCGATTATCTTGAAGCTCAAGTTAGGGCTGGTGTTGAGGTTATTCAAATATTTGATAGTTGGGCGAGTGATCTGCCAGATTTACAACGTGAAAAGTATTGTTATAAACCTATCGCAAAAATTGTTGCTGGTTTGAGAGAAAGAGGCGTGCAGGTTCCTATTATCGGATTTGCTAAAGGCTTAGGCGCGGGACAATTAGACTTTGTTAAAGCTATTGATATGCAAGGTATTGGGGTTGAATCTTCATTGCCAGTAAATTGGATCAGAGAAAATCTGATTGATAAAGTTGCTGTGCAAGGAAATTTGGATCCAGTTCTTTTGGATATTGGTGGTCCAGGTTTAAAAGAAAATGTGCGCCATATTGTTTCAAATATTCCTATGGATCGACATATTTTCAATCTTGGGCATGGTGTTCGTCAAACCACTGAGGTTGACCATATCCATATAATGGTTGATACGGTTAGAGAATTTGATGGGTCGTAAAATCTAGAAAAAAATAAAGGTTGGAATATTTTGAATTTAAATGCTAGGCTTGCGACTTAGGATAGCTTTTGATAAGCGTTCTAAATTCCTTCCTTTTATTTGATAGCTTTTTCTTAAAAAGACTGTCCAGCTGGTATTTCAGCTTCAAAATACAATAGATTTAGATAAATGACCGATATTCATGATATGACAGAGATCACGCTGCTTGATCTCAAAAAGAAAACTCCCGCCCAACTTTTGTCCTTTGCTGAAGAACTAGAGGTTGAAAGTGCTAGTTCATTACGCAAACAAGAATTAATGTTTGCAATTTTAAAGCAACTTGCTGAAGAAGAAATTGACATTATTGGGGAAGGTGTTGTTGAAATTCTACAAGATGGATTTGGTTTCTTACGCTCCCCAGATGCAAATTACCTTGCAGGTCCCGATGATATTTATGTAAGCCCAAGTCAGGTGCGCCGTTTTAGCCTTAAAACTGGTGATACCGTTGAAGGGGAAATTCGTGCGCCTAAAGATGGTGAGCGATACTTCGCGCTTTTGAAAGTTAATAGGGTTAATTTTATTGATCCTGAAGAAGCAAAGCACAAAGTTCATTTTGATAATTTGACGCCACTTTATCCTGACGAACCTTTTAAAATGGAAATAGTCGATCCCGACAATAAAGATTTCTCGGGCCGGGTTATTGATTTAGTTGCCCCAATTGGTAAAGGACAACGCGGTCTTATTGTTGCACCTCCACGGACAGGTAAAACCGTTTTACTACAAAACATTGCTAAATCTATCGCTGCAAACCATCCTGAATGTTATATGATTGTTTTGTTGATTGATGAGCGGCCAGAAGAAGTGACTGATATGCAACGCTCAGTAAAGGGTGAAGTTGTTAGTTCAACGTTTGATGAACCGGCATCTCGGCATGTACAAGTTGCTGAAATGGTTATCGAGAAAGCTAAGCGCTTGGTTGAACATGGCCGAGACGTTGTTATTTTACTTGATTCTATTACGCGACTTGGTCGCGCTTATAATACTGTGGTTCCATCTTCTGGTAAGGTTCTTACTGGTGGTGTTGATGCGAACGCTTTACAACGCCCAAAACGGTTCTTTGGTGCAGCACGCAATATTGAAGAAGGTGGCTCTTTGACAATTATTTCAACGGCTCTGATTGACACAGGTAGTCGGATGGATGAAGTTATTTTTGAAGAGTTTAAGGGTACTGGTAACTCTGAAATCGTTCTTGATCGTAAGATAGCAGATAAACGGGTTTTCCCAGCTATCGATATTCTGAAATCTGGAACACGTAAAGAAGAATTGCTGGTTACGCCTGAGTTACTTAAGAAAACATTTGTTTTACGCCGTATTCTTAATCCAATGGGTACCACGGATGCGATGGAATTCTTGTTAGATAAATTGCGCTCAACCAAGGATAACAGTGAGTTTTTCGATTCAATGAATGTTTAACTTAACTGACTTAATCGTCAATGGTTTGGATTGTATTTGGTCTAAACGTTTCACGTGAATCATCGATTCTAGCGGTTTTTAGAAGGCGACGACTTATTTTAATGGTCGTCGCCATTTTTGTTTTATGTAGTAATACTTTTAATTGGCATTGATTTCATTTGATTCGTTGCCGTAACAAATTGAGATAAACATGATTGAGAGCACTACTATTTTCAGTCTATCAACGGGTGCTGGTATGGCTGGTATTGCGGTGATACGTGTATCAGGCCCTAAGGCGTTTCAAAGTATCAATTTATTATGTGCGAAGGATGTTGAAGAGCGATATGCAAGTTTGCGCAAAATTAAGAACTCAATATCTGGTGAGGTTTTAGACGAAGGCTTAGTTTTAAAATTTCAAGCACCTTTGACTTTTACAGGTGAAGATATTGTTGAATTTCACATTCACGGGGGACAAGCAACAATTAGCGCGGTTCTTGATGCACTGGGACAAATTGATGACTTTAGGCAGGCGGAAGCTGGAGAGTTTACTCGTCGGGCGTTTTCTAATGGTCGGTTAGATCTAGTTGAAATCGAAGGCTTGGGGGATCTTTTGCATGCACAAACACAAGCTCAAAGAAAACAAGCTTTAGCTCAGGCTCAGGGAGCCTCAAGCTTGGTATTTGAAAAGTGGCGTAGGGACATAATTTCAATACTAGCTTATTTTGAAGCTTCCATAGACTTTGTTGAAGAGGAAGATGTTGATGAGAGGGCTGTTACCCATCAAACAGAAAAGATGATTCACTTACGAAATGAAATGGCAGGCCATTTGAATGATAGTGCCCGAGGTACTGGTATTAGAGATGGCGTAAAAGTTGTCTTAGTCGGAGAACCTAATGTTGGTAAATCAAGTATCTTAAACTATTTAGCAGATCGCGAAGTTGCTATTGTGTCGGAAATTCCAGGGACAACTCGAGACGCAATTGAGGTTCAGTTAGAGTTAAATGGTATTCCTGTCATTTTTACTGACACTGCAGGGTTAAGGCAACAAACTGATGATCTGATTGAAAAAGAAGGTATTAAAAAAACCCGTCAGAAAAGTTTAGAAGCCGATATTGTCCTATGGGTTATCGAGTCGGGTCAATACTTCAATAAATTAGACGTTGTGACAGAGGGTGACGTCATTAAAGTAATCAATAAAATTGACAATGTGGATCAAAGTTTAGATGAAATTGGCCCAGCATTAAAAATCTCAGTAAAAACGGGGCATGGTTTAGATACATTGCTTAGGGAATTATCAGATAGAGTTTCACATCTGTTTGGTGGCAATGAGCCTGCATTAATTACCCGACAGCGACAAAAAGAAGCCTTATCACATTGCATCGGATATATTGACCGTGCGATTGAAATGGATTCTCAATCTTTAGAATTACTGTCAGAGCAAATTCGATTAGCAGCAATAGAATTGGGAAGATTGGTCGGAAGAGTCGATGTAGAGGACTTGTTAGACGTGATTTTCAATGATTTTTGTGTGGGTAAGTAGTGATTCATGTGGGAAACCTGCGAATCTGCTTGATTTTTGATTCATTTGTTTCACGTGAAACTTAACTTTTTAGATACCATAACTATAAAAACTTTGACTGATAGGGGTCTGTATCGATACACAGTGCCAAAGAGTTTATAGAGATTTTAGTATGAAAACGTTTGATGTCATTATAATTGGTGGCGGACATGCTGGTGCAGAAGCTGCTGCAGCGTCTGCCCGAGTTGGTGCGCGTACTGCATTGATTACCCATGACTTAACAAAAATCGGTGAGATGTCGTGTAATCCGGCAATAGGTGGTTTAGGTAAGGGACATCTCGTTCGTGAGATTGATGCTCTTGATGGTATTATGGCTAAAGCTGCGGACCTGTCTGGCATTCAATTTCGAATGTTAAACCGTTCAAAAGGTCCAGCTGTGCGCGGTCCTAGAACGCAAGCAGATCGAAAACTGTATCGCAAAGCTGTTCAAGATCTTTTAGCTTTACAACAAAACCTGGAAACTATCGAAGGTGCTGTTGCCGCTTTAAAGATGGATGAGGAAAGAGTAGTCGGTGTAAAACTAGAAAATGGCCAAGAATTTACAGCTGGAGCTGTGGTTTTAACAACAGGGACTTTTTTACGTGGAATGATCCATATTGGTGATAAGACCACTCCAGCTGGACGGATGGGGGAAGATCCCTCAAATGAACTTTCTAAAGCTTTGATGGATGCAGGATTTGAGTTGGGTCGGTTAAAGACAGGCACTCCAGCGCGTTTGGATGGAAAGACAATCGATTGGGATCAGTTGGAAAGACAAGAAGCCGATGAAACCCCCATTCCGTTTTCTTTCTTAAACAAAAATATTAAAGTTCGGCAGATTGCCTGTTATATTACTCATACCAATAGTTTAACTCACAAAATAATTGAAGACAATTTATCTAAATCTGCGATGTATTCTGGTAAAATTGAAGGTACTGGCCCACGCTACTGTCCGTCAATTGAAGATAAAATTGTTCGTTTCAACGAAAAATCTAGTCACCAGATTTTCTTGGAGCCTGAAGGACTGGACGATGACACGGTTTATCCCAATGGCATTTCCACGTCTTTGCCGCAAGATGTTCAAGAAACATACATTAGAACCATAAAGGGTCTAGAGAATGTGAAAATCCTCCAGCCAGGTTATGCTATTGAGTATGACTATATTGATCCGCGGGAGTTGAGGCCAAGTTTAGAAACCCGTCGATTGCCGGCTCTTTACTTGGCAGGTCAAATCAATGGAACCACGGGATATGAAGAAGCTGCAGCACAGGGCTTGGTAGCTGGCGCCAATGCGGCACGAGCGGTTTTGGGCAACATACCAATGATTTTTGATAGGTCTCAAGCTTACATTGGGGTGATGATAGATGATTTGGTTACGCGAGGGGTGAGTGAACCATACCGAATGTTTACATCGCGAGCTGAATACCGGCTTTCTTTGCGTGCTGATAATGCCGATCAGCGATTGACTCAGCTTGGAATTGATTATGGATTGGTTGGACAACAACGTGCTGACCTGTTTAATGCTAAAATGATGGCATTAGCTTATGCACGTGAAATTGCATCAAGTCTCAGGCTTTCTCCCAATGAAGCGGAGAAGTATGGCATAAAATTGAATAAAAATGGTGTGAAACGCAGCGTTGCGGAATTAATCGCATACCCTGAAATTTCAATGGAGCAATTGCAATCTATTTGGCCAGAGTTAAGAAATTTGTCTCCAGAAATTATTGAACAGATTGAAGCTGATGCTATTTATTCAGGATATTTGGAACGCCAGGCTAAAGACATTGAAATGTATAAGCGTGATGAGGGGCTAAAAATTCCAGATGGATTTGATTTTGCGGGTGTCAACGGATTGTCCTCTGAATTAAAACAGAAGCTTATTAAGGTCAATCCCGTCACATTGGCCCAAGCATCGCGGATTGATGGGATGACACCAGCTGGATTGACGTTGCTGTTGGCGTATATCAAAAAACCAAATCTTCGAAAGCAAGCTTGATGGTGAATATCATTCCTGAAAGTGCTACACGAAAAGACATCAAAAATGCATTTAGTGTTTCACGTGAATCATTGAAAAAGTTAGATATTTTTGTTGAGTTACTTAGAAAGTGGCAAAAAAAGATTAACTTAGTGGGGCCAAAAGAACTGGTTCGATTGTGGTCTCGACATATTGCTGATGGGTTGGAGTTGGCTAATGCTATTCCTCTTGATGTAAAATCTATTGTTGACTTGGGCTCAGGGTCGGGAATTCCTGGGATTATTGTTGCTATTGCTTTGAGTGATCGTGGCGTTGAAGTTCATCTTGTAGAGAGTAATGGTAAGAAAGCGGCGTTTATGCGAGAGGCTATTCGTAAAACTGGTGTGAAAGCCACCGTTCATTGTGCGCGAATTGAGGATGTATATGACCAGCCATGGGTTAATGAAATAGAGCTGGTTACTGCACGTGCGTTGGCACCTTTGCCTTTGTTAGTGAAATTAGCTGTGCCATTTGTAGAAAGTGGTGGAGAAATGCTGTTTCTTAAGGGAGAAGCTGTGGACAGTGAATTGACGCAAACTTCAAAATACTGGAATATGAAACATATTTGCTTACCGAGTCGCACAAATGTGGCTGGATGTATTCTCAGTATAAAGGAAGTTCGTCATGCCTCAGGTGCCACAAAGTCAATCGGATAAAATTCAGCCGAGAATATTAGCAGTAGCAAACCAAAAAGGTGGTGTTGGTAAAACAACAACAGCGATCAATTTAGGTACAGCGCTTGCTGCTGTTGGGGAAAAGGTCCTTGTCATTGATGTTGATCCGCAAGGAAATGCAAGCACGGGACTGGGTTTAGAACGCGATAATCGACGTAAATCAACTTATCATGTGTTGATGGGTGAGGCGTCTTTGCAATCGATTATTATCGAATCAGAAATTCCTGGTCTTCATTGCGCACCGTCGTCTATGGATTTGTTGGGTGCTGAGCTAGAGTTAGCCCAAATTGATCGCAAAACTTATCGGTTGAAAGATGCTATTGACGAGATGCAGCGTTCTGGGGGTGCTGATGTTGCCTATACATATATTTTGTTTGATTGCCCTCCATCTTTGAATCTTTTGACAATCAATGCTCTTTCTGCGGCAGATGCTATTTTGGTTCCGTTGCAGTGTGAATTTTATGCGCTTGAAGGATTGAGCCAACTGCTTAAAACTGTAGAGCGGGTCCGCAAAAGTCTTAATCCAAAGCTAACAGTGCAGGGCGTTGTGCTGACAATGTATGATCGACGTAATTCTTTGTCAGAGCAAGTTGCTGATGATGTGCGCAGTGTATTGGGGGATAAAGTTTACCAAACGGTTATTCCAAGAAATGTTCGAGTATCAGAAGCACCATCTTATGGTCAACCTGTTCTCCTTTACGATAATGCCTGTGCGGGTAGTCAGGCATATATTTCTTTAGCGTCAGAAATTATTCGGCGTGAACGTACTTTAATCGCAGCGTAAAGACTGCATCTATAAAAAAGCAAGGGCTATTAAAGCATGACACAGGCAGCAAAAAAGCGTCTTGGCCGGGGGTTGGCCGCACTTATTGGGGATGATGTAACAGAAGAAGGTGTGATTGCAGATGCACGAAGCCTTCGTCATGTGCCAATTGAATTTTTGAGTGGCAGCCCAAACAATCCACGTAAAAGTTTTAAGCCAGAAGATTTAGAAGATTTATCGAATTCAATTCGAGAAAAAGGATTGTTGCAGCCACTCGTTGTTCGTCCTGGAAAAACACCAAATTCTTATGAAATTGTTGCGGGAGAACGCCGTTGGCGTGCAGCGCAGATTGCAGGTGTTCATGAGCTGCCAGTTCTGATTAGAGAATTAGATGATGGTGAAATGCTTGAGATTGCTTTGATTGAAAATATTCAAAGATCTGATTTAAATCCGATTGAAGAAGCTACAGGTTATTCTCAGCTTATTGAGCAGTTTGATTATACACAGCAAAAATTAGCTGAATCTATTGGTAAAAGCCGTAGTCATATTGCGAATATGATGCGTTTGTTGAATTTACCTGAAAGTGTCCGTGAAAAAGTCGAAGAAGGTGTTTTATCGGCGGGCCATGCTAGAACTCTCGTTGCTGCTAAAGACCCAGAAGTTTTGGCTGACAAAATGATTAAGCTTGGCTTGAGCGTGCGAGAGGCTGAAAATCTCATTAAAGAGCCTGAAAATAATGATAAGCCCTCGCTTCGAAGTAAAATTGTCAAACCACAGAAAACGGCTGATGTAAAAGCACTTGAAAAGGAGCTTAGCGAAAAACTTGGTCTTGTGGTTGAAATTCAAGTGGGTAAAAAAGAAACGGGTTCTGTGTCGATTCAATACTCAAATTTAGAGCAACTAGAATCACTTTGCGAAAAATTAAAAAAATAGCCTTAGCGTGCTCGTGATAAGCGACCTAAATTTAGAATTGTGCGTTCACATACTGTGAGCGCAAGTTCTGGGTTTTTACGGGTTTGCGCAATTGCATCAAATACAATTTTTTGACCATTTTTAAGTGTTGAGCTACGCCAACTACTGATTTGACGCTTAACAATGGGTTGGCGTTTGAAAAAAATTGGAGGGCGTGAGTATCGAATAAGATTGTCGATGGGTTGCCCTTTGTCTTGTTCTGCTTTCATTGCGAGTAATCGCATCAGATGAATTGAAATAACGTTTAAAATTTGAGCAGGTTGAGTACCACTTAACGCCAGTTGTTCAATTTGTTTGAGTGCATCAGCGCTTTGCCCAAGGATTGCTGCATCACATAAAGTTTCAATACTGTCTGCTAGTGGGTCTCCACTTAATGCTTCAATGTCAGATAGTGTGATCTCATTGTTTGGACCACAAAAATTCAATAATTTTTCGATTTCTTGTTCTATCAGACCACGATGGTTTCCCACAGATTCAACCAATGCTCTTGAATTTGACTGATCGATTGTTTTTCCAAATTGTAAAAACTGTTGAATAACAAAACTAACTAACTCTGCGGGGGTATCATCATAGAATGCAATACAAGCAGCATTCTTGGCTTTTTCAAATATTTTTCGCAGAGCGGCTGTTTTTGTGAGATTTCCAGCTTCAACAATTAAAACATTTTGTGTATCGGTCACGCTCAAATAATCTGGGATTTGTTTAACAGATGCTGGACCTGGATCCTTAATTGTGATGACCTTACTATCCCCAATAAAGGATAATGACATTGCTTCATCGCGCAACAAGCCAGGTGTTTCCTTGATTTGTTTTTCCTCTAAGGAATCAACGGAAAAAGGATCATCAAGGGAATCAACAATTGTGAGGGCAATTTGTTTGGCAGCTGCTTTTATTTTGGCTTCGTTTGGACCAAAAAGCAAAATAGCTGATACTTGGGGATTTTTTTGTTTGGTGAATAAGTGCAAGTCTGTCGGTTTGAAAATTGCCATCCAAATTGGTCCTAACGAGAGGCAAAATAGGCCGCTAAGCGGGTTCTGATGTCACTACCAACTTGTTTTGCTGCTCTTTCTTGGGCTGAAATTTTGGCTTGATAATCAGAAAATGGAGCCGCAGTTTTATCATAGGATACATGAGCAAACGTTGTACCTTTCAAAACTGATTTTCCGTTGGCTTTTCGAACGAGATCAAACTTAACATTTAGTTGGTAAGATTTGCGCAGGGTATCTGCGTTAAATGCCTGGACAGTATCGGCGTCATTGGCATTTGATTTAAAGCTTAAGCTATAAATTGGTGAATTTGAATTAGATCCGATAGAAGAAAGTATCTCGTTTCTTATCAATTGGTCTTGTCTATTAGATTGGGGGTCAACGGAAATTGCATTCAGCTTGCTGGAAATATTGCGGCCACTTGAATCAACACCGTATAGTGGCTTGTAGCCGCAAGCTGTGAGCCCAAAACAACTGATTAAAACGATAACGTTAAGTTTAAACATTTAAGATTCCTAATTGGCCACAATATTAACAATTCGACCGGGAACAACAATTACTTTTCGGACCTTTAAACCCGCGAGGTTTCTTTTTACATTATCCAACTCAAGAGCAACTTTTTCAATATCTGATTTTTCCATTGTCTTTGGGACAGAAATTTCAGCTCGGCGTTTACCGTTGATCTGGACGGCCATAGTCACGGAATTTTCCACTATCAAACTCTCGTCAACAGTCGGCCATGGTTCTAAGGACACAAGCGTATCATTTCCCAATTGGTTCCAGCACTCTTCTGCAAGGTGTGGCATCATTGGAGCAATTATATGACTTAGGATAGATGCACCTTCAAAAAGTGCAAAATGGTCACCGTCTGACCCATCACAATTATTCAATTTTGCTGTAAGTTCGTTGGTAAACTCGTGAATTCTGGCGATAGAACGATTAAACCGCAATGATTCAATATCGCTACCAACGGCTTTTAGTGTTTGATGGCAAATTTTCCTTAAACCTTCTGCATTTTCAGAAAATTCATTTGGAACAGATTTGTCTTTCTGCGAGGGAAGTTGAGAGATCAGGTGAACGGTGCGCCAAAGTTTTTGAGTAAATTTCCATGCGCCTTCGGCACCTGCTGCCGTCCATTCAATATCACGGTCTGGTGGGGAATCTGAAAGCATATACCAACGCGCAGTATCGGCTCCATACTCTTCAATAATATGTTCTGGATCGACGACATTCTTTTTGGATTTGGACATTTTAATAATACTGCCAGCTTCAAGTTCTTCGCCAGTATCTTTGTGGGTCCACTTATCGCCAGATTTAATAGCAAGCTCTGGTAAAACCCAACCTGCATTTTCACCTTTAAAGGTCATGTGGGTGACCATACCTTGAGTAAATAGGTTGGCAAATGGTTCTTTAACATCTAAATAGCCAGCTTTTTCCAAACCACGGCAAAAGAATCGCGAGTAAAGCAAATGCAAAATGGCGTGTTCGATTCCGCCGATATATTGGTCAACGGGTAACCAATAATTGGCTTTATCTGCTTCAACAGGTTTATCTGCCTTTGGTGAACAAAAACGCGCATAATACCACGACGAATCTATAAAGGTATCGAAGGTGTCCGTTTCACGTTGTGCAGATTTACCACATTTTGGGCAAGACGTTTGTTTCCATTCATCATTGCGATCAAGGGGGTTTCCTGGTAGATCAAAAGAGGCTTCATCAGGTAAAATAACGGGTAGGGCCGAACGTTTTTCTGGCACTAAACCACAATCATCACAATGGATGATAGGAATGGGGCAGCCCCAATAACGTTGACGAGAGATTCCCCAATCACGAAGACGGTAATTGATTTTTTGTTCGCCAGTACCTAATTCTTCAAAGCGTTTGGCGATTTCTTTTTTGGCAGCGCTTACGCTCATGCCATCTAAAAATGCCGAATTAATCATTACAGTGTTGCCACCAGCATTATCGATAAAGGCCGTATCTGTGATGGTGAAATTAAGATCATCGCTAGGGGCAACAACGGGTGTGACTTTAAGACCATACTTATTGGCAAAATCCAAGTCGCGTTGATCGTGTGCGGGGCAACCAAAGACCGCGCCTTCTCCATACCCCATTAAAACGAAATTTGCGGCGTAAACTGGGATACGAATTGACTGATCGAACGGATGACGGGCATAAATACCCAAAAACACGCCTTCTTTCTCTGCAGTCTCGATAGCCTCTTCACTAGTGCCTAAGGAAGCGCATTCTTTACGAAAATCAGAAATTTCGGTAGAATTTTGTGAGGCCTTAATGCTAATTGGATGATCGGCTGCAACAGCACAAAAGGAGGCACCAAAAATGGTATCGTGCCTTGTGGTGAAAACAGTGAGTTTTTCATCAAGCAAGTTGGCGTTCTCATCTTCTAGTTCAAAAGAAAATTGAAGACCCTGTGAGCGGCCAATCCAATTTTTCTGCATGACGCGAACTTTTTCTGGCCAGCCAGGAAGTTCATCCAGCGCATCAAGTAGTTCTTGGGAATAGTCTGAAATCTTCAAAAACCATTGAGACAATTCGCGTTTTTCTACAGCTGCGCCAGAACGCCAACCTTTACCATCGATGACTTGTTCATTGGCTAAAACTGTATTGTCAACAGGATCCCAATTCACAACTGATTTTCGCCGTTCGACTAGGCCTTGGTCAAGAAAGTCTAAGAAAATTTCTTGTTGCTTACCATAATACTCTACATCGCAGGTAGCAAACTCGCGGGTCCAATCAATTGAAAGGCCCATGGATTTAAGTTGAGTGCGCATGGTGTCAATGTTTTCGTAGGTCCAGCCTTTTGGTTGAACGTTGTTTTCCATTGCAGCGTTTTCTGCAGGCATACCAAATGAATCCCAACCCATTGGATGGAGAACATTGAAACCTTTGGCTCGTTTATATCTGGCAATGACATCGCCCATGGCGTAATTTCGAACGTGCCCCATATGGATGCGGCCAGATGGATATGGGAACATTTCCAAAACGAAATATTTTGGTTCGTTGGTATTTTCGCGGGCAATAAAAACCCCAGCGTCTTCCCAAGCTTTTTGCCACTTTGGCTCTGCTTGGCGAGAATTATAACGTTCACTCGTCATTGATTTAGTTCCGAATTTAAAATAATTATTTGCAGATATGACTATCAGCCCTTGCCTGTGCTAGCAAGGTAAACGGATGTAATTAAATCGTTTGCATGGAGATAAACTTGAGTAAAATTGAAGATAAACTTATCGTTGAAGCGTATTTTTCGGTTCTATCGCGGATAAACCACGCAAAACAATCAACGGACGATGTACATCTTGTAGCGGTTTCGAAAACTTTTTCGCGTGCTTCAATTGAACCTGTATTGAAAAGTGGACAGCGTATTTTTGGTGAAAACAAAGTTCAAGAGGCTCAATCTAAATGGATTGAGTTAAAGCATGAATATCCTGATTGCGAACTTCATATGATCGGACCTTTGCAAACAAACAAAGCAAAAGATGCGGTGGCATTGTTTGATGTTATTCAAACTTTAGACCGACCGAAATTAGCCAAAATTCTTGCAAAAGAGATGGTGAAGCAGAATAAACATGTAAATTTATTTATTCAGGTTAATACAGGCAATGAACTACAAAAGGCT